>Ga0315281_10011357_pt1 | contig 12203 bp, 8 predicted proteins | sample YL17G07_0_MG_FD_204540 | JGI IMG/M metagenome (GOLD analysis project Ga0315281, IMG submission 204540) | Sediment microbial communities from Yellowstone Lake, YNP, Wyoming, USA - YL17G07_0 | ecosystem: Environmental > Aquatic > Freshwater > Lake > Sediment | place: USA: Wyoming | collected... | reverse complement strand
GACCCTGGATTTGTCGTGATAACCTGGGAAGAGGCATATACAACTATTGCAACCAAGATGAAAGCGGCAAAAGATGTGTCTGGCGCAAAGTCTATTGTCGTTCTTGAGCGGCCGACAGAGGTGCCGAGGCACTTGCTTGACTCTCTTGGCACGCCAAATCAGATCTGCCATACAGATACCTGTTATTTAGACCATGAAGCCTCCTGGTATGCTACCTTTGGTAAAGGCAAGACCAGGACCTTCGAGACAGAAAAGGCGACCTATATCCTCTCCTTTGGCTATGACATCCCGGGTAAGTCGAAGATGGCACAGCTAAGGAGCTTTCTCACTGCCTTGGACAACGGGGCAAAGGTTGTGGTCTTTGACCCGAGGATTTCTACTACAGCAAGTATGGCAGATGAATGGTTTGCCATCAAACCAGGGACGGATCTGGCTGTTGCCCTTGCAATGATCTATGTGATAATCAACGATAATCTCTATGATGCCACTTATGTCACCAATTATTGCTCTGGCTTCGATGAGCTTAAAACCCACATAATAACTACTAATGCGTATACCCCTGAATGGGCAGAGGGTTTTTCAGGGATTCCTGCTGATGAAATCAGACGGATTGCAATGGAGTTTGCTGCCTCTGACCATCCTTTGATCCCCATGTATAAAAGGGACCCATCAGGCCCTGTCTATTCGAATAGTTTTTCGTTGAATCGTGCTCTTGTCACACTCAATGTCCTTGTGGGCGCTATTGAGAGTACAGGCGGCTTCTGGTTTCCGCGTACCCCTGCTACCGCGCCATCACTTAAAACTTACGCCCCTACTTTGACCGTGTATCCAACAGTTGATGGCCAGAAAAGGGTTGACGGACAGCATATGTTCCCGCATATTAATACATGCCTTGGTCAATCAGGCGGATCAGGAACAACTTACGGATATAAGAGTAAGGGTAGCTTTGGCCACCTTGCTGATGGATTAGAGAGGTCAAGGCTAGGAACCGCATTTCCGGACGGTACCTCTTCATATCCTGTGAAGGTAATACTTTCAAATACGTACAATGTCATGTCATTCCCAAAGAAGGACCATCTTATTACGGAGCTCTGCAACCCCGATATCTTTATAGCAGCTGCTGATAACGTTGTCTCCTGTCTATGCTGGCTTGCTGATGTTGTCCTTCCTACCACCTGGTTTCCAGAGGACAAGGATAACTTTGGCACAACTGACCAGCATGAAATCTGGGGGAGGTTCTTTTCAATAGATGGCATAGGCTCAGTCTGGCCTGACAGGAAGGGCACAGGAGGTATTTATAAAGGACTCCTTGAAAAGTTAAGGGCAGTAGGGTACTGGGGTGATCCTTTAGATCCACTTACGCCTTCTTATAACGTTGACTTCGGCGCCTTAGCCAAAGAAAGAATGAGGCAGTTTGGGGTTGCTAAAGGACTTATCCCATCAACTGGCACATGGCAAGACATGGTCAACTGGCTTAGGGCTAACAACGGTATCTGGCAGAACAAGTTAGCCCCTACATGTAATCTGACTGCTGGCCAGATAAAGCTCTATGCAAGTAAATTTGATGACCCTCTATATCAATCTTATTTAGGTGAGAAACATGATAGATTGCCCACATGGCATCCAAAACTTGCAACGCGTGACTCTTCTGATAAATTCTATTTCGTGACCAATCATAATCCGTATCACCGGATGAATAAAAACTCCAATGACCCTCTGATTATGGACCTGCAGCCGGAGAACTTTCTCTACATTCACCCTGATGCGGCTGAAAACGTGCCCGGTGGGCCGGTGGTGACAGGCGATTATGTAAACGTAAAAGGTGAAACAGGTCTGACCCTCAAAATGCGGGTGAAGGTAATCGAGGGAATAAGACCTGATACGGTTATGACCGAGCATGGCTATGGCCACTTTAGCAAGTCCCTCACAGTGGCTTACGGTAAAGGGGTCTATGATGGAGACCTTGAACAAGATAGAACCGTGGGACATACGCTCGAGCATTTTGCCTATGAGGCAGGATATGGCTCTGCTATTGGAGATGTTGTTGTACAGATATTGGCGAAGGCATGATGTTAGTGGAAACCCGGCAGGTCACCAAAGAAGATATGCTCGCAGGAAGGCTGGTTATCTATGCTGACCTGGCACAGTGTTTCTACTACCCCGCCAAACTGACCATTGCTTTATTAAAAGGGGAGATGGAAGCCCACCTCCCCTTTTATGAACTTGTCGGCCTTGATCTAAAGCCGCGCCTTGATGCAATCAGGAAATGGATGCAGGGCTATAAGGAAGACGGAGATGTATGGTTAGAGCTACAGAAAGAATACACCCGGCTTTTTATCATTGCCATGCCAAAGGTGCCGGCGCCGCCTTATGGCTCCCTCTATCTGGAAAAAGAATGGCAGGTATGGGGCAAGACGACCGTGGAGGCAGTGAAACTCTATGCCGAGGCCGGTCTTAAAGTGGCTGAGCATTTCAAGGACATTCCTGATCACTTTGCAGCAGAGCTTGAGTTTATGTGGTACTTAATACGGGAAGAAATAAAGGCAAGGGGAGGGGCGCTTACAGAAGATTCTTCTGTGGTTGACATTAAAAAGGCAGAGAAGATGGCTGACTTACAGAAAAAATTCCTGAAGAACCACATAGGCGCCTGGTATGAAGAGTTTCTGGAAAGAGTGATCTCCGCTAACAAATCTGTTTTTTACAGTGAGATGTCTGTTTTTGCAAGGGAGTTTCTTTCCAAAGAATTGAGTATTGACAAAACGTAACCGGACGTAACCTGGATTGCCCGCTTAATGCGGGCAATCCAGCCTCAAAATATGCTTACAGATAATTTTCATCGCACTATAGACTACATGCGCATCTCGATTACAGACAGATGTAATCTGCGCTGTGTATATTGCATGCCCTCCGGCGGTCTGAGATTCCTGGAGCACAAAGATATTCTCCAGTATGAAGAGATAGTAAGGATTTTACGGATAGCTGTTGATACAGGCGTCAGAAGGGTGCGCATAACAGGCGGGGAACCGCTTGTGAGAAAAAATATTACACACCTTATTAAGATGATAAAGAGCATTGGAGGCATAGATGAACTGAGCATTACAACCAACGGCATACTTCTCAGTCGATATGCCGGGGAACTGGCAGACGCAGGCCTTGACAGAGTAAATATAAGCCTTGATTCCCTGAAGCCTGACATATACAGAGAGATTACAAGGGGTGGGGATATTGATGCTGTATTAAGAGGCATAGAAGCCGCAGAGAAAGCCGGCCTTGTGCCGATAAAGCTCAACATGGTCCCGATCCGCGGACTGAATGACGACGAGATAGCAGATTTTGCAAAAATAACTTTAACGTCTCCTTATCAGGTGCGGTTTATTGAATTTATGCCGTTCGTAGCAGCGGATATGTGGAACCAGGAAAAATTCATCTCTACAGAGGAGATAAAATCTATTGTTGAACAAACAGGCGCCCTTGTTCCGGTAAAAACGAGGAAGTCAGGTCCTGCAAGGTACTTCAGATTTGAAGGCGCTGCCGGTGTAGTCGGTTTTATAAGCCCTATCAGCAACCATTTCTGCAAAGAATGCAATCGTCTCCGATTGACTGCTGACGGCAAATTAAGGCCGTGTCTTTTCTCGGAAACCGAGATTGATTTAAAACCTGCTCTTCGCAACAACGGGCCTGACGCAGAAATCAGACGACTTATAGAGTTGTCTATAGCGGTAAAACCCGAAAGCCATTCTATTAATACAGAAAACTTATTCTCCGCCCCGGATTCCTTTGCGGTGAATGTTTTTCAAAATACTCATAGAAGGCCGATGTCAAAAATAGGCGGATGAGCAGAAGCAAATAGGGAAATATCTTCTACAGGAGGCAGCTTGATAAGGCTTGTTTGTCCGGAGTGTAAGAAAGATTCATACACCGCCTCTGTAGAAACCTTAAGACCATGTCCTTACTGTGGATTTTATTTCAGCGGGAAATACTACGCCGAAAAGAGGGATTGGAGTGACCCCCTCCCACTGGACACGAAACAGAAGAAGGTTAGCATGCTGACGAGTAACGCGAAGCAATCTAAGCTTTTCTTATGAGATTGCCACGAACCTTTCGGGTTCTCGCAATGACAGGCAAATAAATGCTTTTCTGTTTCTATATCCATTTTTCGGTATTGCCTTGACAGGTATTGACAATCGCAATGAGTGCAGATTAAACTATGAATAAATTATTGAATTATAATAATATATTTGCTCTGTATGCAGTCAATTGAACATCAAGATGAGAACTATTAAACTTTTAACTTTTCTATTCATTTTATTAATCACTTTTTGTCTTTTAACCTTTCAATCTTACTCTGCCGGGGAAGACCCATGTCTGACATGTCATGCAGATTTAAAACAGCCGGCAAAGAGTGTTCATGCTGCAATAGCATTAGGTTGTTCGGCATGCCATAAAGTTGTCGAGGGCAAAAGTCATCCAGGTCAGAAAGGAAGTATGGCACTTACGCAGAATATGCCCGGACTCTGCTACAGTTGTCATGACGAATCTAAATTCAAGGGCAAATCAGTCCATCAACCGGTGTCAGGCGGTATGTGTACAGGCTGCCACAATCCCCATAGTTCGAATTCAGATAAAATCCTGAGGAGCAATCAGCCTGATATTTGCTATTCATGCCATGATAAAGCAAAATTCACAAAGAAGTATGTACACCATATAATCAATTTGGTAGGATGCACTGCATGCCATGCTCCTCACATTGCAGATTATCCGTCTCTTCTCTTAAGTACTGAATATGAATTGTGTATAAGCTGCCACGCAGCAAAGGCAAAAGGAGAGCATGTGGTAGCGCTTCCGGGACGCAAGCGCCATCCAGTCAGGGGAGTAAAAGACCCGAGCACACTGAAGATGATAAAAGTTTTAGACCCCAAAAACCCTAAAGGACAGGTTGAAGTACCGGATCCAAATGTTCCCGGGAAAGAGATGAGCTGTACAAGTTGTCATGATCCACACAGTTCTGATTTCAGAGGCCTTCTCACTGCAGAAAGGATATGTACTAAATGCCACAAGTTTTAGTAAATAAGAAGTTCATATGTAAGGTTTCATTATTGTCATTCCCGTGGAAACGGGAATCCGGTGATTTCAAGACGGCCTGGATTCCGGACAAGCCGGAATGACAAACAATATGAGCTTATATACAGACTCTATTTTAAAAAATAAACAACAATGAGCAAAAAAAATATTAATAGAAGTTGCTTTAACCTTATCACTTGTTTCTTGCTGCTGTTCATTTTGGGGTGTGCTGCAAGCTCACGACTGCCGGAAAAACCCACAGGAGAATACGTCTGGCCTCCACCACCCGATATTCCAAGGATTAAATGGCTTACACAGTGGTCAAATTCAAAAGCAAGCCCTCTTGATGTACTCATAGGAGAAGGAGTAGTTCATTTATTATTCAGACCGAACGGAGTCGTATCTGATAAGGCAGGCAATGTTTATGTTGCCGATTCACAGCTCCATAAGATTTTTGGCTTTGACACAAAAAAGGATAACATACGGTTTCTGGGCGAAGGAACACTTTCTGAACCTATAGGTCTGGCGATAGACAATAAGAGAGAAATTATATTCGTTACAGACTCAAGGCTTGATAAGGTATTTGGCTTTGATAAGAATACCGGAAAGATTGTTAACTCATTCAAAATAATCGAAAAATTCAATAATCCCTCTGGTATAGTCTATGATGATGCAAGGGAAAGGTTATACGTTTCAGACACAAAAAATAACGTGGTCAGAGTTTTTGATAAGGATGGAAAGGCACTGTTCACAATCGGAAAGCAGCGCGGACAGGATGATGGTGAATTTAATGCTCCGAGTTATTTAGCCCTTGACAGAAATGGCAGGCTTTATGTTGTTGATACTCTTAATTGCAGAGTTCAGATATTTGACCCTGAAGGAAAGTTTGTTAGAAAATTCGGAAGAGCGGGGAATACCCCCGGCAGGTTCTCACGTCCGGCAGGTATAGGTGTAAATTCAGAAGGACACATATATGTAGTTGATACTGCATTCAGCAACTTCCAGATTTTCAATGACGAAGGGAAGCTTCTTTTGTGGATCGGTAAGGCAGGGACAGGAGCAGGTGAGTTTTCGCTTCCAACAGGGATGTATATAGACAGTGAAGATATAATTTATGTCACTGATACATTTAATAAAAGGGTACAGGTTTTTCAATATCTTAAGGAAAAGAAATAACTGAAACTGAAAAATGTTTAAGGACCCGTTTTGAATTTTCCAAGGGGAATACCTTGGTGAATCAAAAAAATCGAAGCTCTTTTATAATTATGCTTCTTTTTTTTTGTATACTTCTCTTATCTGAAAAAACCGAAGCCCAGATGAGAGCAGCCCCTTATGCATATTCAAAAAGTTTCCGTTTTACAGGTCTGGTCGAGCTGACATACCGTGATTACAGCTTGAAATCAACGTATTATGGAAGAAAAGCAGAAAGCGATTGGACAAGCTTCGAGCAACGTTATAGACTTGGCTTGATAGGTTACATATATCATCCTAAGCTCGTGTCTTTTTCTGCAGGTGTAACCTACAGAAAAGAAAAGTCAGACGGGGAAAGTGATGCAAAGGATATAAATTATGATTTTTCAGCTTCTTTCCTGGCGACCACACCTGTGTCCTTAGATGTTTATGGCTCAAGAACCGACTCTACCATTGAAGGAGTGGGAACTGCACCCTATGATATTACCTCAAATTTTTATGGTGCAAGACTCTATTTCAGACTCAGGAAATACCCGAATGTAAGACTTGAGTATAATCATTGGGATTATACTATCGAGAGAGAAAAAAACTTTATAGATGAAACGGGGCTTATTATCAAGAAAAAGAGAGTAAAGGAAGAGACATCTATCGACAGGTTCAGTATAAACGTGAAAGGATTATTAAAGACTATAAATACAACATACAGCTTAACTGGCGACCTATCGGATTACACAAGTCCTTTGAGAAGTTATAATGGGAAAAATCTGGCAGCCAACACATATACGGTAATCAAGGAAGAAAATACGCTTACTAATTTCTTGCAATACACTGATATAGATTATACAAAACTTACGAGGTTTGGAACTAATTTAAGATTATTCCCTATCGGCCGGCTTCACCACAGTTATGAATATGAGTATCTTACATCTGAAACTGGAAAGGAAAAGACAGATTCACATACCGTCAGTAATTCTTTACGCTACAGGTTTTCAAGGATGATCTTTGGTACTGCACAATTTCGATACAGGTTCGGAAAACGGGACGGGGTGAAGGAGGATTCATATGATGTTAATGCAGGACTGAATTATGGCAGGCCTATAGGAGATTTTGACTTTACATCCTACTATAAGTTTAATCTTAGCAAGGATGAGAGAGGCGGAGAATTTAAATTTATGGAAAATTCTCTGGGCGTTGGCCTGTCAACGAGAAAATTCATATGGGGGAAGATATACTCAAACTATGACATTTCACTCAGGAAATTTGATTTTTCTTCTCTTAAAGAATCAGAAGATTCGGATATAGGATCAGAAAAAGCTCAGTCCATGGAACATAAAATTAGGGCAGGGATAAACGGCAGGGGACCGGGAAGGGCAGACTGGAATATAGAGGCTGAAGCCAGAATTTTTGATTCAAAATTGAATGATCATAGAAGCGGATTCTGGTTAGGAGAAGAAGACTGGGCTGATAAAATCAGGCATTATACACTCTCGGGAGATATCGGCTATCCTGTCGGACGGAAGGGAGTTGCCACTATCAGGGCAGGTTATACTACAGGTAGCACTAACTCAGAGCCTGTTGAGAAGTATTATTATGAGGGCCGTCTCAATTACCGTATCCTCAGAAACCTGAATCTTTTGGCCTGGTGGAGAGAGGAATGGCGGAACAAGGGATGGTGGGCTGGAAGTCCTATTATCGATATCAACATAAGGGAATTTGGATGGAAGACCAGGGAATATAAGATGGAACTCTATTATTTAATATACAGGACGAGAATTTCTCTGGAATATAATGCTTACAAGTTAGAGGAAGGTCCTTTAAGTTCAGAGTATAAACGTCTTTATATGAAGTTTAGCAGGAAATTTTAACAATTTAATTATGTTACGCGCTATACGCTATACATTGTTATACATTATTCTCGTTACAATTATTGGTTGTGCCGTCTATGAATTGGATATACAGAATATGGATACTGCCATTCACGACACAGGACCTGTCTGGCCTCCGCCACCTCAAACAGCGAGGATTCAATATATAAGAAGCATTTCCGGCCCGTCTGATATCGGGATGAAAAAATCATGGTTTAAGAAAACGATGGAAACTATATTCGGGAAAGATGAAGCAATAGAGATGTTACTAAGGCCATACGGGGTCTTTGCCGATTCTGAAAGGATTTACGTAACAGACCCCGGCAACCGTCTTTTGCATGTCTTTGACATGAAAGAAAAAAAATATCTTAAAATTACAAAGGCTAATGAAGAAGAGTTTATATCGCCGATCGGTGTGGCAGCTGATAAAAACGGGGGAATATATGTTTCCGATTCTTTATTGAAGAGGGTCTTCCTTTTTAATAAAGAAGGGCAATATCTGAGGGAAATAGGATCAGATAATTTATTTACCAGACCTGCAGGTATTGCAATTGATGCAGAAAGACTTTATGTGGTTGATACACACGGCCATAAAGTTTTAGTGTTCTCGAAAAAGGATGGCGCCTTCCTCTTCAGCTTCGGTAAAAATGGTATACATAAAGGAGATTTTAATTATCCAACTAATATCTTTATAGATAAAAATGGACTTCTTTATATAACAGATTCGATGAATTTCAGGGTCCAGATTTTTGAAAGGGACGGAAGTTTTATTTCAGCTTTTGGGAGACCCGGTGATGGGTCAGGGGACCTTTCTAAACCCAAGGGGATTGCTGTTGATTCAGAAGGATATATTTATGTGGCTGATGCACAATTCGATACTGTCCAGATATTTGATAAAGATGGCCGGCTTCTTCTTGCTTTTGGGAATACAGGCCGTGGAAAAGGACAACTGATCCTTCCTGCAGGCTTGTTCATTGATGAAAAGGATAGAATTTATGTGGCAGATTCGTATAATAATAGAATACAGATATTTCAGTATTTGAAGAGGTAAACAATGAACTCTAAACGAACATTAAAATTTTGCATTTTGTATTTTGCATTTTGTATTTTAGTTTTAATTCCCCTTTTAGCATTGGCAGGTATAAGAGATACAAAACATAATCTGTCTGTTTCTGGCACGGGAGATGTCAAAGCGGTTAGTGAGACTCAAATTTGCATATTCTGCCACACCCCTCACAATTCCTCTCCTGCCCAACCTCTGTGGAATCATGAGGTAACAGAGGTTATAACTTATATAAACTACTGGAGTCCTACTTTACAGTCTTATGCCTCTGAGGCAGAGGCGCCGCCTATCGATGGGTTCTCAAAACTCTGCCTGAGCTGCCATGATGGAACTATAGCAATCGGTTCGGTAATAAGCAGAACGGAGGAAATTTTGATGGTAACCGTTCCAGGTAGTATTGATACATCAGGGAAACTTATTGGAGGACCGGGATACCTCGGAACAGACCTTTCAGGAGGACACCCTATATCCATTATTTTTGATGGAGCACTGGCTAATAAAAGGAACTCAGCAGACCCCCCTCTTGCCCGCCTTAACTGGCCTGTAAACGACCCTGATTTAAAACTTTATCCAACACAGGGTCGTTATGGAGTCCAGTGCACATCATGTCATGACCCCCATACTAACAAAGCAGCCGGTGGATGGCCTCCTTTCTGGCATAAGTCAACGCATGACGAGATATGTATTGTATGTCACGAAGAAATACCTCCCGGAGATATAGAATGGTAAAAGTTCGATTACTATTAGTAATATTTATCATATCTGTACTTTATATCTCTCCATCTCTGCTTTATTCAAAGTCGAGGAATGAAAGGCCACATGGTGATAAGACCAAGCTTCTCAAGGGTTGTGCAAGCTGTCATAAAGGTCATGGCATATATAACACACCTATGCTTTCAGAAAGGAAGGGATATTTTTGCTTCAGATGTCACGGACATGATATCTATGTTCAAAATGCAAAGACAGCTGGAGACATTGCAGGGGATGTTAAGACAGCTGATATTCAGAGGGAATTCGAGAAACCATATCATCATCCTATTGAAAAAATTGGAATTCATAGGTATGGAGAAATACTGCCTGAAGTAGATGCATCCATGCCAAGGCATTCAGAATGTGGAGATTGCCACCATCATCACTATGTGAAAGAAGAAAATAAAATGTCAGGTATTAGGGGTAGAAACAAAGACGGAGTAAGGGTAAGGGTAATTTTTGAATATGAACTCTGCTTTAATTGTCACTCATATAGTGTAAACCTGCCTGCAGATCAAACTAATAAAGCAGAAATTTTTAACAGCTCAAACCCATCTTTTCATCCGGTAATCGCTTCCGGAAAAAATACCGATGTGCCAAGCCTTGTTCCTCCTTTAACAACTTCAAGCCTTATAAAATGTACTGACTGCCACAATAATGACGATCCTGCAGCTCCAAAAGGTCCCCATGGTTCTAACTACAGATATATTCTAAGTAAAAATTATACAACAACTGTCGGTTCGGAGGGTCCTTTTCAATATGAACTCTGTTATAGCTGTCACAGAAGAAACAGCATTCTCAGTAATGAAAGCTTTCAGTTACACGATTTGCATATCTCAACAGTCGGCACCTCTTGCAGAACATGCCACAATCCTCACGGGAGTACTCAATATGCGCATCTGATAGATTTTAATAGAGCATCTGTTATGTCATCAAACAGCGGGCAACTTGTGTACATAGATTTAGGCAGTAGGGCCGGGAAATGTGCTCTTAAGTGTCATGGGAAGGATCATGATCCTGCGGTATATCCAGGAGCAGCCCAAACACCCTCAACATCACGTTATCCGTCCCGTTTTGCTCCTCGTTCTCCTTTTAGCAGGTAAGATGGATATTACAGTGTGACCCCAAATGTATCAACTCCTTCATCTCCCTTGAGGATTTTCGATGCAGTATTTTTATTCTACCGAAGCAGCGATGCTCATATTGACTATCTGAGGCCCTTAAGTGAACAGAGGGAGGAATTCCCCATCGGGCTTTTTCTGAGCAGAATGGACTCCTGCCAGCCTTAGCACGCTTATATTTTCCTCTTCAGATACAGAGGTGGTCGGGTTTGTTTAGACAGGTAACAGCGTTTTATAAGTGATAAGCTGCTGTTGTTCATGCCGCTACCTGCTGTTTTGGTAGTGTAGTCCAGTAAACCTCATCCGGAGTTCTGTTGTCAAGACTCTGATGCCTGCGCAAACGATTGTAGAAATCGAAATACGCTCTAAGCCCATACCGGGCAGCACGTATCGAATCATATGCCTTCAGATATACATCTTCATATTTCACGCTTCTCCAGAGTCGCTCGACAAACACATTGTCTATCCAGCGCCCCCTACCGTCCATGCTGATATGAATGCCTTGGGAACTGAGCATTTCTATAAAAACCTCTTAGGTAAATGGCTGCCCTGGTCTGTGTTGAAGATCTCCGGTGTGCCGAAATGTTGGATCGCTTCTCCAAGTGCTTCCAGGCAGAACGAGGCATCTAAGGTATTTATAGGGAAACTTAGGGGACATTCTTGACTAATTGAACTAATTGCTTATGTATAGGGTCATATGGTCAGACTTGTTTATTGCATACACCTACGACAACGCCGGTCGTCTCACAGCTATAACAGACAGCGTTTCAGGCAGCATCTCTTATACCGGACGGATTTTTGAGGGACGTTCTTGACTAATTAAACTTATCATTTTTTCTTTTCAGCATATTGAATATCTGATATAGATTGTTTATAACACCTGCTAAGTCATTCCTGATAATGCATAGAAAATATTGAGAATTTCTGGTACAAACATGTATGCTTATATGTGATTTGTTATCCCAAACCGATCAAGGATAATTCTCGTTTCAAATAGAATGAATTAAAATATGATAAATAGGAGTATAAGGAGGCAGGTCATGGCTACAAAGACAGTAAAGCTGGAAATTCCGTTTCAAAAACTTATTTCTATAATAGACCAGCTTGATCAGGATGAAAAGCTTGTCTTGAAAAAGAAGCTTGAGAAACAGA
>Ga0315281_10011356_pt1 | contig 12204 bp, 10 predicted proteins | sample YL17G07_0_MG_FD_204540 | JGI IMG/M metagenome (GOLD analysis project Ga0315281, IMG submission 204540) | Sediment microbial communities from Yellowstone Lake, YNP, Wyoming, USA - YL17G07_0 | ecosystem: Environmental > Aquatic > Freshwater > Lake > Sediment | place: USA: Wyoming | collected... | reverse complement strand
ATCTTCACCGCCTGATAGATCGGGATCGAGGCCGAGGACGAGAGGGAGGTCGAGCCGCCGTACCTGATGACGAGCTGGACCAGCCCGGGATTGTCTGCATACCATGACTGGACCGAGAGCCTGACGGAGAACGAACCGACCTGGACGGTGTGGTCCCCGGGCTCCAATCCCTGGATCACGAAGCTCACGGATTCGGAAGCCATCCCTTGGAGAGATATGTTGAGCGTCTCGTATGTGGTCGAATCCACCAAGACGGCCAGGTTCATGTACCAGGACACGGTGCCGTCGTTCTGGACCGTGACCAATCCTTGGGATGTCTCCGATTGCATGACGGAACCTGGCGAGATGGAGAAGGACGCGACCGTTGGCTGGAACATGTGAGGATACTTGGACGGGTCGACCACCTCGACCCTGGCTGTGCCTCCCGTGTATCCTGAGAGGCCCGCGGACAACTGGAACCCTCCGGCGTGCGTCGCATCCAAGCTTGCGACTCCATGGGTATCGCTCAGGACGGATTGATTATCGAACTGTACCGACGCGCCCTTCGCCGGGGAACCGTCGAAGGTCGAGACCGTGACATTGAACTGCGAGCCCAGCAGCGCGCGAGAGGGAGCGCTCACCTGGAGATAGGGATTGACCACGGTGACGTTGACGACGAGCTTGACTGGGAAGTCGCCCGAGACTGAAGCCTGGATCGTATGCGTGCCCAAGTCCATCAGTACGAGCGACTCCTGGACCGTGGTCGAGCTCGAGGCGCTCAGCGTGACAATCCTCTCAGCCAGGACCGATCCATTGTCTGTGAAGGTGACGCGCTCGGACCCCCCGCTCGAACCCCAGTTGCGCACTCCCACACTGATGTCGAGCGGATGTCCTTGCGCCACCTGGCTTTTCGACGAGTGCAGGTCGAATAGGGTGAACCTCGCGGTTTCAGGTGAAAGAAGGCTCTCGAGCCAATCAGGACTGGTCGTCGAGACCCGGATGATGGATGCCTTCCCGTCCGGCATCCCGGATAGGAACCTCGCGACGCTAATCGAGACCAGCATCTCGTCATCGAGCGGAGTCCCCGTGTCCACGGCCCTGCTGATGTTGACAATGGCCATCTTTGAAGAGAAGCTCCCGGTCAAGGGCAGTTGGTAAGGTAGCTTTATCGCGAGTCTGTCCAGCAGACGGTGTCCAATCAGCGCATCTGATGAGTTCAGGCTCAGAATGTCCGGACCGAACCCCTCTCCCAACCCTCGAACGACGAATGAAACGCCCCTCCAATTAGAGAACGAGAACACTTCCGGGCTCGCGCCCGTGATGTTGGGTATGTCCCGGAGAGCTGACACCATGTCCACGCTGACTTGGCTCGAGAAGATGGTCGGAGCTGAGGTCTCGGATATGACGAACTCGCTGTCCCCCGCAAATGCCGAAGGCGCTAATCTGAGTCCGGAAAGAACCGAGAGCGTGGCAGTGAATATCATGATCGACAGCGCGACTACGACGACCACCCTGCGCCGTATCAGTATCATCTGATTACCTCCTTCAGATCATCAACAGGAGACGACCACGTCATCTTGATCGCCGGGATGAGCGCGCCCGCCAGACCGGCGATGACGGCCGCAGCGAAGGACAGCAGGAGCAGAGTCTCGCTCGCCTTGATCATGAAGACGGATGCGAACATGGTCGACGCGATGGAAGAGATGCCGTACGAGAGCACGATGCCGAGCGCAAGTCCCAGGACGCCTCCCCAAGCGCTGACGATGGCGGCGTTGGCGAGCAGGTATGACAGCACCCTTCGCCTGCCCGCACCGATCGTCTTGATTATTCCTATCTCGTGCCTCCTATCGACCGTCTCGGACCCCAGGAAGCTGTAGGCCAGCACTGCGGTGACGAACGATGATGGGAGGAGGACCCATGACATGTCGCGCTCGATCTCTCCCACCCCCGAGCGCAGGAATTGGATGATCCCGATCATCGGCTCGACCGAGAACCCGTTCGATTCCAAGCCTGTGATGTCGTCAGATGTCAGCGACTTGGAGATGGCAAAACTGAATCCCTGCTGTCCTGTCAAGAAGTGCAGGAGCTCGGGACTTCCGAGGAGCCAGTCGTCAGAGAACATGGGCGACGAGAACTTTCCGGAGACTGTTACAATCTCGGACCGCAAGGACAGATTCCCGACGAGGGCGAGATTCGTTCCCGCGAGCACATCATTCCCCGTTGTCGAGAGGAAACTTGTGAGCACATGATTCGGGTCCTCGATGGAGAACACAGTGATGTTCTGTTCCGAGGGTTGTGCTGTGACAAGAGCGAACATCCCGAATGCGCTCTTCGCGGAGGAGCTGGACAACTCCGATTGATCGAAGAAGCCCGTTCCATGTTCGGCTGGCAGCGTGACAAGGTAGTAGTCGGCCGAGAAGTTGCGTTCCAGCTTCTCGGTGGAGTTCCTGATCCCGCCCGCGACCGAGAAGCTCGCGACTATGAACATCGTGCAGAGCGCGATGCCCCAGCTAGTGGAGCGGGCCCTTCTGCTGAACCTGAAGAGGGGAAGTCTGAGTGTTGGCAACGCGAGAAAATGGGGAGGTCCAGAATATATACGTTCGCTGAGTGGCCTCGGCATCTGGGCACAATCCGTGCCAATGGTTGCCTTCTGCGGGCCGTCTGTCGATTCAAGAAGGAAGCACCCTCGAGGGAACTGCTTCCGCAATTCCAAGCCCAATTAGGGATAGAAGTGGCGAAAATGTGCACGGTATAGTGAAGTCAGCAAGAGGACGCTTCCAAGCTGATTTTCGAAAAAGTGCATATGGAAGAACCGACGACAGAACTCGCAAAAAGTAGATTAGCGTCGGTTGTATTCGAGTTTGCCAGAGGCATTGTTTTTCCCAGTTTCCAGCCTCTCAATCCAGGAAACGGAGAGAGGGAGGCTGGCATTTGAAGGCTCGAAGCTCCAATCGAAAAGCGACAGACTACGTTCGACTGGCCGAGCCCTACATGAGCAGACACAGGACTGCGAATCATAAGTTCGCGCCGAAGGGGTCCGCGCTCCTGGTCATCGACATGCAGGGACTCTTCCTGGACAGGTCCTCACATTCCTACTTGCCCGATGCGGAGAACATCATTGGCAATGTCCGTGAACTGATCGATGCTTATCGGAACCGCTCGTTGCCTGTCATCTTCACAAGGCACGCGTCGAAGCGATCCGAGAGCGCTGGAGCGATGGGGAGATGGTGGGGAGATGTCGTCCGGGACGGCGACAAAGCGGGGGAGATCGACCCGCGCTTCGCTCCAAAGAGCGGAGAGAAGGTTCTGCGGAAGACCCGCTACAGCGCGTTCGTCGGGACGGATCTATTGCAGCATCTGTGCGCCGAGTCGGTCTCGAGCATCGTCATCACCGGCGTCATGACCCATCTCTGCTGCGATTCCACGGCTCGGGACGCGTTCATGCGGGACTTCGATGTGTTCCTCGTGGTGGACGGGACCGCGTCCAAGACGGAGGATCTCCATATCTCGAGCGTCAAGACGCTCACGGATGGCTTTGCGATGCCAGTCACGACCTCGGAGGTGGTCAGATGGTTGAAGACGAAGTAACGATCATCGGGGCAGGACCAGCGGGGATGTCGGCCGCAATCTACCTTCAACGGGCAGGACTTTCGCCGGTTCTCATGGAAAGAGGTGAACCCGGTGGGCTGCTTCGCAGCGCGAACTGGGTCGAGAACTATCCAGGCTTCCCTGAGGGCATCCCAGGCCGGGACTTGGCGGCTCGATTCAAGGACCAGCTTCGCGTGGTCGGAACCAAGGTAACGAGCACCGAGGTGTTGTCGGTCAAACGTGCGCGATGGGGGTTCCATGTCAGAAGCGGCATTGGAGACCGCATTTCCCGAACGGTGATACTGGCTACGGGTACGCGACCGGCGAAGATAGCGATCAATGGAGCCGCAGAGCTAGCCGGAAAACTGGTGTTCAGCGAACTGGACGAACTCCCGTCGTCGCTGAAGGGAAACCGGTTGATCATCATAGGTGGCGGCGACGCCGCCTTCGACTACGCACTGGGCCTAAGGGAGCGCGGAGCTCAGATCGTGATCGTGTCCCGCTCCGAACCATGCTGCCTCTCGTTGCTTCGAGAAAGGACGGAGGCGCTGGGCATCGAGGTCGTGATCGGGGCGCACCCAAAGGAAGTCCGTCGCTCAAGGAATCGATTGGCAATCATATGCGATGCAGGAGCGTCCGATGTCGAACTGACCGGAGACATGCTCCTGCTGGCATGCGGTCGGGTACCAAACATCGAGGTCCTCAGCCCCAGCCTTCGCCACATAACGCGAGCGAGCGAGAATGGACTCCCAGAGACCTCTGTCCGAGGGTTGTACCTTGTTGGCGATGTCGTCAGGGACAAACAGAGACAGACCGGGATTGCAGTTGGGGACGGCATACGAGCCGCGATGCTAGCCGAAGAGTACCTTGGAGGGAGGTGAGCGGATGAGAGTGATCGCCGAGTACGGAACTGACGATCTCGCGAAGGTCTACGTCGCGAAGATGAGGGAAGAGGGCGTCTCAGGAAAACAACACCTAGTGGAGTTCGTGGAGTCCGTCCAGCCTCCGCTCCCGCGAGAACAGAAATGGGTGCTTATCGTCTCGTCCATGTTCGGCTGCCCGATCAAGTGCAGGATGTGCGACGCTGGCGGGGACTTCGCTGGCAAACTGACCTCAGACGAGATCCTTTCACAGATAGACTATCTCGTCCGCAAGAGATTCCCTGATGGCCATGTGCCGATCCCGAAGTTCAAGATACAGTTCGCGAGGATGGGCGAACCCTCGCTGAACCTGGATGTGCTCGATGCGATGACGAGGCTCCCGCTCGAGTACTCGGCGCCTGGACTCAACGTATCGGTCTCGACCGTGGCTCCGAAGAGCCACATAGCCCACAACTTCTTCGAGGGGTTGATCGGGATCAAGGATGCTCATTATCCCGGCGGAAGATTCCAGCTGCAGTTCTCGATTCACACGACGGACCCGGCGGGCCGAGACTCACTGATACCGACCAACAAGTGGTCCTTCGAGGAGATAGCCGCATACGGGAAACGTTTCGCGCAGCCAGAGAGCGGGGACAAGAAGGTGACCTTGAACTTCGCGCCCGTCAAGGGATATCCAATAGATGCCAGCGTGGTCCGAGGGCACTTCGACCCCGAGAGATTCATGATCAAGCTCACTCCACTGAACCCGACCGTCCGGTCCAAGGAGCAGGAGCTCGCATCCGCCATCGATCCCGAGGATGAATGCACATCGAATCACCTGGTCGAAGCGTTCATCAAGGAAGGCTTCGACGTCGTCCTGAGCATCGGGGAGCTCGAGGAGAACCGTATCGGCAGCAACTGCGGGCAGTTCATCCAGCGGGCGATCCAGGCGAAGGGCAAGCCCAAGAAGAGTTACGAGCTTGACCAGTACCTCGTCCGTGCGGGCGGCTAGCGTGCACTTGATGAAGTCATCAGTGTCATGTGACCAAATGAGACTTATGTCGCCCATGAGGAAAAGACAAGGGGGATGGAAAGGCGATCATTCAGGTCAATTATCTCGTCTTTCATCTCGCCTGTCTGGCAACCACAATCGCTGCCAGTAGGACCATCACCACGATTGGCATCATGCCGGATCACGGGATTGGCACTGGCGGTCTCGTCAGAGGATAATTGTCCCTGGCGGCTGCGCTTCCCGACATGTTGTAGGGATGGTCAACCATTCCCCAAGGCGGGACAGCATCAGGCGTCGTCCAATCGGACCAGTAGTTGCCGTAGCCGCCAGTGCTGTTCCACCAATTGTTCGTCCCATCATCGTAGGCCTGCGCATGCGACTTGTTGTAGGTGTCCGTCGCGCCGTGGTTGTCGACGAACGTGTTGTTCCAGACACAGTTGCCAGACCCGGATCCAATGCCCACGCCCGATCCGGCATTACTGCAGACAAGATTCCGGGATATCTCATTATTGTTGCTCGATGAGATGAGATATATGCCAAGATCGCCGTTCGAGCTGCAGGTGTTATTTGATATGACATTTCCGCTAGAAGAATCGAGGAATATGCATTCACCATAGTTCGAGTTGCAGGTGTTGCTAATCAGCATGTTGTGGTTCGATGAGGTGAGCTGGATGTCATAAGTGCCAACGTTCGAGCCGCAGGTGTTGTTGATCAGCGTGTTGTTCCTCGATGAGTCGAGAATTATAGCTGCCAAATCGTTCGAGCAGTTGTTGTTCTCCAAGGTGCCATTGACGCAATTCTGCAGATAGATGCCTGGATTTCTAAACGAACCATCATGAACGCTGCAATTTCTGACCATGAAATAAGCATCTGCATCCTGTATCCAAATACCATATTTAGTGGACGCGTTTATGTCCCAATTGGCAATGATGTAAGGGTCGGGTTGCGTGCCGCCCCCCCCGACGACACCATTGGCATGTGTGAATCCTCGATTCCCAATGATTGAGATTGGCCTGTGCGTAGGATACTCAGTCGGATGCGATTCTCTACCGTTGATGACCTGAACCGTCAGCAACGCGACCGCGCCCACCAACAGAACGGCGATGAGAATCATTGCGAAAATAAGGAGCCGTGACGGATGCTTCCGTTCCTTCCCCGGTCTATCAGGCAAGATGTCGTCCTGGGCATCTCTCTGAGCCTGTTCAGCGGTCCGTAAGATTTGGTAATAGTCCCCGGTCAGGTCTATAGGCACTCTTCCAGGGTAGGGCCCATAGTTGAGATTCTCCGCCCCGCAACTAGAACACGTGGTTGCCATTTCTCTCGCTTACACTATCAAGCCTTTTCTTCGATATGACCTTTTCCTTCATGACCAATAGAACAAGACATCTGTTGGGGAAGATCAGGCCCGGAGCAAAAGGAACGCCCTGTAGTCCATGTTGTGCTGCACGAACTCCGGCCAGTCCCACTTCTTGGCGTTCACCAGCGTCTTGACCTGCTGAGTCAGATCCACTTGGTTCGAGATGATCAGGCCCGCGTCGAGGGCGAGAGACGAGAACTCGCCCACCGTCACCGCGCCCCCTATGCACTGCTCCCAAGATCCCTCGCAGCTCGCCTGCGACGTCCTGAACGCGTCTGAGATTGCGACCTTCGCCCCCGGCCTCGATATCCTCGCGATCTCCTTCATCGCCAGCGATTTGTTCGGAAGCAGGTTGATCGTTGCCTGGCTTATCACAACATCGATTGACTTGCTAGCAAGAGGGACCCGCTCTAGATCGGCCTGAACCAGTTCGATGTCCGTCTCCATGAACCTGGGCTGGTGCGAAATCGATCTCGATAGGCAGAGCCCGGTTCGAGAGAAGTCGATCCCCACCATCCTCCCAGGGGCTCCCAACTCGATGGCCCTGAACGCGAGGCTCCCGGTCCCGATCCCAAGATCCGCTACAGCCTTTCCCTTCATGGGCTGGACCATTCGGATGAGCGGGTCGGCGACCATCGAGAGCGATCTCCTTCGCTCCGCAGCGGCATCACTGTCCTGGCCCTTCCACTGACCATCGTACTTCTCCCTCGTCCGCTCTTTCAGGTCGCGGGGCTTCGCGCATTCTTCAGGAGTCATGAAATTCGTCCTTCGGAGACCCCCAATTCATTGGGGGAGGAAGCAGTTTTCCCGACCCTCCGCATAGACCTATATGCGATAGGAAAAATAACCTTTTTGTGCGGCGAACAATAACCGTCAGGCTGGAACCATCAGAAGCCATTGAGCGAACAGTCCGCATTTTCAACGAAGCGACGAACTTCTTTCTCAGATTGGGTTTCCACAACAGGACGCATTCCAAGAGGAAGCTCCAGGCGCTCGGGTACTATGAAGCCCGCGACAGGTGGCCCGCGCTTCGGTCCTCGCTCGTCCAGGAAGCGCGAGACTGTGCCGCTGACATGCTGAAACGGGAGCGGTGCAGGAGACTGCCGATCAAGAAACCGAACAGCTCCGCGAGATTCGACCAGAGGGCGTTCAAAGCCTTCCTCGACAGCGGATCCCTGTCTTTGACCACCGTCGAGGGGCGACTGAAGGTTCCGCTTCGCATTCCCGAGTACTTCAGGAAATATGCCGGTGTCAAGGTCAATGCACTCAGAGTCCGGAAAGTTGACCGCAAGCTGGTAGCCGATCTGGTGGTCAAGTTGCCCGATGTTCCGATCAAAGAAGTCGCCAATCCACGGGTCGTTGGCATCGACAGAGGCATCAACAACATCGCCGTCACATCCGATGGCGGATTCTTCAACTCCAGGCATCTTCGGAATGTCAGAGGCCGCTACGCATATCTAAGAGGCGAGTTGCAGTCTGCAGGCACCCGCTCGGCAAGGAGGCACCTCAAACGCCTCTCGGGACGGGAGAGACGGTTTCAAGCAGACGTCAACCATACGAGCGCCAAAGAGGTAGTTGGAGCGGACTTCGAAGTTCTGGCCTTGGAGGACTTGAGCATCAGGAAGGACAGGAGATTGGGGAAGGAGTTTAACCGCAAGCTGGGCAGGTGGGCCTTCGCTCAGTTCGAGGCCATTCTGCGCTACAAGTCCGAGGAGTGCGGGAAGCGCGTGGTCTCGGTTCCACCGTACTACACCAGCCAGATGTGCTCTCGATGCGGGAACCTCGGGATAAGGGAGGGGCACTCGTTCCGATGCCCCGTCTGCGGCTACTCGCTCAATGCCGACCTGAACGCGGCAAGGAACATCGCCAACCTCGGCAAAGCCTTGGTTGGCAGGCCCACCGTCAACGGGCCGATCGTAGCGACCGGTGACGCGGAGAATCGAACCTCCGTCGAGGTCAGTTACAAGCCGTCCGTTTCAATGGATGGTAGTTGACAAATAATCCCTTTCCATATACCTGAGTGCTTACGCCCCCGCAGGATTCTGATCGCATGGGAACAGGACATCCAATAGACGCCATAACTGTCAGGAGAATGGTCACGCCTTCGCTGTATCTGCAAGGCAAAGGCGCAATCTATCATCTTGGCCAGAAGGCGTTTCCATACGGGGACAAGGCTTTTATCGTCGGCGGGCGGACAGCCCTGTCCGTCGCTGGTGACAGGGTGAGGAAGTCCCTCGACTCGAACGGAATCGAGGTCGTCGGCTGGAAGGACGATGTCAAGGATTGCACGCACGCGACTATCAACAGGCTCGTCGAGGACGGCAAGCACTGCAAGGGTCACTTCGTCGTCGGCGTCGGTGGGGGAAGAGCGGTCGACACCGCGAAGGCTGTTGCTTGGAAGATGAAGGTGCCTGCGATGACGATCGGCACCCAGTGCGCGACCAACGCCGATGCGAGCATCGAGTCCGTCGTCTACACGGAGTACCACAGGTTCCTCGAGGTCCTTACGCTGCCCAGGAGCCCGGTCCTGGTGATCGAGGACACGGAGATCATCTCGAAGGCGCCGTTCAAGTTCATGGTCTGGGGGATGGGAGACGCCCTCTCGACCAAGTTCGAGTCCGAGGCCTATGCGAAGACCAGGCTGAAGAAGAAGGATGGGCAGGTCCCCGCCGCTCCCGCACTCGCTCTTGCAGACGCCTGCTTCAAGGGCCTGATGGAGCACGGGTTCAAGGCCATCATGGACCTCAAGAACGGCATCCATTCGTTGGACGTGGACGACGTCATCGAAGCGGTGAAGCTGTCGTCCGCATTGGCTTTCGAGAACACGGGCTGTGCGCTCGCCCATGCGCTCCACAACGGCCTCACAAAGACCGGGCAGGTCAAGGGGGAGCACGGCGAGATAGTTGCATACGCTACCATCGTCCAGACGGTCTTCGAGAAGAGGCCGAAGGAGGAGATCCGCCAGATAGTCGAATGGTGTGAGAAGGTCGGTTTGCCGACGAAGCTGAAAGCCCTCGGCGAGCCCAACAAAGCCGCGCTCAGGCAGGCCGCTGAGTGGGCCTGCGACAAGGACCGGAACGCCAAGAACATGCCGGAGAGGATGAAGGTGAGCGATCTGCTCGAAGCGATTGAGAGGGTCGAGCGCGGGGTATGATCATTCCGATAATGACTCGGCGTGCCAGAACGGTCTTTCTATCACGCTGATCCTGTGCCTGCCGATCATCAGTGCCGCTATCGCTATCCCAGCGAAATCGAAGATGAGGTCGCCGATCGTGTCTATGCCCGGGTGGAAGTTCGTCCATCCGAAGATGGCATCGGTGAAGAACTCGGTGAACTCGAAGAAGCAAGAAATCACTACCATCGTCACGATCGCGAATACGAACTTCCTCCTGCCGTTCGTCTTCGGGGGACCAGTCGGGCTCAGCGTCCAGCACAGGAACGACCATAGGAACAAAGTCATCGCGGCGGTCCCGATGAGATGCGCCCAATTGTCGTACCAGTTCGTGTCGGAGGGGCTGTAGCCGAAGAACCCTGGCATGCCCGCGTCAATCACGACCATGAAGAACAGGAGTATGATCGCGCCGCCCGTGATGACGGCCTTCCGCTTGAGTTCGAGGAGCACCAGGGGCACCAGGATCACGAACGCAAAAGAGTATGTCCAGCTCGACCAGCTCCATCCGCCTCGCTCCATCGACATAATGAACAGCGTGAGGAGGATGATCATGACGGACAAGGAGACGAACGGGAATCCTGCAAGGAGGGGTTTTGGTTGCTTCTTCGCCTCATGGGAGAGCCAGGCAGACCGGTGGAGCGCCCTGTCACCCAGGGCGCGCATTATCCTGGAGAATCGTGCTAGGTCGGTCTCCTTCCGTTGCTCCGTCATCTTGAAACCGCTCTATGCTAGTGATAGAATGTACCAGGCTATTAGATAGCTCCCCTCCGACGCTCAAGCCAGGAACTTCTTCTCGTATTCCTTGATTATCTCCGACCCGCGCCTGAGAACATCCCTGTCCAAGGACGGCACCTTGTGCTCATTGAGTATCTTCCTCGCCTCCTCCCGGGCCTCATCTGCCATTCTGGTAGAAAGGGTGGCCTGCCAGAGCTTCTTCCTCTGGTCCCTGAAGGGCGTCTCAGCCTTGAAGTTCCGCGCCGTGTGCGGGTTGGTCAGGAAAGTGTTGCCATGACCAACCTGCTCGATCACATCCAGAGCGATCTTCTCCTTCGAGACCGCGTACTTCTTCATGTAGCCTCGAATGTCCTCCCACAGATAGGAATCCATGACGACCTGCTCCAGCGCCGCGCCCTTCGCGTGGTCGAGGCTTCCAGCGCCGGACATCATGTCCGAACCCGAGAAAGTCCCCAAAGCCGTCCCGAAGGCCTCGCCGAAGGCCGATTGCATGCCTGGGTCCATCGTCTCGATACCCCAGCTACACACGAGGTTCGGGAGCCCGTATCGGATGGCAAACTGGGCCGCGCCCGCGCTCAGGACCGGCAGCCAGTACGAGTTGTAGTCCATCACGCCGGTCTTCATATCCATCGGAGCCGACTCCGTGCTGTAGACGAACGGCGCGCCTGGAGAGGAGGTCTGCGTGATGACCAGGCTCGCCAAGTTCTCCGCATTGATGTTCTCGATCGTCCCAGCCATCGTGATCGGGGATGACAGCCCACCTAGCGACATCGACATCGAGACGACGGGGATACCGTGTTTCGCGAACTCCACCTGAGCTTCGATCTCCGGGCCCGCGAACGCGAGCGGGGCGATGGAGCAGCTGATTACGGAGAAGAGCGGCTTCTTCTTCAGCTGTTCAGGTCCGCCCGCGACCAGCGATGCCAGCTCGACCTGTCTCCTTGCGCTCTCCGCACCATGCGTGGCGGGGACGACATGAATGTGCTTCGTGTTGTTCTGCAGGACCGTCCAGAGGGACTCCACTGCGAGTGCGTCCTGCGGGACATCGGATGCAGTGACAGTCGTCCAGCAGATGTCGACCGCATCCATCGCATCGGCTATCCTCGAGAAGTTGGCCAGGTCTTTGTTGGTGGTCGGCCGGTTCTTTCCAGAATCGATATCGCGAGTGTAGACCGCGAGACCGGTCGTCGCCAGGAGCGGAAATGTCTCGACCGGGATCACCTTCTCGTTCTTGGGGTCCCTCGCACCTAGGACAAGCCTCTTCGGTGCCTTCTTCAGCGCGTCCAGGACCATGCGTTCAGGGATCTTCGCAATTCCTTTCTTCTCGTCGATGGAAGCGCCCGCCCTTCCGAGCATCTTCAGCACGGACGGACTCTTCACCATGACGCCGATCCGTTCGAGGCATCTCAAGCTCTGCTCGTGTATCAGGTCCTCTTCAGCCTTGTCCAAGAACTTCAGCCGTGCCAACGCCATTCAACTGCCTCCTGAGCGGAATCGATGA
>Ga0315281_10011355_pt1 | contig 12204 bp, 8 predicted proteins | sample YL17G07_0_MG_FD_204540 | JGI IMG/M metagenome (GOLD analysis project Ga0315281, IMG submission 204540) | Sediment microbial communities from Yellowstone Lake, YNP, Wyoming, USA - YL17G07_0 | ecosystem: Environmental > Aquatic > Freshwater > Lake > Sediment | place: USA: Wyoming | collected... | reverse complement strand
ACCGCTAGGATGAAATCCCACCCGTTTGACGGCCCCCAACTCATCACGGTCAAAGTGGACGGCCAGGAGGCCGGAAGATGGGAGCTCACGCCGCCGTGGGAGATGGAATCCCGGACGTTGGTCATTCCCCCCGATCCCGGCAGGCCCGGGGTGAGCGTCATCGAGTTCTCGTTCTCCCGGTGCCTGAGCGGAAAGGAAGATGCCGTGCCTTACGCGGTCCTCTTCGAATCCCTGACCCTCGGGCCGGCCGCCAAATAGGGCGGGACGGCGGTCACGGGCATGCACGTCGATATCGTCATCGCCCTCCGAGACCGCTACGGCCTGGAAAAGAGGCCGGTCAAAGTCCATGAACCCTACCAAATGCTCGGTTTCATAGACGAGGACCTGAAGCGGGCGCTGGGGATCGACATCGAGGGCGTTTACGGGGCGGAAACCATCTTCGGGTTCCGCAACGAAAACTGGAAGCCATGGCGCATGGATAATGGGACGGAGGTCCTGGTCTCCGAGCATTTCCGGACGACCCGGGACGTCAACGGCGACACGCTCATCTATCCTAAAGGAGATTTTTCCGCGCCGCCCTCGGGCCTTCCAATTGGCGTTGGATGTATGCCGCCGGGGCCCTGCCCTCCGTCATCTTCTTCATCCTCCTCCTCCGCGTCCCGGAGAGCCCACGCTGGCTGGTCAAGCAGGGCCGAGAAAGCGAGGCCTTGGGCGTCCTCAGGCGCGTCAACACGGCCGACCTCGCGGCCGCGGAGGTCTCGAGCATCAAGAATACACTGGCCAAGGAGAAGGGTTCCTTGGCCGAACTCTTCAGACCGGGGTTCCGCCGGGCGCTGCTCATTGCCATCGTTCTGGCCATCCTTCAGCAGATCACCGGTATCAACGCCGTCCTCTACTACGCCCCGAGGATCTTCGAGCGGGCCGGATTCACTCGGATGTCGGCCATCGGGCAGTCGACGATCGTCGGGTTTGTCAACATGCTCTTCACGATCGTGGCCATCGTCCTCGTGGACAGGATCGGACGCAAGCCCCTCCTCCTCACGGCCGCGGGCGGGATGGGCGTCTCTCTCCTCCTCCTCGGCGCGGCCTTTAGATCGCAGGCGTTCTCGGGCCCCCTCATCCTCGGCCTCATTCTTTTTTATATCGCCTTCTTCGCCATGGCGATGGGGCCGATCGTCTGGGTGGTCATGGCCGAGATCTTCCCAACGCGGATGCGCGGCAGCGCCATGGCCATCGCCACGGTCATCCTCTGGATCTCGGACTTCGCTGTGACCCTGAGCTTCCCGGTCATCGCCGACCGCCTCAACGAATCCACGGCTTTTTGGCTCTACGCCGCAATGTGTGCCATCGACTTCGTCTTCATGTTCGTATTCCTGCCCGAGACCAAGGGAAAAACGCTCGAGGAGATCGAAACGCGCTGGATCAAAGAACGCTGAGAAATTTTCCCGCTTCCTCATACGAAAAGAAATGCTGACAAGGATTTTCAGGTCGTTCGCTTCATCGCGCTGGCGGGTGGTGGACCGAAGATGACCACCGTCTGGTTCGTCTCCGGGGCGGTCGCAGGCCAGAAGACCTCCCGGCCTTCGGCCGTCACCTTGACGTAATATTCCAGCTCAACATCCTTTGCCGGGCAGGTCACGGTGAAAACGCCGCGGCCCAGCCGGGTCAGCGGCAAAGACTGATAGCGGCCCTTGCCCATCTCCCTCCAGAAGAGGCTCGCTTCGGCGGGCGCTCCCCTGGCCAGCACTTCGACCTTGAGCCTGAGCCTTTCCCCCGGCTCGAGGCTCGTCCGCCGGGCCTTGACGAAGACACGCGGCGGCCCGTCATAAGCGCCGGGAAGCCGCGCCTCTGCCGGAAGGTCCCCGCCTAGGGCCAGAGCTAACTCCTCTCCCGGCTTGTCGAAGGCGACGGGCAGGATATGCGACTCCCAGTTCATGATGGTTCCCATCTCGCCGGTGTTGCTGACCGTGGCCAGGAGGCATTCGTAGATCTTCTTCAGCGAGGCCGCCATCCTGACGCGCGCGGGAAGCGCCGTCGCTTCGGCCAGCTTCGCCCGCGACGCCCCGTCCTTTTCCGAGTTGACCTTGGCCATCGCCGCGTTGTATTCCCCCCACAGGCAGGTGAAGAGCGCGACCTCGCGCATATATTCGAAGGACTTAAGCCAGTAGTCGAACCGCTCTTGGTATCCCTTGCCCGTGACTCTGGCTCCGAGGGCCGCGAACTCGTCCACAAAAGAGAAATCCTTGAGGATCTCCTCAGATGACCTCGGGTTGGGAACGATCCCGCCCGGTCCGTTCGTCCAGACGACGGGAATAGGCAGTCTGCCATCCATCCTCGCGAAGATCGCGGCGGCATCCTCCATCGCGGCCTTCCCGAACTGGTTCTCCGCCCAGTCTTTGTAGAGGTCGAGCGCCGGGAGGTGGCGCGGCGTCTCCGGCCAGTCCGCTTCATAGTCGAGGACCGCCGGCCCGCCGCAGTTGATCTTCTTCCGGAAGCCTTTGCCCTCGATGACGATCCCGGCCAGGGACGGATAGTGGATCCGGTCGACGAATTCGACGGACAGCCGCCCATCCGTCACCACGATGTCCCGGAACGTCAGGTCGAGCGCCTTGAAGCTTCCGGCCCGGGCGAAGATGTCGACGGCCTCGGCCGCATTCTTACCCTGGAGCAGGATGTCGAACACCCGCCCGCCTTTTTTATCGATCTCGCCCTCACAGAACTTGAGAGTCACCGAGTAAGTCCCGACGGGGACGGGAATATAATAAGCGAACACCCTGTCCCGGATATCTCTATAGACGGCCTCTTCCGCCGTGCCCTGGATTTTCTTATCTTGAAACGCTACGTATTGTCCGGTCAGGGGCCCGGTTTCATCCTTGAGGCTCCGGGGAAGCACGTTCCAGCTCTGGTCCCAGGCCGCCCGGGCCAAGGCCAGAACGTTTCCGGAGAGGACCCGCGTCCGCCAGTGAATGCCGAGAAGGCCGTCACAGCCGTACCTCAGCGCGTCGGCCGCGTCACGTCTCATCCGGCCGGCCCAGAGCTGGGGGGAGGTCAAAGAAGGATCGTCTTCCATCCAGGGGATGGCCCACTTGGACCGTCCCGCGATGCGGGCGAACCCGGGGTCGACAGGCGCCTTCCCCACTTCACGGTTGATGGTGCTTACGGCCACGGATTTCGGCAGGGCCTGGTCAAACAAGGTCCGGCTCGACGGCGGCCCGAGGACCCAGCCGCAGGTGGCCAGTCCGAAGGGAACGCCCGACTCCCGGTGGGCCGCGACCGCCTGCTCGAGGTCAGAGACCACGGCCTTGATCCGCTCGGGCGAAGCGTCGCTCCAGGTCCAGCTTTCGTCCGTCCAAAGCCAGTAGGTGTCGATGGGATAGGCGGCCGCGATGCGGCTGAAGATCCCCTTGTAAAGCTCGCGGACCACGGCCGGGTCCTTCGGGTCCTTGCCCTCATCCCGGAGCCTCTGCCGGACGGGCTCGGGCACGGTCAAGGCCGTTTCGGTCCCGACACATGTCTTCACGCCTAGGGCCCGGGCGAACTCGAAGGCGTCCTTAAAGACCGCAGCCGCCCGGTTGAACACGGCATTGGAGGCGTCAGGGGTCTTCGGCTCCGGGGCCATCCCTTCCATGACGTCATTGCCGTAATCGTCGCGTTCAAAGAGCATGGAGGCGCCGGAACGGTAATCGCCCGTCCTTTTAGGTTCGTAGCCCCAGTTCCCGCGCAGGCTGTTCTGATAGCTCGAGGGGTAGCTCGACGTCACGACGCCGTCAACCTGGCCCTCCCCGGAACGGCCGATCCAGACCGTCGGTTCCGCGTTCGGCCCCTTCTCCGGGTAGGTGTGAAGGCCGAAGAAGTTCATCCGCAACTTCGGGAGCTGGCCGAGGATGGCCTTGTAGTTATCGACGTTCCACCAATCCGGCCCCTCCGGGAAATCGTGAAAGGGCTGGATGCCCCGGACGGCGAAGAGCGGACGGCCGGTTTCGTCGAGGTCGGGCATGGAAAACGCGATCCTTTCATCGGGCACGACGTCGCCCTCGAGGTAGAAGCGGATCCCCAGTTTTTCGAGGAACGTATACGTCCCGTAGAGGACCCCCGGTCCGTCGCCGCCGGCGATGACCAGGGACTTTCCGCCGTCCCGGGGGACGGTTTTCAGGCGGTATTCCTCGGGTCCGAGCCCGGAGACGCCGGCGAACGGCCGGCCTTTCCCGGCCAGGATGACGACGTTATCATCGGCATCCTCCAATTTCTCTTTCTCCAGGACGGAGGGGACCTCTCCCGTGCGCAGGTAGAGGTAACGTCTGAGTTCCGCCGCCGCGTAGCGTTCGAGGGATGAAGCGTCCTTCGCGATCACGATCGAAGGGGATTTCGCCTTCGGACCGCAGACCATGACGCCCGCGGTCAGGGCCACGAGGAATAGAACGAAAAATGCCCGTTGAAGCCTGGAAGACATCGCCGCCTCCTTCATTTCCCCTAATTCTATTATAACCCAAGATTGCCGATAGGATTCTTTCTTCTCAAGCGATGACGCCGGGCCGAATTTCAATCGAAGATGCGAAGGAGGTCCCCCGGCGAGGCGAGGAGGACCTCTGAAAACCGCATAGGCCGCTCAGACGTTCGACGCCTTCTCCAGCTTCTTCATGATGGTGAACATGAAGGTCGCGGAAAGGAGGCAGGCGACGACCAGAATGAGCCACAGGGACCACAGAGGGACCTTCATCCATAGGTAACCGACGACGCCCACGAGGTTCATCCCGATGGCGGTGGCGGCGAACCAGCCCCCCTGCATGAGTCCCTTATATTTCGGTGGAGCGACCTTGGATACGAACGATATCCCGATGGGACTCAGGAAGAGCTCGGCGATGGTCAACAGGAAATAGGTCGAGATCAGCCAGTAGACCGAGACCTGGGACGCGGCGGGAGCGACCTGGCCACCGAGGGCCTTAGGGCTGGGAAGGCCGAGCGAACCGATGACGAGGACGGTGAACGCGAAGGCCGTCATCAGCATGCCGATGGCGATCTTCCGTGGGGCGGACGGCTCCTTTCCCCTCCTGCTGAGGTATCCAAACAGGACCACCACGATAGGAGTCAGGGCGACGATGAAGAAGGGGTTGAAGTGCTGGAACCTCTGGGGCGTGAACGGGTTGGCCTCCCCGTAACCCCTGTACCGCAGGAACGCCGCGGCCGCGAAGATCACGAACATCGTCCCGCCGATGGCGCGTCCCATGGTCTTCGACCCCTTCCTGAACAGGAAGACCAGGCCGACGACCGCCAGGGAGATCGACAGAAGACCGGCGAGGTCGAGCCAGAGGTTGGAGATCTTTCCCACGCTCGGCACCGTATAGTCCCGGGCGAAGAAGGTCATGGTCGCGGCGCTCTGCTGGAAGGCCATCCAGAAGAAGATGACGACGAAGAACACGAGGCCCAGGGCGAACAGTCGTTCCCTGGTCTCCTTGGGCGAAAGCTCGATGACCTGGGACCGCGTGGACTCGAATTTCGCTTTCTGCCTCTCCGTCAGGTCGGCGTGCCCGTAGTGTTTCCGGAACCCCCAAAAGATCAGCATCGAGATAACCAAGCTGATGCAGGCGACGCCAAAGCCGAAGTGATAGGACTTGCTCAGGGCGTTGATATAGTTCTCTGAGAACGCCTTCAGGGTCGCCAGCGTGACCTTAGGGTCCTGCGCCTGGGCGAAGGAGAGGTATTGATTCGCGTCGGCCAGCCTGTTCTTCAGAAAATCGTTGGCCATGGCAGGGATCCTGGCGTCGTAGAAATAATGGGACGCCGACAGGATCCAGTTCGAAACCTTCTCCGAGGCCGTCGGGGCGAACATGGCGCCGATGTTGATCCCCATATAGAAGATGTTGAACGCCCTGTCCCTGAGCGGACTGTACTTGGGATCGTCATAGAGGTTCCCGACCAGGGCCTGGAGGTTGCCCTTGAAGAGCCCCGTGCCCAGGGCGATGGTGGCTAGGGCGGCGATGACCAGGCCGAAACCTGTCTCCATGCGCGTGGGCAGGGCCAGCAGGACGTACCCGAAGAACATCACGATCATCCCCAGGCCGATCGTCTTTCCGTAGCCGAGGAACCTGTCGGCCAGGAAGCCGCCGAGCAGAGGGAAAAAATAGACGAAAAACATGAAAACGCCGTAGACCAAGCTTGACGTCCCCGCGGTCATGCCGTACTTCGCCTGCATGAACAGGACGAAGATGCTGACCATGGTGTAGAAGCCGAACCGTTCGCCCATATTGGCCAGGAACGCGACGAACAGTCCTTTGGGATGTCCTTTAAACATGATTCACCGCCCTGAAACGAAGATTTGAAATGGCTGGAAACGCTCTCAACAGAGCCCTATTATAAGACCGGCGCCGGGATTTTTCACCTGATTTGTTAAAGAACGATTTCACGTTCGGATGATATCCAGCAGGAGCGATTTCACGCGGTTCTCGAGGGCGTTCCTGAAGGCCTCGATGGTTTCGGCGGCGGTGTCCTTCATGTGATCCTTGACGAACATGGGCTCGCCGACGTTGACCTTGACGGTTCCGGGGACAGGAAACGGGAGGTGGGTCCCGAACATGGCCAGGGGGGTCACGGGGACCGAGACGCGCTCTTCCTGATAAAGGTCAAAGGCCATGAGCGAGGCGCCGCGCCTGAAGCGCTTGACATAGGGGTTGGCGTCCTTGGGGTCGACGCGGCCGCGCCCTTGGAGGGCGATGACGGCCCGACCCTTCTTGAGGTAGTCTTCGCAATTCTTGATGGCTTCAGCCCGGCCGCCGTTGAGGTCCACCGGGATGCTCCCGACGTTGGCGATGTGGGACGAGATGTAGTCGACGACCAGGGCGTAGAACGGATTGAGGAGGAGGTGGAGGACGAGGCCAAAGCCCTTCAGGTGCCGATGGAGGTGCTTGCGGACGAGGAAGCTGAAATCACCCTTGTTGAAGATCATCTTGTTGGCCGTGAAGAAGATGGGCCGGGGGACGATCTTGAACAGCAGCCCCACGTCCTTATGGCTCCCGATGTGGTTCCCGACGATGATATTGGGACCCTGGAGGACGAAGTTCTCCCGTCCCCGGACCTCGATTCTCTTGGGAAAAAGGGCGAGGTTGGTCAGGCGCAGGACGCCCTTTTCTATCCGTTTCAACTCGCTTTCAAAACTGGCCATGGTTCGGGAAGTTCATTGTATGAGCCCGCGCGGGCCTTGTCAATCGCCGCGAAGAGTGATAATTTATAGCATCTCAATGAACGGCCGGGAGGACACCATGATCACGCTCATAAAAAACGGGCAGGTCTTCGCACCGGAGCCTCTGGGCGTTAAGGATGTCCTGATCGCCGGGGGGAGGTTCGCCGCCGTCCGGGGGACAGGGTCGGTCCGGGTGGACGGGGCGGACGTGACGGCGATCGACGCTTCGGGAAAATACGTCGTCCCCGGACTCATCGACACGCACGTCCACATCCTGGGCGGAGGGGGCGAAGGCGGTCCGGCCACGAGGGCCCCCGAAATCCGGGTCGAGGACATCGTCGGGAGCGGCGTCACCACACTGGTCGGCTGCCTGGGGACGGACGGAATCACGCGGCACCTGGAGTCCCTCCTGGCCAAAGCCCGCGGGCTCGAGGCCGAGGGGATCTCGACCCGGATCTACTCCGGCTCCTACGAGGTCCCGGTCCGGACATTCACGGGGAGCGTCCGGACGGACCTCATCCTCATCGACAAGGTCATCGGCGCCGGTGAGATCGCCATCTCCGATCACCGCTCCTCCCAGCCCACCTTCGAGGAGTTCGCCAGGTTGGCAGCCGAATGCCGGGTTGGGGGCATGCTCGGCGGCAAGGCCGGTATCCTCCACTGCCATCTCGGGGACGGATCGCGAAGGCTGGACTACTTCTTCCGGCTTATCCGGGAGACGGAGATCCCGCCGACCCAGGTCATGCCCACCCACATCAATCGCAACCGCGAACTTTTCGAGGAGGGCATCCGGTGGGTCAAGGCGGGCGGGTTCGTCGACCTCACGACCGGTCCCGACCCCGACCCCGCCAAGGAACCCGATGTCTCCATCGAGGACTGCGTCCGCCTCTTCCAAGAGAGCGGAGTGCCGGTGGACCGTTGGACGGTGAGCTCGGATTCGAACGGCAGCTTCCCGGTCTTCGACAAGAGCGGCAAGCTCGTCGCCCTGACCATCGCCTCGCAGAGGGACCTCTTCCGGAAGTTCCGCGACGTCGTCCGGAAAGGCCTCCTGAAGCTCGAGGACGCGCTCCGACCGTTCGCGACGAACGCCGCCGACTTCTACAAGCTCGGCCGCAAGGGCAGGATCGCCGAGGGCCGGGACGCCGACGTCCTCATCCTGAACGAAAATCTGGATCTCGACACGGTCATCGCCGGAGGACGCCGGATGATGGAGGGCGGAAAGGTCATCGCCCGGGGAACGTTCAGCGCCTGAGCCCCGGGGAAAGAACCATGGAAGAACCGAAATTACCGGATGGCCGGGCCCCCCGGCGCCCGAGTTTCGCTGTCGCCCTCGTTCCCCTCGTCCTCATGGGCCTCCTCCTCGGCGTCGGCTACGGGATCTACAAGATCAAACCCCAGGTCCTCCTCGTGGTCGCGGCCTTCCTCACCGGCTGCCTGGGGTTCCTCCTGCGCTTTTCCTGGAAGGACATGGAGCGGGGCATCGTGGACAGCATCCACAAGGCGATGCCGGCCATCCTGATCATGCTCTGTGTCGGGGTTCTCATCGGCGCCTGGATCTCCTCCGGGACGATCCCCATGGTCATCTATTACGGGCTGAAGCTCATCTCGCCCAAATTCTTTCTGGTGACGGCCTGTCTCGTCTGCACGATCATCTCGCTGGCCACGGGGACGTCGTGGGGGACGGTCGGAACGCTGGGCGTCGCCTTCATCGGGATCGCCATGGGGCTGGGGATCCCCCTGGGGCCCGCGGCCGGAGCCATCGTTGCCGGCGCCTACTTCGGCGATAAAATGTCGCCTCTCTCCGACATCCCCAACCTGGCGTCTGTGACCGCCGGGGCGAACCTCTTCGACCACATCAGGCACATGTTCTGGTCGGGCTTCCCGGCCTGGCTCATCGGCCTCGGCATCTATTTCTTCGTCGGGCTCAAGTACGGAGGCCGGGCCATCCAATCCGACACCATGGTCCTCATTACAGAAACGCTCCGGAAGAGCTTCCGCTTCAACGTCTGGCTCCTTCTGCCCATGGTCATCGTCTTCGTTTTCGCCATCGCCAAGAAGCCGACCATCCCGGGCATGCTCCTCTCGTCGGCGGTCGCCGCGGGGCTGGCGGTCATCTTCCAGAAAGCCCCCGTTCAGGAGATCGCCGCAGCCATGAACACGGGCTATCCGGCGCACACAGGGGTGGCCGTCGTGGACAAGCTCATCTCCCGGGGCGGGATGATGAGCATGATGGAGACTCAACTCGTCGCCTTCACGGCCTTCAGCTTCGGCGGCATCATGCAGAAGACGGGGATGCTCGCGGTCATCCTCGACAGGGTCATGAAATTCGCGGACAAGGTCTGGAGCCTGGTCCTGACGACCATCGGGACGGCCGTCCTCGCCGCCCTCGTCACGGGGAGTTCCTACCTCTCCATGATCATCCCGGCCGAGCTCCTGGGCGACGCTTACAAGAAGAAAGGGCTGGCGGCCAAGAACCTCTCCCGGATCATTGAAGAAAGCGGGGCCATCATCGTCCCGCTCATCCCCTGGAGCATGGCGGGCGTCTATATCACGGGCACGATCGGCGTCCCTACGTTCAGCTATCTTCCCTGGGCCTTCATGAACTACGTCTCCGTCGTGCTCCTGGCCGTCTACGGGTTCACGAAGTTCACCATGGCGCCGAGAATCCGGGAAGACGAGACGCAGGCGGGAAGCTGACGGTCCTATTCCTTTTCGTCGGGGTGGTCCAGCCAAAATTGCCGATAGTTTTTTTCTTGGTTCATGTCCCGGAATTCCGACTCACGTCTTATCGGCACTTTTGTGATCCAGGGCCTTCTTGAATTTTTCTTCCGCCTCATCGTGCTTCTTTTTCTGGAGCTCGAAGGTCGCCTCGAGCTTATGGTCCATCCCCTCGGCCTTTTTTTTCTCCCTGAGGAGAAGGTCGTCCAGAGAGCTTTTTTTTCTGGGCGCCTTCTCGGACCTGATCACGCCCCTCGCTTCCCCATCCACCCAGAGCGTCGCCTCGCAGCAGGGACAGACGATCGGGAACACCGAGTCCTTTGGTTCCTTCATAACTTAAATTATCTATCAGAAAACGGGCCCTTTGGCAAATCCAGGCCTCATCAAGGGGTTTCGATCCCGTGTTTTTTCATGAGCTTGAACAGGCCCTGCCGGGTGATCCCGATCTCGGCCGCAGTCCGGGTCCTGTGGTAGCCGCATCGGGCCAGGGCCTCGCGCAGGAAACGTTTATCGAACCCGGACCTGGCCCCGGTCAGCCTCCGGGAATCTTCGGAATACGTTTCCTTCTGCGGATTGATCTTCGGAGAGAGGAATTCCTCCCGGATGAGGTTGTTCTCCCCGGCCATGATGAAGGAGCGCTGGACCTCGTTCTGGAGCTCCCGCACGTTCCCCGGCCAGGGATAGTGAAGGAGCATCTCCAGGGCCACCGGCGAAAAGTACGGCCTCGGCCGCCGCATCTCCCGGGCGTATCTTTCGGCGAAGTGATTGATGAGCGGCAGGAGATCGTCCGTCCTCTCCCTCAGAGGCGGCAGTTCGATGGGGATGATCTTCAGACGATAATAGAGGTCTTCGCGGAAGCGGGCTTCGCGGACCTCTTTTTCGAGGTCCTTGTGGGTGGCGCTTATCCAGCGGACGTCCATGGTCCGGGTCCGGGTCTCGCCGAGCCTCCGGATCGCCCCGTCCTCGAGCACACGGAGGAGCTTCGCCTGGAGGGGAAAAGTCAGGTCCCCGATCTCGTCCAGAAAAAACGTCCCTCCGTCGGCTTCCTCGATGAGACCGACCTTGTCCCGCGCGGCCCCCGTGAATGCCCCTCGGGCATAGCCGAAGAGTTCGCTCTCCAGAAGGTTGTCGGGAATGGCTCCACAATTGACGGCAATGAATTTTCCGGATCTCCTCGAACCCGTCTCATGAATGGTCCGGGCCACCAGCTCCTTTCCGGTGCCGCTTTCACCGGAAATGAAGACGGGGGCGCCGCTGTCTTTGACCCGGTCGACAAGGGCCCTCACCTGCAGGAAGCGGGCGTCCTGCCCGACAAGCAGGGGCATCCGGTCGTTGCCGTTTCCGCCGCCGGCGGGGGCGCAACGCAACGTTGAGGCCAGGATATAGTTCAAAAAAACCGCCGCGGCCGCCAGGAATTCAAGGTCACCGGCGCTAAACGGCGGCTCGGCGGCGGTCCTGTCCATGTAGAAAGCGCCGCCGGTCCGGCCGCCGGCCAGGAGAGGCAGACAGAGCGCGCTTGCCAGCCCCTTCGCCCGGACCGAAGGATGTCCCCGAAATAACGGATGGACCCCGAAGTCCCGGATAAGGAGCGGCTGCCCGGCATCGATGGCCCTCCCGACGATGTCCCGGCAGACGTCGTGGTCGGCCTCCCAGTCGATCCCCCTGGACAACCTGGCGCGCAGACCCCCCGCCTCACCGGAGAGGAGGACCAGAGAACGCCCCGAGGGGACTTCTTCAAGGACGAGTTCCAGGACCTTGGAAAAAAGAGAGTCTTTCATTGTTCGCCCACAAAACAGATAACGCCCCCGCGCGGGAAATTTTCTCAATTCGGCGGCGGATCATAAGACCGCGCCTTTAGAATGAAACTTTTTCCGCGTCTCGAACCGAATTTTTCTTCCCGGCTCTTTCGAGGCATGGCTGCGTTTGGGAATGGGGAATGGACTGATCTACGGCAGGAAGCTCAGTAGGCTTCAATCTCGGCCAGGAGCTCGGCGATCAGTTCCTTGACGGTGACGATCTTATGAAGGCGATGGGCATTCTGGCCGCAGAAAACAAGGCCCTTATTCATATCTCCCAGATAAGCGCTGACGAGGGCCTGAGCAATGCAGTAGCGGGCTTCAGCGACGTTGCATGTGGAAAGGCACTTGTAAGGACAGTTGATCTTCTCTTTCAGGCCCGTTTCCAAGTTTTTTAAGAACTGGTTTCGGATAGCTCTCCCCGGGAGCCCCACCGGGCTCTTGATGATGACAATGTCCTCCTCTTTCGCATCGAGATAAGCCTGTTTGAATTCCTGGGCCACATCACATTCCACC
>Ga0315281_10011354_pt1 | contig 12205 bp, 11 predicted proteins | sample YL17G07_0_MG_FD_204540 | JGI IMG/M metagenome (GOLD analysis project Ga0315281, IMG submission 204540) | Sediment microbial communities from Yellowstone Lake, YNP, Wyoming, USA - YL17G07_0 | ecosystem: Environmental > Aquatic > Freshwater > Lake > Sediment | place: USA: Wyoming | collected... | reverse complement strand
CGTGTTTCATTTATAGAACCCTATAAACTCATACTATCTTCAAGGACTGAAAACTCAACCCCTCAATCTCCTGCAACGACTTCCCCGCAATTTCCCTCATGGCCGTTCAACTCCCAACTCCTGCAGCATGGCATGAATCTGTTGTTTAAGCGCCGGCAGGTCGTCCTCAACCACCCGCCATACGTAGTCGAGATCGACGCCCAGATATTGGTGCACCAGAACGTTGCGGAAACCGGCGATATCCCGCCACGGCACATCGGTGTGCAACGCCTTCGGGGAATCCGAAACGCGCTGGCTGGATTCAGCGAGGATTTGCAGGTTTCGTGTTACGGCGTCCTGAATCAATGTTGATTTCATATAGTCGTCTTTCCCGCCGGCCGTGTACTGCTCAATGCGGTCTATGCACTCAGCGATGTGAATCAGGTACAGTCTGTCGTCCTTCATAACCGCACCGCCTCTTTCAACACCTTGTCGCGGATGTACCAGTGCAGCCCTTTCTCTGTGACGACGTCCACCTTGCGGCCAAGTAACTCTTCCAGATCCATCAACAATCCACCGAGATCCAACAGGCTCCGGTCGGAATCCAGATCAACCAGAATATCCACATCGCTCTGCGGTCCTGCTTCATCTCTGGCGGCGGAGCCGAACACGCGCACATTGTGCGCACCGTGTTTGGCCGCCAACGCCACGATCACGTTGCGTTTCACCTGTATCGCTTTGCTGATTGTCATACCTGATTCTCCATGAATTTTTCCTGCTACATGTCGAAAGCCGGGGGCCTCCTGATTCGCTATCTTGCCGGATTTGATAATAGACGGCGCCTTCTTTTCTCGCCCGTCGGCGTGTTTAGGCACGCACACCTTGTATCTCGATTCGAATCGTCCTCCTTTCACAATCATGCGCTTGCCCTTGCCGAAATTCACCTTCGATAAATCGAGCTTCTCGACCCAAGCATGCCCACAGCCTTCGGCCAACACCATGAATAGACGCTTGACCTTCACTGATGCGCAGCTTACAAGCAAGGTCTGCACGAGCCGGGGTCGTAGAGTCGTCAACCCTTCCATCAGCAGCTTCGCTTCCTCATACGATTCTTCCCTGGGTACGAAATACAATACCTCCATCATGGCCCGCTCAGGTGCTGATACGCGGATCGTAAAGTGCCCCATTCCTTGTTTGGTAAGCCCTAAGGCCGGATTACCGGCAAACAAGTTTGTCGTGGTATAGCGGATCCTGGTGCCCCAACGGTAGTGCATAAACCAGGCCGGCAGCTTGGTGTCGGGAAGGCCGAATAAGGTAACCGTGGCGCCCTTTCTCAGCGGCAGGAAATGGGCATAGCCCTGCATTTGGAAGGCGGTTTTTGCACCGGCATGTACGGAAAGCTTTAATTGCTCTTGCAAGGCAAAGAGACCGCCGGGCCATTCAACTTTGTCGGACGATTTTGCGTATGCGCCTTGACCTACCCGGTATAGCCAGGAGGCCTTCTCGTATTCATGAACGAGCTGTTGATATGCCCCCTGCTTCTCCAGCCAGCGCGGTATGGCTACGGTCCCGGAGGGCCACTTCCTGAGGAGTTGGTTTATTTTGCTGCCGTTTTCACTAGCCATGCTTGTTAAATTAGCGGAATATTAAACTGACTACAAGCTAAAGTTTACAATGCTTCCCGTTTAACAAGGATAGCTGGTTATTCAGGGTCTAAGATAAACTCACGGGTTTCTACCTTTGCCAACCTCGATCATTTTGCCGGCGCCGGCAAAGTGATGGTCAGGGTTATTTCCTGATTCTTTACAAGAGGTTATGGCATGCTCAATGGCCTGCTCGAAGCGCCGTCATTGAGTGTAACCCAGCAGGGGTTGCAGGTCACGGGCGCTCCAGTATTCCGCGCCATGGTCATTGATCTGCTTAAGGAAATTCTGCATAAGTCCGGTTACCGTCATGCCGTTGCAAAACGGCATCCAGTAAACAATGTACCCCCATCCTACCTTCCCCCTGAAAGGGGGAAGGGGATACCGGCTTTCGCCGGAATGACGACAGTTATATAGCTTGATACTTATTCAGAGTCTCCTTAAGAGGTATTCACGAATACAGTACAAATATTTGTGCGAGTGAATTAGCACCTACGGGGGGATAATTAATGCTCCAGATAATTGCGCAGTGCCCGCTTGCGCCTCCAGAACTTGCGCAGGGACGCGCGTTTAATGGTGAACTGCTGGTGTTCCGTCAGTATGACCAGTTCGGCGAGTTCCCCTCCCCTGAGATATGACGGCATGTCGGCAAACCAGAAGTGTTCAAGATAATCCACGAAATCGAGCCACCCTTGCAGATCATGATACTGGCTGTGACGCAGGCCGAAGGAGATCACCACGAGCACATCTTCATCGACTGCAGAGGTATCGAAAATATCTTCCACATTGTCCGGCAGTTCGGCGCAGGGGATTTTCGCGAGCAGGGCAAAACCCCTGGCGATCGTTTCATCCGTATAGACCCGGGACCAGGGACAACCCGCCATTGCCGGCAAGCTGCCGGCCCCCCAGAACCAGAGACTGTTCACCGGTTTTTCCCGGCGCTGCTCGCGCGCGGTGTTGACCTCGCAGGTATGCAGTGCCATCTGGATTTCATTCAGTAACTGCGCCCATTCGAGTTGCCCGGCGCCTGCGGGCATGCAGGAATGGATGTCCCGCCCCGCCGCCTCATGCAACGGCGTGGTAGTCACTGTCGGTAATGTATCCAGACTGACGTACCAACGATTGATCACCGGGACTTCCAATTGCATCCCGCGCGCGTCGAGGATGTCCTTGACGGTCGCGGCGAGCACGAGTGCATCGTGCCGATCCAGTGTAAAGGTGGATTCATCCATGAGTATCAAGCTGCGGTGGTCGGCGGCAAGATGCACCGGATCGGCGCGCATCCATATCCCTTCCGTGGACTGAATGTCATCCACGAGGCGGGTGATGGCGGCGATGGGAAAATCCCTCCCCGCCTGCCCCTTCAACTTGAATAACATGCTGAGGGCGTCGCTGACACCGAACTGAACAAGGTGTTCGCGTGAGCCGCAGGCCAGCAGTTTCTCCAGGGACGGAACTTCAGGGACATCCTCTTCTGATATATCCCGGGCGGGACGCAACAAGCCGGGGATGAAGAGGGTGAGACTATTCACAAAAAAGTATCTCGTGAATCGTATCTCGTATCTCGAAATACGTTCTGCGAGATACTAGATACGAGATACTGATCACTCCAGATTATCCAAAATCGCTTTCTTCACCTGTCCCAGTTCCGCTGCAATCTTCACCACCGGTGCGGTGCTCTGGGCGATGGCGGCATCGGGATCTTTCAGGCCATGCCCGGTGAGTGTACAGACCACCGTGCTGTTGGCAACGATCTTTCCGGATTTGATATCGCGCATGGCGCCGGCGAGCGACGCGGCCGAGGCGGGTTCGCAGAAGATGCCTTCCTTTTCCGCGAGCAGTTTCTGCGCGGCGAGGATTTCATCGTCCGTGCATTCATCAAACCATCCGCCCGATTCCTTGTTGACGGTCCACGCCTGGTCCCAGGACTGCGGATGGCCGATGCGGATGGCGGTCGCCACCGTCTCCGGATCATCCACCATCCTGCCGCGCATGAAGGGCGCCGCGCCGCTGGCCTGATAGCCCACCATCTTCGGGCGCTGGCCGGGCACGGGGCCGCCGGCAAAACGGCAATGCCCCTTGCAGAAGGTGCAGGCATGCGTGACGTGATCGCCGTCCTTGCAGGCGTATTCGCTGTATCCGATCCAGTGCGCCGTGATATTGCCGGCGTTGCCCACCGGCAGGCAGTGATAATCCGGCGCCCGCCCGAGTTCCTCGATGATCTCGAAGGCCGCCGTCTTCTGTCCCTGCAGGCGATAGGGGTTGATCGAATTCACAATGGTGACCGGCGCGCTGGTCGCGACTTCTTTCACGAGCCGCATGCCGTCATCGAAATTGCCCTTGATCTGGATCACCACCGCGCCCTCCATCATCGCCTGCGCCAGCTTGCCGAGTGCAATCTTGCCATCGGGGATCAGGACAAACGCGGTAATGCCGGCGCGGGCCGCATAAGCAGCGGCGGAGGCCGAGGTGTTGCCCGTCGAGGCGCAGATGATCGCGCGTGAATTTTCTTCCACGGCCTTGGTGACCGCCAGGGTCATGCCCCGGTCCTTGAACGAACCGGTCGGGTTCAGACCTTCATACTTCACGTAGATATCCACGTCCGTGCCGAGCAATGAAGGAACGTGATGCAAACGAATCAGCGGCGTGTTCCCCTCGCCGAGGCTGATGATGCGCGTGTCGTCATGCACCGGCAGACGATCGCGGTAGCGTTCAATGAGGCCGGTGTAGCGGGGACGGAAGGACATTAATTTCGTGAAACGTGAAATGTGAAGCGTGAAGCGTGAAGCGTGAAGCGCAGGCTACCCTTCGTTTCACGCTTCACGAGGTGCGCTTCACGCATCATGCCAGCGTCTCCATCCTGATCCTCATCACCTTGCCATTGATACTGTCAAGTCCCTCGATCTGCCGGATGGCCTGGTTCATGAATTTTTCGCGCACGCGCTGGGTAAGGATAATGACAGGCACGTGCTGTGCACCTTCCGCGGGCTCCTTCTGCAGTATGGCCTCGATGCTGATCCCGGCGTCACCCAGAATCTTCGTCACATCGGCGAGCACGCCCGGGCGATCGATCGCCTGCATACGGAGATAATAGGCCGTCTCCACGTCTTCCATGGGCAGTATGGAGATGTCCGACAACCGGTGCGGCTGAAAGGCGAGGTGCGGCACGCGGTTTTCCGGATCGGTGGTCAGCACGCGCACGACGTCCACCACGTCCGCAATGACCGCGGAGGCCGTGGGTTCGGAACCGGCGCCGGCGCCGTAATAAAGCGTCGGCCCCACTGCATCGCCCTTCACCACGACGGCATTCATGACGCCATCGACATTGGCGATCAGGCGCCGTCCCGGGATCAACGTGGGATGCACGCGCAACTCGATACCACGATCCGTCTTGCGTGTAATCCCGAGCAGCTTGATGCGGTAGCCGAGCGCGCCGGCATAGTTGACGTCCTGTGGTTCGATCTTCGTGATCCCTTCGGTGTAGGCCTTGTCAAACTGTAACGGTATGCCGAAGGCGATCGAACTGAGGATGGTGAGCTTGTGTGCGGCGTCGATGCCTTCCACATCGAAGGTGGGATCGGCCTCCGCGTAACCGAGCGCCTGCGCCTCCTTGAGCACGTCGCCGAAATCCCGGCCCTTCTCCCGCATCTCGGTGAGTATGAAGTTGCTGGTGCCATTGATAATGCCCGCCACCCACAGGATCCGGTTCGCGGCCAGTCCCTCGCGGATCGCCTTGATGATGGGGATGCCGCCGGCAACGGCGGCCTCGAAGGCCACCATCACGCCTTTTTTCTGGGCGGCGGCAAAAATTTCATTACCGTATTTTGCAATCAGCGCCTTGTTGGCGGTCACCACGTGCTTGCCATTGTCGATGGCCTTCAGCACCAGTTCCCGCGCGGGCGAGTAACCGCCGATGAGTTCGATGACGATCTGCACCTCGGGATCGTCCACAACGGCGAAGGCGTCTTTTGTGATCTTGCCGATTTTATCCAGCCCGTGGATCGCGGCGGCGTTGTACTCCTTGGCCGCGGCGTGACTGATGCGTATGTCACGCCCCGCGCGCCGCGTAATCTCTTCGGCGTTGCGGTTAAGCACATTGATGACACCGCTGCCCACGGTGCCCATACCCAAAAGACCGATGTTGACTGGTTTCATTCGTTCGTATCTCGTATCTAGTATCTCGTATCTGGTATCTCGCTGCTCGTATTTCGAGATACGAGATACGAGCGACGAGATACGTTGTTTTATTTCGCTTCCGCCTGCGCCATGTTGAAGGTCTCGCCGCGCAGCATGCTGCGGATGCCGCGGATGGCCTGGCGCGTGCGGTGTTCATTCTCGATAAGCGCGAAGCGCACATGCTTGTCGCCGTATTCGCCAAAACCGATCCCCGGCGACACGGCCACCTTGGCCTCCATCAAAACTTTTTTCGAAAATTCGATGGAGCCCATGGACTGGAACTGTTCCGGGATGGGCGCCCACACGAACATCGTGCCGCGCGGTTTCTGCACGTTCCAGCCCGCGGCGTTGAGTCCTTCGCACAACACGTCGCGGCGGCGACGATACATCTCGCAGATGTCCGCCACACACTGCTGATCGCCTTCAAGCGCGGTGATGGCCGCGACCTGGATCGGCGTATAGAGACCGTAATCGAGATAGGACTTCAAGCGCGTCAGCGCCTTGACCAGCACCGGATTGCCCACCATGAAACCCACGCGCCAGCCGGGCATGTTGTAACTCTTCGACAGCGTAAAAAATTCCACGGCGAGGTCCTTCGCGCCCGGCACCTGCAGTATCGACGGCGCCACGTAACCATCGAACACAATATCAGCATAGGCCAGGTCCTGTACCACCCAGAGACCGTGCTCGCGCGCGATCCCGATGACCTTTTCGAAGAACGGCAACTCAACACAATCGGTGGTCGGGTTGCCCGGGAAATTCAACAACAGCAGTTTGGGTTTGGGCCAGGTGTCGCGGATGGACTTCTCCAGTTCGGCGAAAAAATCGAAACCGGGGCCGATGGGAATATGGCGGACATCGGCGCCTGCGATCACGAACCCGAACGGATGGATCGGATAAGACGGGTTCGGCACCAGCACGGCATCGCCCCGGTCCACGATCGCCATGGCGAGATGCGCGAGCCCCTCCTTGGAACCGAGGGTGACAATGGCCTCACTTTCCGGGTCCAGATCGACGTTATAGCGCTGCTTGTACCAGTTGCAGATGGCACGGCGCAGACGCGGTATGCCGCGCGACCAGGAATAACGGTGGACGTCTTCACGTTGCGCCACCTCGATCATCTTGTCGATGATATGCTGCGGCGTCGGCTGGTCCGGATTGCCCATGCCGAAATCGATGATGTCCTCGCCGCGATGGCGCGCCGCCATCTTCAGTTCGTTGACGATACTGAAAACGTAGGGCGGCAGGCGGTTGATTCTGGGAAATTCGGTGTTCATGTGGTACAAAACCCATGCAGTAATTGAGCTTAACGTATTGTATCAGTGGAAGATGGTTGATAGTAGGTGGGATATGGTAGGTGGTATGTGGGGAAAAACATTTTTTTATCCCACCTACCACCTACCATATGCCATATACCACTTACTACCTACCATCTACATTTTTCTCCCCTCTCCCGTATACTGTCCGCCATGAGCAACAACACCAGGGTCGCCGCCATCCAGATGGTTTCAGGCGGCGATGTAGACACCAATCTCGCGAGTGCCGCCGGTTTAATCGGCCGGGCGGTGGCTGATCGCGCCACGTTTCTGCTCCTGCCCGAGAATTTTGCGATCATGGGGCGCAACGAAGAGGACAAGCTCCGTGTCATGGAGGTGTATGGGGGGCAGGGCCCCATCCAGTCTTTTCTCGCCGGTCAGGCGCGCGCGCATGGCATCTGGATCATGGGCGGCACCATTCCCCTCAAGGCGGATGCAGCGAACAAGGTGCGCGCCGCCTGCCTGCTGTTCAATCCCGAAGGTAAATGTGTCGCACGTTATGACAAGATCCATCTCTTTGACGTGGCCGTCGGCGGCGGCGCCCAGGATATATATAATGAGTCGGCCACCATCGAGGGCGGGACGGAAGTCACGGTCGCCAGTACCCCCTTCGGCAATATCGGCATGTCCGTCTGTTATGACCTGCGCTTCCCGGAACTCTACCGCCGCATGCATGAAAGTAATGTCAATATCATCACCGTCCCGTCCGCCTTCACCGCCACTACCGGCAGGGCGCACTGGGAGTCCTTGTTACGCGCCCGCGCCATCGAGAACCTCTGTTACGTTATTGCGTCTAATCAGGGTGGACGGCACATGAATGACAGAGAGACCTGGGGGCACAGCATGGTGGTCAGCCCGTGGGGCGAGATCCTTGCCATGGTCGAACAGGGTGAAGGCATCGCCTGCGCCGATATTGATCCCGGCAAGTTGCAGGAACTGCGCAACCGGTTTCCATCCCTGGCCCACCGGAAAATCATATGACAAATACTTACGTTTCACGCTTCACGTTGTACGCTTCACGTGCCACGTGTCACGCTTCCCGCTCATGAGCAAAACCCTCGACATTGCCAAACAACAGTTGCTGGACAACAGCGGCCTGGCGCTCAACGATCTCCAGAAGACACTGGATCACCTGATGCAGCGTGATATCGATGCCGCCGATCTCTATTTCGAAACGGCGCATGCGGAATCGTGGTCGCTGGAAGACGGCATCGTGAAGGAAGGCACGCACAGCATCGATCAGGGCGTCGGTGTCCGCGCCATCAGCGGCGAGAAGACCGGCTTCGCCTATTCCGACGAGATTGTATTACCGGCGTTGTCCAGCGCCGCAAATGCCGCGCGCGCCATCGCGCACAGCGGCGGTAACGGAAAACTCCAGGCGTGGAAACAGCAGACGGCCCCGGTGTTGTACACGGCGGATGATCCGCTGGTTTCCATCGGCGCCGACGACAAGGTGGAGCTGTTAAAACGTATCGATGCCGAAGCGCGGAAAAAAGACCCGCGCGTGAAACAGGTGCTTGTCGGACTGACCGGTGTGCAAACCACGGTCCTCGTCGCCGGCAGCGACGGCACCTTCGCAGGCGACGTGCGCCCGCTGGTGCGCCTCAACGTCAGCGTGATCGTGGAGGAGAACGGCCGCATCGAAAAAGGCGGCGCCGGCGGCGGCGGACGCTTTGGCTACGAATATTTTCTGAACAACAACATGTATGCGACCTACATCGATGAGGCCGTGCACCAGGCCCTGACCAATCTCGATGCGATCAACGCCCCGGCCGGCACCATGACCGTCGTGCTCGGCCCCGGCTGGCCGGGCATCCTGTTACATGAGGCGATCGGCCACGGACTCGAGGGTGATTTCAATCGCAAGAAGATCTCGGCGTTTTCCGGCCGCATCGGCCAGCGCGTCGCCACGCCGGAGGTCACGGTGGTGGACGACGGCACCATCGCCAACCGCCGCGGCTCGCTGAACATCGATGATGAGGGCACGCCGACGCAATGCACGGTGCTTATCGAGCGCGGCATATTGCGCGGTTATCTCCAGGACAAGCTCAATGCGCGCCTGATGGGCATGGCGCCGACCGGCAACGGCCGGCGCGAATCCTATGCGCACCTGCCCATGCCGCGCATGACCAATACCTACATGCTGGGCGGCAACCATGCTCCGGAAGAAATCATCGCCTCGGTGCAGAAAGGAATTTATGCACAACAATTCGGCGGCGGACAGGTGGACATCACCAACGGCAAATTCGTGTTCAGCGCGAGCATGGCCTGGCTCATCGAAAACGGAAAAATCACGCGGCCTATCAAGGGTGCGACGATTATCGGCAACGGCCCCGACGTGCTGACCCGCGTTACCATGGTCGGTAACGACATGCAGCTTGATTCCGGCATCGGCACCTGCGGCAAGGACGGCCAGTCCGTCCCCGTCGGCGTCGGCCAGCCGACAATCCGTATCGACGAACTTACCGTGGGCGGGACCGCCGCATGAAACAGGTAACGCTGGATACTCTTGAATATGCCCAAGACCCCACGCAGGCGTCCCTGGACGTTGTGCTGCAGGAAACAGCGCGCATCCGCATCTGGGATGAAGGCATCAGTGGCGATGAACCGATCGGTGAACTGCTGCTGGAGATCACGGACCCGCAAGAGATTGAAAAACTGTGCACTGTATTCCTGATTGCCGACGGCCCTGCCGGTCACTGTCTGTGCTATGGAGACATCGCGCTCGAGTTGCTGTCCGCGGATAACCGGCGCCTAGCGCTGCTCGGCCTGCATCATGGCATGCTGTTGCGCTGGAACGCATGGATCGAGGACGCCGCGTTGGAAGATGGCATGGCCGTGCTGGAATGGCTGGCCGGACTGGGCATGACGGAACCGCTCGACAGGTATCTGGACGATCAGATCGAAGAGGAGGAAACGCTGGAGGCATGGGACCGCTGGATCGAGGCCATGCCCGCCTGCCTGCAAGAACTTCCGGAAGAGAACTGGAGCTCCGCCATCGAGGACAACCGGCGCGATCTGGTATTGAATGCACTTGCCGCAAGTTATCCGGACACGCATGCGGCCATCCTCGCCCTGCTCCACTGGTACGGCAGCAACTCGGGTCAATGGACCGGTTACCCGGTCTATGAAGACCTTGCCGCCGCCATCCTGTCATGGTATCCAGTGCGATTGCTGATACCGGCCATGGAAGGCGCGTCGCTCACACCCACCCAGCTCGAAGGGGCGGCGCGCCTGTGCAGCGGAAAAAACTTTCAGGAAGCAGCAGAGGATTGCAAATCATCGTTGCTGCTGTTTCCCGGTACCCAATACCTCGTGCCCTCAGGACAAATGGCCTTCATTCCTCCACGCACAGGCGGACCGGCGCAGGTTCCGGCAGAACTGTGCCGGCGCCTGCTGGACTATTGCCTGCAATCCGGTGATGAGGACAAACGCACACGGGCACGCTCGGCCTTCACACCCTGAACTGACCTCGATCAATGCGATACCGCCCGAAACATTACACGCCAGATTCAAGGACCCGCAACGCAAATTATTTTCCGAGTTCGTGGATCTCGGCAAGGAAAAAATAAGCATCACTCTGCAAAAAATAACCCCGGGGGGCGTCTGCACCACCATTTGTTGTAAACTATGTGGCATGAAGACACCAGCAGCCACATTCGCCCTTGTTGCCATACTCACACTGCCCGGCTGCACGCCGCTCTCCGCCGTGACCATGGCAGGTTCTATAGTCAACCGGATTATGGAAAGCAGCGATACACAACCCTATATCAACGATGCCCGGCCGGTTGTCAACACCGATGAGGTGGCCGTCACCAATCTCAATCTCGGTATTGAGTACATGCAGTTGGGCAAATATGAAATGGCACTGGGCAGGCTCCAGCGGGCGCAAGAGGCCAGGCCGGATTATGCCCCCATCTACGATGTCTTCGGTCTGCTCTACCAGCGCTTGGGTCAGCCCAAAGAGGCGGAGCAGTATTTTCTGCAGGCACTCAAACTGGACAAGGACAATCCGTCCACGCTGAATAATTACGGCCAGTTTCTGTGCAGCCAGGATCGTGTTGAAGAAGCAGAAAAACAATTCATGGCGGCTGCGGAGAATCCGCTGTATGACGCGCGGGAAATACCTTACGCCAATCTCGGCACCTGCGCCTATCGGCACGGGCAACCCGACAAGGCCGCGGATTATTTCACACGTGCATTATCATTGAATCCGAAGATTCCATCGGCGCTCTTCAGTTTGTCTGAAATAAATTATGAACGGAAGGACTTCGCTACGGCGCGCGATTATCTGAATCTCTACATCACTTTCAAGGGACAGTCCCCCGGCACACTGTGGCTCGGGATCCGCATTGAGCACGAACTGGGAGACAAAGACAAGGTGTCCAGCCATGCGCTGTTGTTACGCAATAAATATCCTGAGTCGGAGGAAGCGAAGCTTTTGAATGAATCGGGGATAAGGTAAATGGTTCGGGGTTATTGGTTCTTGGTTCCTGGTTCCTGGTTCCTGGTTCCTGGTTCCTGGTTCAGGGTCACAAACCTTAAACCCTGAACCCTGAACCCTGAACCTTAAACCCTGAACCCTAAACCTTAAACCCTAAACCAATGAAACAAATCATCCGCGCCAGTGATCGTCATTGCTCCGACCACGGCTGGCTCAAGTCCTGCTGGCTGTTCTCCTTCGACAATTATTTTGATCCGGCCAATCTCCACTTCGGCGCGCTCCGCGTCTTCAATGATGACATCATCGCGGCGCAGTCCGGTTTCCCCACGCATCCGCACCGGGAGATGGAGATCATCACGGTGGTGATGGACGGCACCATTACCCACGCGGACAGCATGGGCAACCGGACCACCGTTGGAGAGGGCGATGTACAGAGGATGTCCGCGGGGACGGGTGTAGCGCATTCTGAATTCAACCTGGCGGACCAGCCGGTGCATCTCTACCAGATCTGGATGGAACCGGACGCGGCACGACTGCCGCCGTCCTATGACCAGAAACATTTTGCGCCCGAACAATGGCAGAACCGCTTGCTGCCCATCGCCTCGGGCCGGGGACTGCCGGACGCGGTAAGCTTCCATACAGATGCA
>Ga0315281_10011353_pt1 | contig 12208 bp, 10 predicted proteins | sample YL17G07_0_MG_FD_204540 | JGI IMG/M metagenome (GOLD analysis project Ga0315281, IMG submission 204540) | Sediment microbial communities from Yellowstone Lake, YNP, Wyoming, USA - YL17G07_0 | ecosystem: Environmental > Aquatic > Freshwater > Lake > Sediment | place: USA: Wyoming | collected... | reverse complement strand
CGCAAGCAGGCGCAATTTGTCCGCCTTTACCTGTGACAGGAAGGTGCCGCCGTCGAACACCATCTGCACCCGCCCACTCACCAGGTCCGGCAGTACCTGCGCGGAACCCTTGTAAGGAACGTGGACGATGTCGATGCCGGCCATGGTCTTGAACAGCTCGCCGGCCAGATGGACCGCGGTGCCGTGGCCGACGGAGCCGAAGTTGACGGCTCCGGGGCGGGCCTTGGCGTACGCCACCAGTTCCTGGACCGAAATCGCCGGAACCCTGGGATTGACGACCAGAAACAGCGGCGTGTAGAACGTCATGGAAACCGGGGCGAAGTCCTTCAGGGGATCGTAGGGAAGCTTCTTGAATACGCCGACGTTGTTGGCGAGGCTCGAGACGCTGCCAAGCAACAGCGTATAGCCGTCGGGCGGCGATTTGGCCACGCTTTCCACGCCGATGATCGCGCTGCCCCCGGGCTTGTTCTCGGCAACGACCGCTTGCCCGAGTCTTTCCGTCAATTGCTGCGCCAGGGCCCGGGTGACGGTATCGGCGATTCCGCCGGGAGGATAGGGAATCACGATCTTGATCGGCCGCGAGGGAAAGTCCTGGGCCTGCGCGAGCAGTGCGGCGGCGCATAGCGCTAACGCCAGGAACCAGCAGCTGGTACGAATCGTCGTCTTCACCGGTTTCCTCCCTCACCCTGATACCGCGGATTCTATACGGCGGGGTCGGGTCTTGCATTGACGCATGTAGCTCAACGCAAGCCCTGCTGCGAGGGTGGGAGCATACTATCGCTCGACCAGTGATCGCACGCAGGAGCAACGATGATTTTCCTGTTTTCACGGAAGTATCCGCTCGTATTGCTGTTGACGCTTGTTTGAGCCCTGCCGCTGGGTGCGGAGGACTACCTGCCCGACCGATCCGCTTGATCGTTCCCATTGCTTCGGGCGCGACTCTCGATACCGCTGCGCGCATAGTGGTTCCCCGGTTCCTGGAGGCGATCGAACAGCCGGCGGTGACGGACAACCGCGTCGGTGTCGGCGGCGTGATGGATACCTACCAGGCGGCGCAGGCGGGTCAAGTGAAACCTTTCTTTCCGTAATCCGTATTCGCAGGGACGAACACAATGGCGACCATCTGTCTTGCAGTCATGGCCCCGACCTTGAATCTGAGTAACTATTTTTTCGGAATCGAAGAAGGATTTTTTCGAAAGGAAGGTATCGAAGTCAAAGTGATTGTTCGTCCCGGCCTGCGCAATACCCAGGCCGTGCTCCAGGGCGAGGCTGATTTTGGGGCGGCAAATGAATGCGTGATCCAGACGGCTCTGCGCGGTCCAACGGATCTGAGGATCCTGCTCCAGGTTCTCAACGACCCCTTGCACGACCTGATCGTGCAGCGCGGGATCCGGAGTCTTCAGGACTTGAAAGGCAAGCAGGTCGCCGTCCCGGCTGCCGGCTCGACTCCCGAAATTCAAACGCGCCAGTTCCTCCAGAAAAGCGGCCTGGTCCCGGACCGGGACGTTTTCGTGGTTCCTCAGGCTCCCACGGAGACGATGGGGGACCGGATCCGCAAGTTCGAAGAGGGGATATATGCGTGTCTCATTGCTTCCCCGCCTACACCTTTCCTCCTGCAGGCGAAAGGCTACAACTCAATAACCGAGTTGAGCAGCCACTTTCCCGGCACCGCCAGCCACGGCCTTGTGGCAACTACAACGACCATCGCCAGGCGACGCCCGCTGGTTGAGGCTGTGGTGCGAGGCTACGTGCGTGGAGTCACCGCGTTGAAGGAAGACCGCGACGCCGCCCTCAGGTTCATCACCGGCCATTTTCACCTGGAGACCTCTCTTGCCGGTCGCTGCTATGACTTGCTGAAAGACCGCTGGACCGCCGGGTTATCTCTTGAATCTTTGCGCACCGAGTGTGAATTTCAGGCGCGCAATGCCGGAGTCGACCCGATTGCGCCGGAAGCTATTACGGACAGTCGCTTCTCCAGCATCCGCTGAACCAGGCGGTGCGCTGCGCACTCCGGCGTTGAGCATCTGCTTCGGGGAAGATCGGCTGTTCGCGTCGGGGCGTTAGTTGCCCGTCATCGCGACGGCGAACTGAACGACTGGTTTCGGGAAGCGCGACGGGCCGGAGTCGACCCTGAGCGGTCAGTTGCGGTTCTCAATAGCGGTCATTCGCGGTCTTACTTGATCACCTTGTCGGCGCTTGCAAAAGCGATTGCAGGATGGCAAGTCCTGCCTCTGTGCACCCAATACAAGACCAATCGCTTTTGCTCCAGAAATATTTCGCCGTTACCATGCGGGCATAAAATAGGAAATATAAGATCCATGGCACACATAAAAAAATACAGTTTTCACTACGCGTGGGTCATCCTGTTGGCGTCGTGCATCCTCAATGTGGCCAGCCGCGCAGATTCAGCCTCATTCGGGGTTTTCATAGACCCCCTTGTCGCGCAATTTGGATGGAAACGTGGCGACATATCTTTTGCCTATTCGCTGGCGTTTCTGGCCGGAGTGCCTGCTATGGTTTGCATGGGCTGGCTTGGCGATCGCTACGGGGCCCGGAAGCTCATGATCGGGGCGTCCATATTGATAGGCACGGGCACGGTTCTCCTGGGGACAATAAAAGAGCTCTGGCACTTCTACGTCTTTTATGGGTTATTTGTTGGTTCTCTGGGGAACGCTGCTTTTACCGTGCTGCTGCCGGTTATCGTAACCCGATGGTTCTATCGGCATATGGGCGTGGCGTTGGGGATTTATTGGGCTGCCATGGGGGCGGGCCCAATGATTTTTGCCCCCCTGTTCCGCTGGCTGATCGAAACCTATGGTTGGGAATGGTCTTTCACCCTAATAGGAATTGTTGTAGGCGGCATTCTCATAAGCTTTTCCACATTGATACGAAGCAGTCCCTATGAAATGGGGCTGTCAGCCTATGGAGCGGAAGGCTCCGCCAAAGAGCCGCCTGCTCCTGCCGCAACCGGCATATTGCCGGCAGGTCTGCGCGAGGTTCTGGCCAAGCGGCCGGTATGGCTGCTGATGGGTATCCATCATCTCGGCTGTGTCGGACACGCCATCATCCTCGCCCATGTCGTGTCCATGGCGACATTCAAGGGAGTGTCCGGGGTGGAGGCAGCGGGTGTGCTCAGCACGATCGCCGGCACCTCGATCATCAGCCGGTTCGCTTCCTCCGTCCTCACGGAGCGGTTTGGTGGCCGGGCCGTCCTCACGATGGCCCTGATCGGCCAGAGCACTCCGGTTCTTATATTGTTTTTTGCCAGCGAAGCATGGGTGTTCTACCTGTTCGCCGTCATCTTTGGCCTGTGCTACGGAGGCGAGATGGTGGGCTTCCCAATCATTAACCGCCATTTGTTCGGCACAAAAGCGCCCCTCGGTTCGATTTATTCCTTCGAGATGCTGGGTGCCAGTACTGGGATGGCCCTGGGGGGCTGGCTGGGCGGCATCCTTTTCGATCTGTCTGGGGGCTATACCTGGTCAATTCTTGCATCCATAGTGATAGGGTACTTGGGACTGCCGTTGGCTCTCGCACTGCCGCGTCACAGAAACCTGGTCACGTCCGAGTCGAAAGCTGTGATTAGGGCTTGATGCGCTTTACAGGATCGACAAAGCGATGCAAGCCCCCGGGTCAGGGCTTGGCCTGAAAGATCGGATTCGGCCGAACTGAGACCGTGGCACCCTGTCTCTGCCGAAATTCGTGCCAACGGCTGCTATCAGGAAGGGCCGACGGGCAGGAGTCGACCGAACCGGCCAGTGAGTTTTCTCTGAAGTTGCCGTTCATCATGCCGTGCGCGTGTCCGACCGGCGCCGGGCTGCCAGCCACAGCAGCGCAACAGCAACCGCGATCACGAAAGGCGCGGCGAGGTAGTTGAGCGTCTCCCAGCCATTGCGGTGCAGGAGCACCCCCGAGGCGGACGACGAGGCTGCCATAAGGAGAAAGATGGCCAGGTCGTTGGCCCCCTGAGCTTTGGCCCTCTCCGCGGGCGTGTAGGCTTCGGTCAGCAGGGTCGTGCCGCCGATGTAGAGGAAGTTCCAGCCGATGCCGAGTAACAGCAGGGCAAACCAGAAATTTGCCACCGCAGTCCCGGAAACCGCGATGACGAGGCACGCAAACAGCAAACCCGCGCCCACGAGCATGACGTTCAACAGGCCGAAGCGCTTAATAAGAGAAGTGGCTCCGCAAATCTGAACAGCACTATAAGTGGAAACTCTGCGTATATTGCCAGACCGAAGGCGGTCTGGACACAAGGGGTTTCTGAAACGTTTAATATTCAGTGGCGGAACGAAGGAACGTCCATAACGCCGGAGCGAGTGACCAAATGAAGACGAAGAGCGGATTGCGGCTGGGAATATCCCTGCCCCAGAGTTTTCCCGAAGAACGCATCGACCGCGGCTACCTGCGCGAATACATCCGCAAGGCGGAAGCCCTGGGCTTCGAGGACGGCTGGCTGACCGAAGGCATTCTCAGCCCGAACTTCTATCTCGAACCGGTGACTTACCTTGCCTATCTCGCCGCGGTGACCGAACGCATCCGCCTTGGCGTGGCGGTGATCATTCTCAACACCCGCAACCCGGTCCAGCTGGCGAAATCCCTGGCGACGCTCGACCAGCTCAGCAACGGCCGGCTCACCGTGGGAGTCGGCCTCGGCGCGGGCACCCAGAACTACGCTGCCTTCGGCGTTCCTGCGGAGCGGCGGGTCGCGCGGTTCGAAGAGGCAATCGCAGTCGTGAAAGCGCTCTGGACCGAGGACAGGGCTTCCGTTCAGGGCAGTTTCTGGCGCCTGCAGGACGCGCGCATGCAGCCCAAGCCGCTGCAAAAGCCGCATATCCCCATCATCTTCGGCGGGCACTCCGAGCCCGCGCTGCGGCGCGCGGTGCGCATGGGCGACGGCTGGATGGCGGCGGGCTCGACCTCGACCGACGCATCGCTCGACAGTCTCAGGCAGATCCGCGGCTATCTCGGGGAAGCCGGTCGAAAAGAATCTGAGTTCTTCCTCTCCAAACGCATCTACATTGCCATCGACGACAACGAAGCGCGCGCCCGCGAGCGCCTCTCGGCGGCGCTGGGCTACCAGTATGGCGGACGCGACCAGAGCCGCACAGGGCTCGCCGCCGCGCCCTCACGCGCCGTCGAAGTTCTGGGTAGACTGCGCGAAGCCGGTGCGCAGCATGTGTTGCTCAATCCCGCATACGACCATATGCAGCAAATGGACATTATTGTAGAAAAGCTTGTTCCGCAACTCTAGGAAGGAGGATGGCCATGGCTCAAGTGATTCGCCTCGGATCGGCCTGCCCGGTTTCGCCGGCCTTGTCGCGCCGCCGGCATTGCTGGCGCAAAGTGCGGGACAAGCTCAAACCCATAAGCTTGGTTGGAGCCGTCGCATGAAAATGTAACCCCAGCAGCACTCCCGTGGACCCCGTTTCGGCGGGGTTTCTTATTGGATAGAATCTAGCACCACGCGCGGCACCTCGACGTATTCGACCCGCTCGACGGCTTCGACCTGATCGGCGAGAACTTCGCGCGCCGACTTTCCAATGCTCGCCAGCCGCTGGGTCGCTGACGGCCGCGTGAGCACGTCAAAACTCTCAACTCCACCGCGCCTGTAGCGCGGCCAGTCAGGGCATGGGACTAATCCTTCAGTCCGGCTTTACTCCCAGCTCCTTGACGATCGTCGCCCACTTCTTCGCGTCTGCCGCGATGAATTGCCCGAACTCCTCGGGCGAGAGCGCCGGCGCAGGCTCGAGTCCGGTAGGCGCGAGGCGTTTGCGGAAATCCTGCCGCGCCTGGATCGCCGCGATACGGGCGTTCAGGAACCGGACGATGTCGCGCGGCACGTTGTCGGGAGCGATGACGCCGAACCAGTTCTCCGAATCGAAGCGCGGAATGCCGAGCTCCGCGAACGTCGGCAGGTTGGGCAATCCGGGCACTCGACGCTGCGCGATGATGGCGATGCCCTTCAGCTGGCCCGACTGGACCAGATTCTGGGCATCCACCAGGGTCGTGAACGCCAGCTGCAGCGTCCCGGCGATCAGGTCGGTCCGCACCTGGTTGCCGCCCTTGTAAGGGACGTGCGTCATGTCGACCCCGGTGGTCTTTTTGAAGAGCTCGCCGTAGAGATGGGACGTCGTGCCCGAGCCCGGCGAGCCGAAGCTCAGCTTTCCGGGATTGGCTTTGGCGTAGGCGATGAGCTCGGCCATGCTGCCGGCGGGCAGGTCCTTGTTGATTGCCAGCACGTGCGGCACGCGCACCAGGATCTGCACCGGCGCGAAATCCTTCGTGATGTCGAAGGGCAGCGACTTGTACAGCGCCGGGTTCACGGACATAGTGGCGCCTGCGCCGATGCCGAGGGTGTAACCGTCGGGCACCGCCTTGGCGACAGCCTCCATGCCGATGTTGCCGCCAGCGCCCGCGCGGTTCTCGACGATGAACGGCTGCTTCAGCTCCTGCTGCAGCTCGGCCGCGACCAGGCGAGTGAGCACGTCGGTCGCGCCGCCTGCGGCGTATGGAGCGATGAGGCGGACGGCTTTCGAGGGATAGCCGGCGGGCGCCTGGGCGAAGGCGGCGCTGACGGCGCCCAGGGCAAGCGCGGCGATGAACGGGGATGTTCTCATGGAGGATTCTCGTTGCGGCAAGCTGGTAAATATAGCGCAAAAAAACAGGTTGCCGACAGCCGCTCTTGGCCGGCTGCTGCCGGTGGCACCCTCGACCTAGTGATAATTTAGCGAATGGCGGCTTTCCGGAAGCGCCGACAGGCAGCACCCGACCCACAGTTGCTGTTCGCGGTAAGTGTGAATATTTCGCACACGAACGGCGGAAGATTCCCTGCTCAAAATGATTGTCAAGGCGTAAAATTTCTACGGAGGTTTCGTCCGAGGAGGGCTATGGGCCAAGTCCGACGCAGACAGTTCCTGGTCGCCGCAGGGGGGGCTGTTAGTCGCGCCCCTCACGTCATTCGCTCAGCGGCCGGGCAAAGTCTGGCGCATTGGCTTTCTCGCCAACTAATAAAGTGCTGGTCATTCCGGGCTCGCCGCTTCGCGGCGCTCCAAAATGACGACGGAGGAAGAGTTAACATGAAACTTGTTTCGCTCGCGACCGCGGCAACCATAGTGGCAACCATCGGAGCCATTCTCATGGCGCCGGGAGCGCAGGCCGCCGACATCAACGTTTTCGCCACTGGGGCGGCGCGTCGGGCGTACGACACGCTGATCCCCCAATTCGAGCGCGCCAGCGGACACAAGCTGGTCAGCCAGTACGCCCTGCCTCCGGACCTGATCCGGAAGATGGAGGCCGGCGAGCCGTTCGACGTCATCATCCTGTCCTACGACGTCGAAGGTTTGGTCAAACAGGGCAAGCTCGCTGCGAACTCGCGCACCGTGTTCGGCCGTTCCGGCATCGGCGTCGCCGTGCGCCAGGGCGCGCCGAAACCGGACTTCAGCACGGTCGAAGCGTTCAAACGCTCGCTGCTTAACGCCAAGACCATAGCAACGTCGGGCGAAGGCAGCAGCGGGCGGTACGTCGCCGGCCTGCTTGAGCGCCTGGGCATCGCCGACCAGGTCAAGCCGAAGATCCGCTCGGGCGGTCCCGGCGAGTCGGCGAAGCTGGTTTCCCGGGGCGAAGTGGACTTCGTGGTGTCGGGACTTCCGCCGCTCCTCGGCACCCCGAACATCGAGTGGCTCGGCTACATCCCGGCCGAAATTCAAAGCTGGATCGTGTTCAGCGGTGGCCTCAACACCAAAGCCAAAGAACCTGAGGCAGGACGCGCTCTGTTGAACTTCCTCACGACGCCGGCTGCCGTCGCGGTGTTCAAGGACAACGGGATCGACCCGGTGACACCGTAGCGGTGGAGCACGCGCCAGGGCATGACGGACGCGCCACACCCAGAAATGCAGCGGTCCCGACGCCGGCGCCCATATCGCCAAACCGCCTCCAGCTTGAATTCCCGGTTGTATCTCTTGTATGCCTTGCGTTCCATGGGACACTTCTCTTAGGGCTAGTATCCCCTTTCTAGAGTGTCCACCAAACGTGGGTAAGCTCAACCCGACCCAACGCCACCGGTCGAGCGTAGACTTCCCTGAAGGCTTGACGGGAGGAGAACATCATGAAAGATGGAGCGGTGCGCGGTCTGCTTGTGACATCGATGTCGCTTTTCGTTCATCGAATCGCGCGTGGCTTAATGAGACTGATGCTGTGCCTTGCAGCCGTAGCCGCGGTGCTTGGCGCCGGTCCTGTGTCTGCGCAAGGTGACTATCCCGCCAAACCCATTCGGTTTGTGGTGGGCTTCCCGCCAGGTGGTGGCAACGACATCATCGCGCGTCTCCTTGGCAGCAAGCTCCAGGAAATCTGGGGCCAGGCGGTCGTCATCGACAATCGTCCCGGCGCCAACTCGATCATCGCGACGGAAATCGTCGCCAAGGCGCCACCGGACGGCTATACGCTGCTCGTGAACGCGAGCGGCATGGTCATCAACCCGAGCATGTACGCGACGCTGCCCTATGACGCATTGCGTGATTTCGAGCCGGTGACCATGTTGGTGTCCTTTGCTTTCGTGCTCGTCGTGAATCCTTCGCTGCCGGCGCATTCGATGACGGAACTCGTGCAGTACGCCAAATCACAGCCCGGCAAGCTCAACTACAGCAGCGCGGCCGCGGCGTTTCAACTCGCCGTCGAGCTACTCAAGATTCAAACCGGCATAAGCCTCAATCACGTTCCCTACAAGGGTAGTGTACCGGCGATCAGCGCGGTGCTTGCCAACGAAACGCAGCTCACTATCGTCGACGCGACTTCCGCGGTGCCGCAGATCAGGGCGGGCAAGCTGCGCGCGCTGGCCGTAGCTTTGCCGCGACGCTCGGCCAGCCTACCCGAGGTGCCAACGATGGCGGAAGCCGGCGTGCCGGATTTCGAAATTTCCGGCTGGGCCGGACTTTTCGCGCCCGCTGGTACGCCGAGGCCGGTCGTGGTCAGGTTGCACCAGCAAGCCGTCAGGATCCTGCAGATGCCCGATATTCGGGAAAAGCTCCTGAACTTGGGTGCCGAACCCGTCGCCAATTCTCCGGAAGAGTTCGCGGCGCAGATGAAGGCGCAGATTGCCAAGTGGATCAGCGTCGCAAGAACGGCGAACATAAAGGCCCAATGATCGCGATCCGGCAGGTCTCCGGCATTTGGACACAGGCTTAGATCCGGATATTGACGAGGTCATGAAGGCGTCGATAAACGCCATCGGCCTGGAAGTCGCGTTTTATTACGGGCTCGCCGCCATGGCTTGCGCGTGGCATTTCCGACGGCCGGCAGTACGCTCCCCGCAACTCCTTTTGTTCGCCGTCGCTTGGCCACTGGGAAGCGCTGTAGCGCTCTGGATCGCGGCGGTGCTCGCGGCACGGGCGATGGATACTGCAACGCTGGTTATTGGTATCGGCGGCATCGTCATCGGCCTGATCCCACTGACGTTAGTTCGGAATGCAGGGCAGACTACGTCTGACGGGAATGCACACCCGTAAGGGGCAGACATCACGGCGACGGGTTCTTCGCGCACAACCGGCTGCAATTAGCCGTTTGCCGCCCGTCCGCATTGCATCGAAACCAACGGCTTATCCATGCATTCGGCCGCACGATGCTAAGCTTCGCCTCCGCGCACGCCGGCCTCCTCCTATAGGTGAGCCACGGCGGGCGCTCGCAGCAGCGGGACATGGTGAGGAGATCGGCTTCCAATGCAACTCGGGGCGCTAAGGCTCAACGCGCCGCGGCGCGAAACCAAGGTGATCGGGCTCATCTGCACCGGGCATTTCTTCAGCCATTTCTACTTGCTGGTGGTGCCGCCGCTGTTGCCCGTACTGCGCGAAATCTACGGCGTGGGCTTCACCGAACTGGGCTTCGCGGTCGCCGCCTTCAGCATCGCCAGCGGCTTCACCCAGATCCCGGTCGGCTTCCTGGTCGACCGCTACGGGGCGCGGCAACTCCTGATCTGGGGCCTGTTCAGCGAATCAATTGCGATCTCGCTCATCGGTGTGTTCCCCATTTACGGCGCGCTGGTCACGCTCATGATCGCCGCGGGCCTGTCCAATTCCGTGTTCCATCCGGCCGACTACGCGATCCTCAATGCCACGGTCGACAAGACGCGCATCGGGCGTGTGTTCTCCTTCCATACTTTCACCGGTTACCTCGGCGACGCGGTCGCGCCAGCGACGGTGCTGTTCCTCGCCAGCCTGCTCGAATGGCGCACGGCGGTGTTCGTGTGCGGCGTCTTCGGCATGATCGTGGCGGGCATGATGTGGATGAATGCGGAACTCTTGGTCGACGCCACGCACGCGCGGCACGCGCCAAGCAAGGCCGAGGCGGACGAGGGCAAGCAGCGGCGCAGGGGCCTGGCGCTGATCCTCAGCGTGCCGGTGCTGATGGGAATGCTGTTCTTCGCCACCATGGCCACAGCCGGGGGCGGGGTCAAGACCTTCGGCATTTCCGCCCTGCACGAGCTTTACGGGACCTCGCTCGGCGCAGCGGGCCTGGTGGTCTCGGTGTACCTGTTCGTCTCGCCAATCGGCGTCTTGGCGGGCGGGTACGTGGCCGACCGGATCTCGCGGCACGATATCGTTGCCGCCGCGTGCATTCTCATTATGGCCGGGTGCATCTTCTCGATTGCGGCCTTCAATCCGCCAATGTTCGTCATCGGCGTGCTGCTCGGTATTGCGGGCTTTTTCAACGGATTCCTCGCCCCGCCGCGCGACATGATCGTGCGCTCGCTGGCGGCGCCCGGAGAAATGGGCAAGGTGTTCGGCTTCGTTTCCAGCGGCTACGCCGTCGCCGGCATCATCGCGCCGGTCATGTACGGCTGGCTGCTCGACCACTCCGATCCGAGAAACGTCTTCTGGGTGAGCGGCGTGGCGGCGCTGTTGACCATAGTGACCGTACTCGCCACCGGCCGCGCGGGGCGGCGCGTCTGAGCCGGCTTACGAACTGCCAGGAACGGCTAAGGTCGCCAGGCTCACTGATGTCACACGGCGGAGTCAGATATTCTCAGTCACTGTACAAGGGCACTAATTCGCCACCCTACGCTTCCGGAAGCGGTCGTTCGCAATCGGCCGCGTGACTGGCTGCTTTGAAGGAGTTTGAACTTCCCCTTTCGACCGTTGCAGTCACACAATCCGCTCAGCTTTTTCTCCTCCCACCTGCTGACGGCAGTTCTAAGACACGCGGAACTAATCCGCCCCCGCGTCCCGCTCCCAGCGTCCGCACGGAAACACGACAACGAGATGCGCGCGGTACCTCTTTCTATATCCAGCGGATCGCGCAGCCCCTGCCGCCGCTGACGATGCGGCAGCCGTGCGGTTCGGCAAAATGGGTCGGCAGCACGAGGATATCGCGATCGGCGCAATCGGTGAGCAGTTTCATGCGGCTGCCGAGCGCGACCGCCTGATCGTCGTCGAATGATGAACACAGCTCCGGGTAGGGCACCTGGATCGGATGATGCATCACGTCGCCGCAGAACATTGCCTCCCGCCCGCCGGCGCGCAAGCGGATGCGCACGTGTCCTGCGGTATGCCCTGGCGCCGACTCGATGGTGAAGGTGTCCTCCACCATGTACCCGTCGTCGATCAGCACCATCTGTCCCGCGTCCGCCACCGGCAGGATGCTGTCATCGAATACGTTCTGGTTGAACGGGGTCGGCCGGTGTTCCGCGCGGCGCGGGTCCCAGCGCTCGAATTCGGTGCGTCCGAACAGGTAGCGTGCGTTCGGAAACGTTGGCACCCAGCGCCCGTTGTGGAGACGGGTGTTCCAGCCGACATGATCAGCATGCAGATGAGTGCACATGACGAAGTCGACCTGCTCCGGAGCGGCTCCCGCCGCGCGCAGACGTTGCAGCCAAGGCACGTCGCGCCGGTGAAAGTGCGGGCTGTGCGGCCTGTCCTTGCCGTTGCCGATGCAGCTGTCGATCAGCACGGTGTGCCTGCCGGTGTGCACCAGCCAGGAGTGGATGCTGGTGCGCAACCGCACGCCGTCCGGGGTGAAGTAGGTCGGTGTGAGCCAATGCCGCTCGGCCTCCCAAATCTCGTCGCAAAATGCGGGAAACATCACCTTCGCCTCGAGTGCCGGCCCCAGGTTGTCCTCGATGCGCGTGATTTGCGCCCTGCCGAGCGTCAATGCCTTGTGCATCTCTGCCTTTCCTGCTCGTTTCCAAAGAGGATCTGCGCCGGCGCGCAGACCGAGCCGC
>Ga0315281_10011352_pt1 | contig 12208 bp, 26 predicted proteins | sample YL17G07_0_MG_FD_204540 | JGI IMG/M metagenome (GOLD analysis project Ga0315281, IMG submission 204540) | Sediment microbial communities from Yellowstone Lake, YNP, Wyoming, USA - YL17G07_0 | ecosystem: Environmental > Aquatic > Freshwater > Lake > Sediment | place: USA: Wyoming | collected... | reverse complement strand
TTTTGGATTACTTAGAATAACACAAATGATAGGAAAAGTAAAAACCCCTATTTATCTATATGGATTAAAAGATAAAGCCGCATACCAATTAACAATATCTCCATTACTATTCCAAATTTGTCGTAAGAATCCAGAAATTATGATAAATGTTGACTTTATTAAAAAGTTAAATCCTAAAGGAAAAATTTTTTCTTATACTACAAAAACAAACTGTAACTATGCTTATGCGATTGGTGTAAGTAAAACAATAAGAAAAAGGTTTATGAATGAACTTGTTAAGCTTGTTAAAGAAATCACAAAATAAAAAAAAGAGCGGAGGATTAATTTATGTGTGGAATAGCAGGATTTAAGTGTTTTGGGCTTGAAAAGCCTACTAAAAAAGAATTAGAAGCGTTGTTTGTTGGTATTATGGACAGGGGAAAAGATGCTACTGGTATAGCTTTTTTTATAAAAAATCATTTACAGGTAATAAAAGAAGATATAACAGCATTGGAATTTATTAAAAAAGATGCATGGAAAACTTTGCAAGTACCTACAATGATGATAATGCATGCCAGGCAGAAAACTACTGGAGATGCAAAAGATAATCAAAACAATCATCCCATATTTAACAAATCTGGCATGGCTCTTGTTCATAATGGAATTTTGTATAATGAAAAAGATATTTATAGAGAATTAAATATTGAACCAGATGCAGAAGTAGATTCTGAAATTCTTCTTCATCTAATAGAAAACAACTGGTGGAAAGATATAAAGAATATCAATAAAGTACAGGGAGGTTATGCATGTGCAGTTATTTATGAAAAATATCCAGAAGAACTGATACTATTTAAAAACAATAATCCTATCTGTTATTATATGGATAAAGATAGGGACATTATTTTCTTTGCTTCAACAAAAGAAATCTTAGAAAATGCCATTGGTAAATTATATCGTGGATTTAAGGTTGGTATTTCAGGCTTTTATGAGTTACCAGACGACAAGGCATATTTAATAAATTCGTCTGGTTTGATAGATGTTGTTAGTCTTACACCAAAAACTTGGAGGAACTATTCGTCATATGATGATAAAGATACGCCCCACAAGGCGTATAAGAATCAGTTCGGTAATCATAAGAAAAGCAGCAAGAAAAAATCCGAATGTAGGGCTTTGGAAAATAATTGGAAGGGAAACATTTATGGTAACTGTCATATGTGTAGGAGATGGATGTTGCTAAAGGGAACTAAAATAGGAGACATTTGTATAGATTGTGCAGAGGTTTTCCTTTCTTGTAATAAAACAGACGAGAATGAATACGAATGTCCTTGGTGTTATAATCAAATTACAGCATTTGATGTTCAAAGAGGTAAGTGTTCTGAATGTGACAACCCGATAGAATTTAAATAAGGAGAAATAAAATGTCAATAGGTATGGGATGTGACCCTGAATTTATTTTTAGGGATAGTTCTGGCGAAATAATATATGCCAATACTATTTTACAACAAGGAGACTTTGGTATGGATGGACACGAATCCACAGGTGAGCTTAGACCAAAATATGCAAATGATAGTTTACAGCTTGTGGCTAACATTCATAAATTAATTAAGGATGGTATGAAACATGCAGAAATTAGTGAACTTGAAATGTTAGCAGGTCACTATAAACTTGGGAGTCCTATCGGTGGACATATCCATTTGTCTGGATTTAATATGGATATACCAAAATTATCCAGATATTTAAAGCTAACAATGATGACACTTTCTGATTGTATTGATGATTTAGGAGAAAGAGAAGAAAGGTGGCATACTGGATATGGTAATCCAAATTTAGATATTATCGATTATAGGACTAAAAGTACTCCAAATTGGGTTGAATTCCGAGAACCTGGTTCATGGTTATTGTCTCCACAGGTAGCATTTATTAATCTTTGGTTAGCCGAAGCGACTTCTTATGCATATTTTGATGGTATTTGGACTATTTTTAATGACTTTGAGGAAGATAGAAAAGCAACCATATCAAAAAAGTGTGATAACCTAATGAAGTTTGCTAAAAAAATGATAAGTGTACCCAATCAAGATATTTTTCTTAAGGTAGCTGATAAACTTTTCTCTAAATTACCCCTTAATTGGGATGAAGATTTAAAAAAATATTGGTTGTAATGAACGGTAGAAATTAAATGGAAATGACAGTTATAGGTAAATCAAAAGACGCAAAAAAATTAGCTTATTTTCTTGATTGTAAGTTAAATAACTATAATGCAGAAATAGGTATTAGATATGGCTCTATAAATATGGGATATTTTCCAGTAGTATTTAATCCAGATGATGCAGTATGGAGGGCAAGCAATAAATATAAAAGCTTGAAGATTTTTAAAGAAGCTCAGCTTTCAGTTCCAAACTTTTCTACCTGTTCAACATGTTTAAAATATCCAATGTTGGGTAGAAAATTTCACCATAGTAAGGGGAGGGATATTAAAATAATAAGAAATGGAGACGAATTAAGAAAGGTTCAATGTAATTACTATATTGAATTTATTCCTATTAAAGATGAATATAGAGCACATGTTGTATGTGATGAAGTAGTATCTATTGCTATCAAGTGTGGTGGAGATATAAATGCTTATTGCAGAAATTTAAAAACAGGCTGGATATTTAAAGAATCTACATGGAGATGGAAAAAGGACTGCCTTGAGATGCCTCAAATAGCAATCAAAGCAATTAAAGCATTGGGACTTGACTTTGGTGCGGTAGATATTATAATATCTAAACAGAATAAACCATATATCCTGGAGGTAAATACAGCCCCAGGACTTATAGATAGGAGGGCTAAAATATATGCCGAAATCCTCAGAGCGTATATACATTAACACACAAGAAAATTTTTTCTATGGAAATGACGGAGAAAATGATTGGAAAGTTCCCTTTTTTACTACACAGAAAGCCCTTGAGCTTGGAATGTTAAATGCAGGAAGAGAAGTAATATGTAACGGAGATTGGGGTAGAACTACAGACCATCCCTATATCGGAAAAATATATGATATATCTACCCCTGTTTTTGGGTTACCACCTGCCAACAATACCTTACTTACAATAAGCCGTTATGATGGTAGGAGAGGTTCTGGCAGCGATGATCAATGGGGCATTTTTACAGGTGATTTTAACTATATAGGATTCACCGTTTATCAATATTCTAAACAAGAAAAACGATGTCGTTGTGGTAAATTGGCAATAGGAAAAATAGATGGACAATATTTATGTAAGAGTTGCGTAGCTGATATTCCTCAATGTGAAATATGCGGAAGACTATATTTGCCCATCTCTTCTTATTCTCAGAAGGTTTGTGGGGAATGTTTTGATAATTTTTATACCCATTGTAGAGAATGCGGAATTATACATGAAAAAGAAAAACAAACAGATGGTTTTTGTATTCTTTGTTTTGAAAGAACTAAACAATGTTGTAAATGTAGAAAACACTATATGCAAAATGATTTAATATATATTCAAACTTCAAATGAATATTTCTGTAATCATTGTTATGATATATTTCATTTTGGTTGTCAATGTTGTGGACAAACATTCCCTATTGAAATGCAAATTGAAGTAGAGACTCCGATTGGTAGGGGACTTGTATGTAAGAAATGTAGAGAACACAAATTTACTTTTTGTAGTAATTGTAAAAAACTTGAATATTCCAGCATAATTAAGATAAGAAATCAAAAAGTTCTTTGTCATGTATGTGCAAACCTCACTAAACCCAAAATAATAAGTACCATAGCTTCTCCCGCAATGATAAAAGATATGAAAAGGTTGCTTAATAGAAATAGATGTGAGGAATTAAAGAGATTGAATTTTTATAGCCAAACAGATGCCCATATAAAAGAAATTGTTTATACTATAGGTATAGTTAAGTCTCCTATCTATTTGTATGGATTATCAGTTGAACATATATATTCTATAGTATGTTCTAAGAGTCTACTTAAATATATAGACTTAGTAGAAACTCTCCCAATAGCCAAATGGGATACTCAAAGTGGAAATAACCTTCCCATATTTCAAAAAACCTCATATTATATAAAAACTCCTCTTGGACAGCGTGAACTTGTGATAGGAAAAGAAACTATTGCTTCAAATATTTTAACTAAATTTAAGAAAAAACCACTAACATTGGGAATATCTTACGAATTAAGAACAGAACACAGAGCATGGGTTTGTAACTTCATAAAACAAATTAACGAAAGGATAAAACAATGAAAGACCTATTTGAAATTTTAGGCTTAGGGGAACATCAAGAAGATATAGAATGTCCAGATTGGGAATGTAGATTTTGGGATATGGGTTTAAGGGAATGTGAACGTGGGGTTTGTATATATCCAGAGAAAGAAAATATTGACCTATACAAACCAGATGAAAACATTAAAGAAGGGAGGATAAAAATATGTCGAAAAAAACAATAGTTTATAATAAGAGATTACTCAATAAAAGTTGTTATATTAAAGTGGTAATTGGTATGATGTTTATTTTATTTTTTGATAATGAAACTGGTATACTTATTATGTCTACACTTAGAAAGGGATGGAAATTAAAAAACCTGAGAATAAAAAATTCTTGGAAATAATACACATAAGAAAAAATAGTCTAAGTATAAACATAATAAGTTTACTAATGGAGAATAATGAATACAATTATACTGGCAATAGCATTGATTATAATAGTAACAATGATTTTAAAAGATTAAGAGGATAGGGGGTTTTAATGCTATGAAATCACAAAATAAACGCATGAAACAGTGGAAGTATATTAGGGACACAAAGATAATCCCAATGTTTCGTGAGAAGGAGATAGAATCATGTGAATTAATACTCAATAGAAAATGTACTGGAACTTTGTTTACTGGCTTTGCTCATAGACATAATAGAAGTTGGTATTATCGTAACCCTAAATTATTAGAAGATTTTAAACATGTGATTCTATGCTGTGTGGAATGTCATGCAATTCTTGACAGAAACAAAGACTTTCGAGAAAAAAAATTTAAGAAGCTAAGGGAGGAAATTTAATATTTCTTTCTAAAAATAATAACTGAGGCAGAAAGTCTATCCATAATCTTTTTTTTCATATCTAAGTCTGTATTTAAAAAATACAATAATTTAGTAAACTGTTCATCGTTGAGGTTTCTTTTTAATTGATTACATTTTCTACAAATTATCTGTAAATTTTTAACATCATTAAATAAGGGATTTTTAGTTCTTTTAATAGTTCTCCATGAAATAGGTATTTTATGGTCTAAACTAACATTGTCAAGAGTTAAAATAGTATCACAATATTTACATAAGCTTCCTAAATATTTATTTAGAAAATTAAATGCTATTTCAAGTTTATTTTTTCCTAATGGTATGCAGCCAAATAAGGTAAGGGCTTTATATCTTATAGGGTTATTAACTTTCATATAATCCATTTTACATTTAGTATTACAAAATTCCGAAACCTTACCCCTGTTCCATATTTTAGATTCTATTCCACAAAAAATACATTTTTTTATAACCCTATGCTTAGGGTCATTAACATTTTTTAATGTTTCTACATATTTTTTACCTTTATTGAGCCTATTTCTTATAATAAGGTTATTTCGTCTTTTAGTTTCTGTTGATGTTATTTTATTGACCGCCATAGCCATCCTGTATTCTTATGACATTAAATGCATAATAACTTATTACTACAAACAAAATAAAAATAATAGTAACTCCAATAACGAAGGTTAACAAGACCCTTAACAATGAATTACTTATTTTTTTTACGCTGTCTTGCAAAAAATACATCAACAAATATCCTCCATAGTAAATCCCAAATATTTTTCTCACATCTTGAAAACTTATAAACCTTACCAGATTTCCAGGAAACCAACGAAGGATGAAGTACACCTTTTTCCAAATTAAATAGAATATATTTATAATTTCCATTTTCATTATCTCCTGTTCCGTCATTGCTTATTATTGCAGATGCTATGGTTTTTTTGTTTTCTTCACTTCCGTGAGGTAAAAGCTCAATGGTTATTTTTATTATATTACCTCCTAACCTTAGCCGACCAGGAAAGTATAGTACATAGTTCTTCTGGAGAATACACACGAATAGAAGCATTGGTCTTTTGATTATAGCTTCTATCGACCAAAATAATATTATTATAATTCTCAAAATGAGGATAATCCTCTACCAAAATATCACCGTCTTTAATATATTCCATTTTAAATTTAGCATGTGTTACATATATTACCCTTCCTTCCAGATGTCTTATGGGAAAGTGTTTATGAAGCCATCTATTTGTATATTTTCTCCAGTGATACGGCTGACAAGAAAGAAAATTAACTTCATACTCTAATGCGACATAGATATAGTCAAAAGCAGGAGCAGTTTCCAGAACACTTGGATTTTCTTCTATAAATTGAACGATGGATTTCCCATCTATAGTTAGTTCATCCCAAAAAACATCTTGTTTTCCGAAAATAGGAGTAACAACATCCCTCAAAACGCCGTCAATATCAAAAAAGATAGCCATTATTCTATCTTCAGGGTTTTTTCTAATGCAATAGCAATACTGTCGGCACACGAATAAAGTCCCTGTTCGGGGTTACTTACATGGCAACTTATACCCTTAAGTTTTCTAATTATTTCTTCTGGATTTCCACCATCACGTAGCCATCCAGAAACTAACCTACCAATAGCCTGATTTTGTGCAGAAGCACACCCTCCAGCCTTACCTATATTAACGAAGACTTCAAATGGTAACTCGTTGTTGTCAGTATTGATTGTAATGTAAACAGTTCCGCAGCCTGTCTTTATGCCCCTTGTATTACCATATAAAACTTCTGGTCTTTTATCCATTACCATCCCACAACATCACGTGATGTTTATATTTAACTTCCTTTATTGTCTCGTCTGTTACTCCTGTTTTTGCTAATTCCACAAGATATTTACCTACTTTAATTAGTGTAATTTTCCTATTCATTACTCCTCTTCCTCTATTTCCTGTAATTTTCAATATTGCTTCATTTTCCTTATTCTTTGAACGCCATATATAAAAAATATTATCTGCTTCCTGTTCAACGAAGGATGAGTCCCTTGTATCTCCACTATCCAATTCCTTATCAGGCTTAACCTTTCCAGTATGGGCTACAATAAAAATACTTATATTTAAATTCACAGCCCACGTTTTAAGAGTTCTCATAACCCTACCTATCTCAAGAGATGGATTGGTCTGTATCATAACATCTGCAAGATAATGAAGATGGTCAATAAAAACCATCTTAATATTAAATTTCAAAACAGCTTCTTTAATTCTATTATATATCCATTCAAGATTTCTATTTTTCAATACTTTTGGCATATAAAAATGAGGTAAATCTTCTCCAAACTGAAAAAGAAACTGCATTACGGGAACTTCATATGTAAACCATAAACTATTAATCTTGTTTTTTGCAAAGTGATTTGTTAGGGTTTGGCATAGGAGGGTTTTACCATTTTTTGTAATTCCAGATATAACATTTAATTCACCATCAACAAAACCACCAATAAGTTCATTAAGGGTAGGAAGTCCAGTTTGATGATAAACAATATTTTTATATCTTTCCTTAAGTTCTTCTTTAAGTTCTTCGGAAGATACAATCCTATCTTCACCTTCATAAACAGACAAGTCTATCAGTCGGTTTGAAATATTAATCGTCATTATTTTTTCTCCATTTTTTCCTTGAAGGTTTCTATGATATATTCCAACTCCGCTTTATTGGAAGCATCTTCTTCTGTAATTCCAGTTAATTCTTCTAAGTCTACTATTTTTCCACATCCCAAACATGTCCATGTTTTAATCCCACATGTAGGAGCAAAATAAACTTCTTTCTCAATGTTTCTACATTTAGGACATTCCACTGTTAATAAATACCTATCTCCCATTATGTTTCCCTCCAATCTTCTTGATATGTTAACTCATCTTTCCATCTTTCGTTTGCTATAAAATTATAGATAGATGGAATCCATTTCCCGTTATCTTTTTTCCATTCTTCTGATGTTTTAAGGTGAATTAGTTGAGCTATAATGTATTGAGTTAATCCAGACGATGGATTAAGTTTTTTCCATGCATCCACAGTCTCTTTAAGCCGAATTCTATGTTTAGGATAAAGAGAAACAAACTTGCGGAAACCCCCCATATCAAATAGTGGGTTACTTTTTTCTTCGGGAACGCAAACATTATCCTGATTAGTTGTTTCTTCATTTTCTCCTTTCAAAATCCAAGTATTAGTATCTATATTTATATCACATAGTTTAGAATAACTATCCTTAATGATAATATTTCTATCAACCAAAACCTTCAATGCTCTTATTACACTATTATAACAGATTCCAGTATGTTTTACAATAATTTTTATGTCAATTGAGATAGATTCCAGATTCTCTTTCGATAATATAAACCACAAAAGCTGCCAAGATTTCGAGTTTAAATTTAACTTCATTAATTGATTTACTATATTGTTTGGTATCTTCATTCATTATCTTTTTTTGAGAATCTCATGTATAAAACCACTAACATTAAAAAGCACACCACAGGCAGAATCTAATATATTTATTGCTCCCCACCAATCTTCGGGCATAGTATTTGGTTTGCGATATAATATATGTGTTTGTTTTTTTTCATCTTCATACACATAATATCCACGATACAATGCCCAAAGTGCTACAAAATGTCTCCATGCAGATTTTATATAAACCTTTGGGGATATTCCTTTTTGCCAATTATCTGAATCCCTCAATTCTCCGTTTGATTGTATCCGATGTTTATGAAGATATTCAGAATAGGCTTGAATTGTAAGCGGAGAAAGAAATCCATCAAAATCTAATTTATTATTATCCGTGTCTCTGGTAGCTCCAGTTTTGAATATCCGTATCTGTTCTTTTGAAGGTCTCATTTTAAAATCCTTTCATTATAATTAAAAACAGGATAGCTATAATTAATATAGTCATTCCTATATACAATTGAACATCATCATTGTAATGCTTCTTCATCTAATTTATCCACCAAGCATCTATTCTATCGTCTGGAATTAATACATGATTTTGCATTTCTTCTTCAATGTCTGGAGGATTTGGAAATAAGTCTTCTGGCATACCCATATATTCCCAAGTACCATCCTTTCTCAAAACAATAAAAGCTTTAGCACTTGTAATCTTCATAGCCAACAAGTTTAAAAAATTCTGGAACTTCATTATCTATCTTCAGTAGAATCAAGTAAGTTTGCATATTCTACTTCGGTCATAACAACAACTTTTTCTAAGTTGAGTGTAGCAGCAGTTAACCACTGTTCCTTCACTATCTCAACTGAAACAACACAATCCCCAGTTGATTTATATGGTTTAACCTGTGAAACATATCCTGTTATCATTTAATCCTCCCATTACTATTCTAATTTGTTTGCTCTTTTAAGGATTGAAGCTATGGCTTTTTCTTCTAAGGAATCATTTTTCTCTTTCCCAAATTTCTCCTTCCCAAAATCATGTGTTTTAAGTTTTAATATAATACGCCTTCCTCTTCTATCAAATAATGGTTCAATTGTTCTGCCTACAATCCCCTCTGCTGGTCTTTTTTCTCCAGTCATTGTTAACGCAAGCAAGGAATCAAACCCTTCTCTTACTATTTGCATAGCGTCATGTAAAGTCTTACTTCCCATAAAGGGCACGGTCAATAATCCGAGTTTATCGCATATATCTACTGTATTTTTCCAATCCATCCACCACTTACCATCAATAAGTATATCGAAAGCTACAAAAGATTTAGTTTTACTATATGCACCACCATTTTTTTGTATTCCAGCTCCATATCCTTCACCATATAAGATAGCTATAGTATCGGGAAAAACCAGTTTAAACTTTTCTATGTCACATGATGCATTTAAATAGTTTACAAGCTCAGCAGGGATACTTGCCTTATCGGTTCTTCCTCCAAACAAAAGCTTAGTCCCATCCCACATTATTCTAATGTTCATTCCATCTATCTTTTCAGTTATTAACCATGAAGATATAATAGAATATACAGGACTTTTAAAAGTATCAGTCAATATTTTATGACTCTCTAAATCTCTAACAAATAATGTTTCTATTTTGGGATAAAATATATTAACCATATAGTCTCCTTTCTAATCCCATTTAGAATCATCTCCCGAAGCATATTCAAAGTCACTCCAGGGAATCAATACTTGATTATTTTTACCGCAGGTTTCACATATTCCAAATGTAATGGTTATACCTGCCATTTTATTTGCATTAGCATTGGGATATTTCTTGTATCCACATTTAGGACATCCACGCCAAGACTTTAATACAAATTTGGACATATACTTTTCTTTCTATGTTGTTGTGAATGTATCTCTATATCTTTTAACTTTCTTATAAAGCTGTTCAAGTCTCGTAACATCATCTATGTTATGTTCTATAATATAATCAGTCCCCTTCTGGTCTCCTGCCATCGCATTATGCCATACATCAGGAACCCAGGGCTTATTAATACCCTCTATCCCAAAAAGTTTACAGGCATTGTCCATACTACGTCTTGCAAATTTAAACTTTGTTTTAATAATATCATATACATCTACTACTCTTATTTGCTTATATATCGGAAAAGTATCTATCCCCCACTTAACAGCTCTTGTTCTTAGAAATGGAAGATCATGTCTATTGGGAGCATCTTTACCATAGTAAACAACTATAATATCAAATTCGTTCAAATCATCACAGCACTCTTTAACAAGCCTTTTATCACGTGTGTGAAGTTTGATTTCTCTCGGAGTAATCCAATTAGATATAACCTTTTCATCAAGTGGTTTAATGGCATAAGTTAACATGAATCCCCAATCCGCAGTTAGAGACCCACCACTTTCTATATCAAAAAAACATGTTTTTAAATTTCCACGAACCTCATTCAAGTAACAGTTGTAATGAGATAAATAATTGTGTCCATGTCGACACTTATTTTCACTCATCCATATTAATGTATTCTTAGATAAACCTCTAACTGGGATTATTGGCATATGTTCTCCTTATAACTTTTTAGTTCCACATACAGTACATCGGAAACTAATAGATTTTCCATCTTTGATGCACTCATTATGTACTCTCTGTTGTTTTCCATACTTTTTATCTTGATAAGAACTTGCACAAGCACAAAACTTTATCATATAGTCTCCTTTTGTTCTTCTTGATAGTTTTCTATCTTTTTTAACCAGTCAAATAAACTTTTTGATAATTTTGGGTCTATACGTTTTATGCTTCCTGCATATATATCAATTGCATCTCTTGATGCCAAACCATATTCATCTTCCCTGGTTGGGTCAAGAATAAAATATCTCATTTTTCCTTTTTGGGACAATATTCTTTTTTATCCCAATCTCTATTTATCCATGTTCTAATTGTTTGTGGATTATATCCCTTACTGATAGCAATATTTCTTATGGTTAGATATGGATACTTTTCTTTATATTCAAAGATTCTACCCAAAATTTTAAGCCTTTCTTTCAATGCTCTATTGGATTCTCTCGTACCCCTACTTGCTTCATATTGTTCCTGTATCATTCTCTTTCCTTTCTTCTCTATCAACATATCTTATGAAATCTTCATATAGACCGTTATCCATCAAAAAAAGTATAGCTAAGGCATAAGCTCTGAGGAGTGATGGATAATCCTTATCATCTACCAACATCATTCCCCTCCTACAAATAAGTCTTCTTCTTGTTTTTCTTCATCTATCATTTCATTAGCTTTCTTCCAGTCTTGATAAGTTATGTATATATCTGGTTTGCACCATTGGCCATACTTACATTTAGGTTCTATGACAGTCTCATAGATACCATGTTCAATGGTATGTCCCTTACCAGTTTTACTATCAACATGTTTGTTAATACCCCATTCAGTCTTAAATTCCCTTCCTTTGCAGGTTATACATTTAGGCTTAACAAGTATCTTCTGAAATTTCTTAAAACACATCCAATCTTCACAATCTGGAAGTCCACTTGCATCTTTATCGAAAATTGACTTAATCAAACCATTCCTCAAAAATAGCATTTCTTCTCTTGTTTTGTCAAGTTCTACTTGCTCAAATTCAACCCTATAAGCAAAATAGTCTGGAGTAGTTTGTCTTCTATTCTCGTCAAGCATTACTAAATACCATACTATCAACCAACCCTGAGCTATATTCTCCG
>Ga0315281_10011351_pt1 | contig 12209 bp, 12 predicted proteins | sample YL17G07_0_MG_FD_204540 | JGI IMG/M metagenome (GOLD analysis project Ga0315281, IMG submission 204540) | Sediment microbial communities from Yellowstone Lake, YNP, Wyoming, USA - YL17G07_0 | ecosystem: Environmental > Aquatic > Freshwater > Lake > Sediment | place: USA: Wyoming | collected... | reverse complement strand
GTCGTGACCAGGCCCAGCACGACGGTCTTGCCCTTGGGCACCAGCCGCAGCGGCTCGAATCCGCCGGCGCGGTCGGTGTCGTACTCCATGAAGTAGCCGTGCACGTTGATGCGGTTGAACAGGACTTCGGCCTCCGCCTCGTAGCCGCCCGATCCCATGAACGTCGATTTGTAGTTGCCGCGGCACAGATGCATGGTGATGGTCATGTCGGAGGGAATGTCCGACATCGCCGTGTTGATGAGGTCGCCGTAGAGCGGCCCCAGCTTCTCCGGATCGTCGCCGCGCGCCGTCATCTGCGCCCGGTATTTCGGATCGCACAGCATGGCGATGAATACCTCGTCCAACTGGAGATACCGGCAGCCGGCGTCGGCGAAGCCGCGTACGGCGCGCCTGTAGGCCTGGCCGAGGTCGTCCCAGAACGCATCGAGCGTCGGATAGATCTTCCTGTCGATCGGCGTCAGCGAGGGCCGGCCGTAAATCGCCGACGGCGCGGGGATGGTGATCTTCGGCGTGCGCAAGGTATGCGCCGCGACGAACCTGAAATGCTCGACCATAGCGTGCGGCCCGGCCATACCGAGCTTGCCGGTGACCTTGACGCCCTCGTTGCGCGTGGTCACGCCCGCGAACGCGATACCGGAGTCCATGACGTGCTTCTCGGCGCCGTCCAGGCCCCAGAGAAAATCCAGGTGCCACCACGAGCGGCGGAACTCGCCGTCGGTGATCGATTGCAGCCCGGCCTCTTCCTGCTTCCTGATGACGCGCTCGATCTCGCGGTCTTCGATCGTCTTGAGTTCGTCCGCGCCGATCTCGCCCCTGGCGCGTTTCGCGCGCGCCTCCTGCAGCGCGGCGGGGCGCAACAGGCTGCCGACATGGTCGGCGCGAAACGGCGGCTTGGTGCGTTGCATTTCTTCTCCTCCGCTGCAGAGCTTGGGAATTTTTCCCGGCGCGTGCGCCGGGATCACGCGAGCTTGTAGCTCTTCACCACCGGCAACCCCACGGTCTTGAGACCGCGGGCGTGTTTCTTGATTTCCCGGTGGTCGTCGCCGGCAAGATAGCGGTCGATGCTCTTCTGGTTTTTCCACACCGCATAGGAGATGAGTTCTCCCGGGGCGTCGATCGATTCGAGAAGTTCCTCGGAGCGGCAGCCCTTCTGCCGGATCATCAGAGGCGCGCATTCCTTCTTCCAGACGCGCTCGGCTTTGGGCACATCGGCGGCGCTGACTTTCACGAAAATCAGACGAACGATGGACATGGCGGTCATCCTCCTATGTGACGGGTGTCGGACCATCTTACCCCGATCCGCGCCCGGCTTTTGGGCGTCCGTGAGAAACTATCGTCACTCTGTGCGCATTTTCCGGAGAAACACATGATGCGGCACGTCGCCAAAGTTTCCCCAGTCCATGACATCGACGGTATTGCGGGACAGACCACGATGGCCCATCAACCTTGTTTCCAAAACCGTGGTCTGTCCCGCATTACTGCACTTGTCTTCTGTCTGATCGTTTTTGCGCTGGCCGGATGTGAACGGGCCGGCGAGCCGGCCAATAAATTGGAACGTCAAGCCGAGCGGAAAGACCAACCGGGCGTTTCCCCGCCTCTCGCAATGTGGTCTGCGGAATTCAGGGACCGGACGCTCAAGGAATGCATCCAGAGCGCAACGGCGCAGGCCGATTCCAAAGGCGCCGGGAAATGCCAATGCGTCGTGGAAAAAGCCTCCACGACCATCCCGGAGCAGCGGTTCAAGACGATCCACACGGATCAGGGAGTGAAGGATCTGATCAGGCAGATCGGAATGGCATGTTGAAATAACCCGTTGCGGCGCCGCGGCGATGTCCGATTCCGGCGCGCCAGCCCCCGCCCGCGCAGTCCGCCCCCGTTTCCTGGGCGTCCGTGAGAAACTGTCGTCACCCTGCCCGTCTTTTCCGGAGCGACACATGATGCGGCGCCTCGCCAAGGTTCCTCCAGTGCATGACACTGCAGCCTCGGATCGGGAGCCTCCCGCAGCGCTTGCGTCGGAACGCTATCTCGCGGTCACACACGAGGTGATCAACCAGCCCACGGCGCTCACCGATTACAACCTCTACGCTGCCGATGCCGCGCTGCGCGAGGCCGTGGCGCGCGAAGGCGCCGAATGGGCACAAGCCGATCTGCACGCATTCGGGGCGCGCGTGGGCGCGCGGGAATACCTGGAACTCGGAATGTTGGCCAACAAGCATCAGCCGGAACTGGACACCCACGACCGTTTCGGCCACCGCGTGGACCTCGTGCACTACCACCCGGCCTATCACGCGCTGATGAGAACGGCGATCGGGGAAGGCATCCATTCTTCCCCCTGGACCGATCCCAAGCCGGGGGCCCACGTGGCACGCGCTGCCAGGTTTTTCATGCACTCGCAGGTCGAGGCGGGACACGGCTGCCCGATCACCATGACCTTTGCTGTCCTGCCGAGCCTGCGGCTGCAGCCCGACCTCGCGGCGCTCTGGGAGCCGAAGATCACGGCGCGCGTCTATGACCCGGGAAACGTGCCGGCGGACCGGAAGCAGGGCATCACCATGGGCATGGCGATGACCGAGAAGCAGGGTGGCTCGGACGTGCGCGCCAACACCACGCGCGCCATTCCTCTGGGCGGCGGGGGGCCCGGTGCGGCCTACGAACTCGTGGGGCACAAGTTCTTCGTTTCCGCGCCGATGTGCGATGGCTTCCTGACGCTCGCGCAGGCGCCCGGCGGCCTTTCATGTTTCCTCCTGCCGCGCTGGCGTCCCGATGGCAGCAAGAACCCGATGCAGATCCAGCGGCTCAAGAGGAAGATGGGCAACGTTTCGAATGCCTCCAGCGAAACCGAATTGCGCGGGGCGCTCGCCTGGATGGTGGGCGGGGAGGGCAGGGGCGTGCGCACGATCATCGAGATGGTGGCGATGACGCGCTTTGACTGCATGATCGGATCGAGCGCCGGCATGCGCATGGCCGTCTCGCAGGTGATCCACCACTGCCGAGCGCGCAAGGCCTTCGGGCGCACGCTCACGGACCAGCCGCTGATGCAGAACGTGCTGGCCGATCTGGCGCTCGAATCCGAAGCGGCCACGGCGCTCACGCTGCGCATTGCGCGCTCGCTCGATCACCGCGCAGACGAACACGAAGACCTCATCGCCCGCCTTTGCACGGCCGTCGGCAAGTACTGGATCTGCAAGCGCGCGCCCCACCATGCCTACGAGGCGATGGAGTGCATCGGCGGCAGCGGCGTGATGGAAGACTCGCCGATGCCGCGACTGTTCCGCGAATCCCCCGTCAACGCGATCTGGGAAGGCAGCGGGAACGTGCAGTGCCTGGACGTGCTGCGCGCCATGCAGAAATCCCCGGCCGTCGTGCAGGCATATCTTGCCGAGGTGGCGCTGGCACGGGGTGGACACGCGTCGCTGGACCGGCACATTGCGTCGCTGCAAAACGAACTGCGCAATCGGTCCGATCTGGAGTATCGCGCCCGCGACCTGGTGGACCGCATGGCGGTGGGACTGCAGGCCGCGTTGCTGGTGCGCCATGCGCCCGGCATCGTGGCCGATGCCTACTGCCGTTCGCGCCTGGACAGCGTCGGGCATCACCAGTATGGTGCGCTGCCTTCGGGCATGGCCTGCACACGCATCATCGACCGGGCGCTGCCTGCCGGCACGTAGCGCGCATGCCGCTTGACCCGTTGCTGCCGGCGCTGCACTATCCTGCATCGCTTTGACGAGGTGGCCCATGACTAGGATATTCACGCTGATTGCCCTCCTGTGCCTGGCTGGTATCGGGCACGCCCAGCAGTGGCCGGCCAAACCGGTCCGGGTGTTCGTCAACGTCGCCCCCGGCGGCGTCGCCGACGTCACCATGCGCTTGCTCGGCGCGCGCCTTAGCGAAACGCTGGGACAACCTTTCGTCGTGGAAAACCGCCCGGGCGGAGACGGCTACATCGGCTTCGAAGCGGCGCTGCGCGCGGAGCCCGATGGGTACACCGTGTTGTACGGGCCCGGCAGCAGCATGATGATCGCGCCGCATCTGGTGCGCCGCGCCGACCTCGACCCGGTCAAGGCGTTCATACCCGTGGTCCCGAGCGGCCGGGTTTCGCTCTATGTGGTCACCAATCTCGTGCTGCCGGTAAAGAGTCTCGCCGATCTCCTCGCCCTTGCGCGGGCCAATCCGGGCAAGCTCAATTACGGCACTCCCGGCAACGGCACTTCGCCGCACATCGCCGTCGAGGTCTTCAGCCGCGAGGCCAAGGTCAAGTTCAACCACATCCCCTACAAGGGCGCGGGGCCCGCGCTCAACGACCTGATGGGCGCGCAGATCGATTTCGCGTTCGACCCGGGCGTCGCGCTGGCCCAGGCGAAAGCCGGGAAGGTGCGGTTGATCGCGGTCGCCGGGCCGCGCCGGCATCCGGATTTTCCCGACGCGCCGACGACCGACGAGTCCGGCATCAAGGGCGTGGACGGGGGCCCGCATTTCGGCTTCTACGCGCCGGTAGGGACACCGCGCGCAGTGATCGAGCGGCTGAATCGCGAGGTAATCAGGCTGATGCAGGAACCCTCGATCAGGGACCGGTTCCACGCGCTGGCCGTCGACATAGCCGAGCCGATGACCCCCGATGCATTCGCCGCCTATGTAAAAACCGAGAGCGACCGCTACGCCCGGCTGCTTCCCGAATTGGGGATAGTGAAGTAAGCACCGTTACCGAAAACGCGCCGCCGTGACCCGGACGCGCGCGTTCCTGCTGCTCGCGCTGGCGAACCTGTTCTGGGGCGGGAACTGGGTGATCGGCCGTGCGCTGCGCGACGCGATCGAACCGGTCACGCTCAATTTCTGGCGCTGGGTGATCGCGGCGCTGATCCTGGCGCCGTTCGCATTGCCCGGACTGGCAGCGAACCGGGTCGCGATCCGGCGCAGCGCGGGCCTGCTCGCGCTGCTCGCACTGACCGGCGTGGGCCTGTTCCAGACCCTGGTCTACGTCGGACTGAGGACGACGACGACGGTCAACGCCGTTCTGCTCAACGCCTCCGCGCCGCTGTTCATGCTGCTGTGCTCCTGGGCGATCGAGCGCGAGCGCGCCACACGCCGGCAAATAGCTGGAATCCTGATCTCGCTTGCCGGAATCCTCGTCATCCTCTCGCGCGGCGAACCCGACAGCCTGCTGCAGCTCGAGTTCCACGCGGGCGACGGTTGGATCCTGCTCGCGATGCCGATGTGGGGAATCTACTCGGTGCTGCTCAAGCGCCGCCCGCCCGAGCTCGGCGGCATCGTGTTCCTGTTCGTGATCTCGGTTGTGGGGGTGGTGCTGCTCGCCCCCGTGTTCGCGCTGGAAGCGCTGCGCACGCCGCAGCGCTGGCCCACCCGGTGGCCAACACCCGGCGAGGCCGCCGCCGTGCTCTACGTCGGGGCATTCGCCTCGGTGGGCGCTTTCATCTGCTGGAACCGCGGCGTGGCGGTCGTCGGGGCCAATGCAGCAGGATTCACGCTGCATCTCCTGCCTGCATTCGGCACGGTGCTGGCGATGGTGTTGCTCGGCGAAGCGTTTCATGCCTTCCACGCCGCCGGCGTCGCGACCATTCTCGCCGGGGTCATCGTGGCGACGCGCGCTTCGCATCGGCCCGATCCGCGGCAGGAACGGTGACGCGGCCCCAAAACGTGAGCGATGAGCGCGGGCACGGCAGCCGCAATTTGCATGATTTTCCCGATTTTCTGCCGGGAATGCCGTGCTGGGCAGCCTGCGCAGGGTCACCCGGATCGTTGACCGATCAAGGCCTTGCCGGTGAAGCCGGGGGACCGGGTGAAAGAATCCATGAGACGGCGGCCCCTTTGCCGTACCATACGGCTCCCCGCTTTGGGGTGCCGACGGGGTGCCAACGCATTCCCGAGCTACAAGACAAGGAGTATCAGACTTGCAGGAAATCCTGAAATACCTGAAAGACCAGGGTGAACGGCTCGACTCCGAGATCGCGACCGCCACCGGAATCTCGCTCAAAGACGTGCGGCTCGGTGTGTCCAGGCTGTCGGCCATGGGCGAGGTCATCCTGTGTCAGTCGATTCGATTCAACAACGGCAAGAAGAGCGAGGGCTTGCTGTGCCGGATCGCCGGATATGTTCCGCCTCCCAGTCCGGGCAGAAAATCGAAAGCGCAGCTGAAAGCGCAGGTGTAGGACAGGCAGATGCTTCCTGTGGCGCGGGAAAACGCTGCCATGCGTTTGAGCCCGGAAGCGCGCCCATGAAAATCCCGAAAAGAATCGAACCGCTGGTCGAGGCCGGCCTCGTCGATACGGTCATGCGTCAGCTCATGAGCGGCAAGGAGGCCCAGATCTACGTCGTCCGCTGCGGGGAGGACCTCCGCTGCGCGAAGGTCTACAAGGAGGCCGACAAGCGCAGCTTCCGCCAGAGCGTGGCCTACACCGAAGGCCGCAAGGTGAAGAACAGCCGCCGCGCCCGCGCCATGGAAAAGGGCAGCCGCTATGGGCGCAAGGCGAAAGAGGAAGCTTGGCAGAGCGCCGAGGTCGACGCCCTGGTCCGCCTCGGCGCCGCCGGCGTGCGCGTGCCGCGGCCGTACAATTTCATCGACGGCGTGCTGCTGATGGAACTGGTGACCGACAGCGAGGGCCACCCCGCCCCGAGGCTCAACGATCTGGCGCTTGCGCCGGAGCATGCGCGCGAGATCCACGGCACGCTGATCAGGGAAGTCGTGCGCATGCTCTGCGCCGGCATCGTCCATGGCGATCTGTCGGAATACAACGTGCTGCTCGGGAGCGAAGGGCCGGTCATCATCGACCTGCCCCAGGCCGTCGACGCCGCGGGCAACGCCCATGCCAGCAGCATGCTCGAGCGCGACGCCGGCAACCTCGCCGCCTACTGCGGCCGTTTTGCTCCCGAGCTGCTGGACACCCGGTATGGCGAGGAGATCTGGTCGCTCTACCGCAGCGGCAGGCTGCACCCGGCGATCGAGCTGACCGGACGCTTCCAGCGCAGCGAGATACCGGCTGATGTGGGCAGCGTCATGCGGGTCGTTGACGATGCGCTCAAGGAAGAAGCGGCGCGCCAGCGCTACCGGCAGGAATCGGGGCAGAGGTAACCGGCTCCGTATTCAGGAACGGCTCTATCCGCGTGCGCAGTTCTTCCGGAATGGGCACGGCGCTATAGGTGTCCCTGGACATCATGACCAGCGTGTGGACGGCGCGCAGGCATGACCTGCCCCCGACCTGGCCCCGGAAATCGAGTGCCATCGAGGTGCGCCCGAGCGAGGCCACGAACAGGGACAGCTCGATGTCCTCACCGAACTGGCATGGAACCAGGAAATCGCAGTTCACACGCACCGTCGGGAATCCTACGTGGCGCGTACGCATCAATTCCGCGTAGCTGGTGCCCAGCTCCTCGCTGAACCAGTCCTCGGTCAACGCGTTGATCATGTCGAAGAATTTTGGATAATAGACGATGCCGGCGATATCGCAGTCCCCCCAGCGCGTGGTGACCACCCTCCTGAATGATTTGGCCATGTGCGAGCGTCACTCCGGAATCATGGCGGTCACCTCGATCTCGAGCCGCGCGCCGTCGTCCATGAAGCCGCCGACCTCCAGCGCCGTCATCACCGGAAAGTGCTTGCCGATGATTTCACGATATGCCGCGCCGACCTCCCTCAGGCTGCCGATGTATTCCTTGCGGTCGGCCACGTACCAGTTCAGCCGGCAGATGTGCTCGGGCCGGGCACCCGCCTCGGCGAGGATCGCGACGATGTTCTTCAGCGACTGCCGGGCCTGGCCGGCGAAATCGCCCGCGTCGAATTTGCCTTCGGCGTTGCAGCCGAACTGGCCGGCGAGAAACACCGTCCGGCCCGTGGCCACGATTCCATTGGAATAACCTTTGGGTTTTGCCCATAGTGGCGGCTGGAGTATCTGCATGGTATACCTCGCGATTGGTGGTCAAAAACTGGATTATCCACCAGGCGCCGGCCCCCGGTGTCCGCCTCTGGCTCGCTACGGTCTGCGCATCTGTTCCTGCGCCGGCGCAAAGCCTGAAGTAATATTCCGCGACCGCTCCGACCAGGAGGTGCCCGCGTCATGAAGACCACCCGGAAAGTGAAATCCGTTCCGCACACCGCGGCGAACGGCCGCGTCGCCCTGCTCGTGGCCACCCGCAAGGGCGCATTCATCCTGAAGACCGACCGTGCCCGCCGCGCGTGGACAACCACCGGGCCGATGTTTTTCGGCCACATCGTGCACCACATGCTGCTCGATCCACGGCCCAGTCCGAAAAATGCACGCACGCTGCTCGTGGCCGCGCGCACCGGGCATCTCGGACCCAGCGTGTTCCGCTCCGTCGATTTCGGCAGGAGCTGGAAGGAGGCCGCCAGGCCGCCGGCTTTTCCCAAGCTGCCGCAGGGACAGACCGAACCCAATTCACCCGATGTACAAAAGGGCCGCGTGGTCGATCACACCTTCTGGCTGAGCCCGGGCCACGCCAGCGAGCCCGGGGTCTGGTATGCGGGCACCTCGCCGCAGGGCCTGTTCAGAAGCGAAGACGGCGGCGATACCTGGGCGCCGGTGACGGGCTTCAACGACAACCCGATGTATTCGAAATGGACCGGCGGCGACAAGGACGGCACCCCGGATGGCCCCAAGCTGCACTCCATCAACATCGATCCGCGCGATGCGCGCCACCTGTACATCGGCATGTCCTCGGGCGGCGTGTTCGAGAGCACCGACAAGGGCGGGCGCTGGAAGCCGCTCAATGCCGGCTGCGCCGCCGACTTCCTGCCCGATCCGCATCCGGAATACGGGCACGATCCGCATTGCCTGCGGCTGCACCCGCAGTCACCGGACGTCCTCTACCAGCAGAATCACTGCGGCATCTACCGCATGGAGCGCGCCGCCGGGACCTGGGTGCGCATCGGCGCGAGCATGCCGAAGAAAACGGGCGACATCGGCTTTCCGCTGGTGCTGCATCCGCGTGACCCGGCCACCTTGTGGGTGTTCCCGATGGACGGCACGTCGGTGTGGCCGCGCACCAGCCCGGGCGGCAAGCCGGCAGCCTATGTGACCCGCAACGCAGGCAGGACCTGGCAGCGCCAGGATGCGGGACTGCCGCGCAGCCAGGGATGGTTCACCGTGAAACGCCAGGCCATGACGGGCGATGCGCACGACCCGGTCGGCCTGTACTTCGGCACCACCGGCGGCGAGGTCTGGGCGAGCCGCAACGAAGGCGCGAAATGGACCTGCATCGCGCAGCACCTGCCGCACATCTATTCGATCGAGGCGGCCGAGCTCGCGAGGTGAACACAGGGTGAAAACAGCGTGAAAGTCCTGATCCCAGGCCTGCTGCGCTCCTACACTGGCGAGCGGCGCGAGGTCGAAGCGCTCGGCGCCACGCTCGCCGAAGTCCTCGCCGATCTCGACCGGCTCTACCCGGGCATCCGCTTTCGCATGATCGACGAGCAGGATGCGATCCGCCGGCACATGCGCATTTTCGTGAACGGCGACGAAGTGCAGGCGCTGGACATCCCGCTACGCGGCTCCGACGAGGTGATGATCTTCCAGGCGCTGAGCGGCGGCTGATCACCTGAGGCTAGTGGCGGCTAGTGGGGACAGACCACGTTTTCCGAAGAAGGAAAACGTGGTCTGTCCCCAATGATCATGATCCGGAGTTCTCATGACCTATACGATTCACGATCACATCAAACTCCAGCGCGTGTCGGCCATCGCTGCGTCCCCCGACGGACTCTGGCTCGCGGTGGTGGTGCAGCGGCTCGACCGCGACGCGGCAAAGTACGTCAGCAATATCTGGAAAGTGCCGATCGACGGCTCGCCGGTCTTGCAGCTGACGCGCAGCGACACGAAGGACTCCGCGCCGTGTTTTCGCCACGACGGCGCGCTGGCTTTCCTGTCGAATCGCCAGCCGAACGAGATCAAGCCGGACGAGGATGCGGAAAAACGGATGCAGGTGTGGATGCTGCCCGCAGGCGGCGGCGAGCCGCAGCAACTGACCGACGAACCGCTGGGCGTCGAAGCGTTCAAGTTCGCGCGCAGCGCCGACCGGCTGGTGATGTTTGCGCCCGTGCTGCCCAACGTGCCCTGCGACAAGCAGCGCGAGAGCGCAGCTGAGCGCGAGAAAAATGGACCGAGCGCGCGGCGCTATACGCGCCAACCCGTGCGCCACTGGGATCATTGGCTGCACGAGAACCAGGACCTGGCCAACACGCATGTCATCGCCGCAACCGCCGACGGCAGGAACCGTGTCGACCTGACGCCGGAGGCGATGCGCGAATTCGCGATCGAGCCGCAGCTCGACGTCTCGGCCGACGGAACGCAGGTGGCGGTGACGCGGCAGACGCCGGGCGCGGACCGCGAGCTCGATACCACGATCCTGCTGATCCAGATCGCCTCCGGGCAGCGGACCCTGTTCGGCGCCGGCATCAACGTGAACAGCGAACCGGTCTGTTTCTCGCCCGACGGCAGGACGCTGGCAACGGTTCGCGTCGTTCGTTCGCCCGTGGTGGCGGTACGCCCGACGCTCGTGCTGATCGACATCGCAGGCGGAGCGGAACGTGCGCTGGGCGCAGACTGGGACCGCTGGCCCAATCTGGCGGGGTGGAGCCACGACGGGAAACGTCTGATCGTTACCGCGGACGAAGCAGGGCATACGCTGGTGTTTGCGCTCGACGCGGCGAGCGGCGGCGTGCAGCGCATTACGTCGCGGGCCAGCGGCGGCGCGCATTCCAATCTCGAAATGCTCCAGGACGGGCGCATCGCCGGCATCCGCTCGACGCTGCTCGATGCTCCCGAGTGCTTCGTGGCCGGTGCCACGCCCGAGGCGCCCCCGCGCATGCTCGCGCGCCTGTCCGGCTTCGCGCACGCGGACTGGGCCGAGGTCGAGAGCTTCACCGTGCCGTCGACCGACGGGATGCCGATCCAGACTTTTTTCATCAAGCCCAAAGTAGCGCGGGCGAAGCCGTCTCTGGCGACGCTGTTATGGATCCATGGCGGACCGATAGGCATGGACGTCGATGGCTGGCACTGGCGCTGGAATCCGCTGCTGGCGGTCGCGCAAGGCTATGCCGTCGCTTTGCCGAATCCGCGCGGCTCGACCGGATTCGGGCAGGCGTTCATCCAGGGCATCTGGGGCAATGTGTGGGGCGACCAGTGCTACAAGGACCTGATGTGCATAACCGATGCGCTCGCGACGCGCGCCGACGTCGATGCGCAGCGGATGATGGCGATGGGCGGATCTTTCGGTGGCTATATGACGAACTGGATCGGCACGCAGACCGATCGCTTTCGTTGCCTGATCACCCACGCGAGCATTTTCACGATGGCGCAGTTCACGGGTGTGACCGACCACCCCGCGTGGTGGTATCTGGAAATGGGCGGGGAAGACCCGTATGCCGATCAACCGCAGTTCGACCGCTATGCGCCGGTCCGGCACGTCAGGAACTGGAAGACGCCGGCGCTGATCATTCATGGCGAGCGCGACTACCGTTGTCCGATCAGCGAGGGCCTCAATCTGTTCGAGGCTCTCCAATATCACAAGGTGCCATCGGAACTGCTCGTGTTTCCCGACGAGAACCACTGGATCCTCAAGCCGCGCAATGCGGTCGCGTGGTATGAGGCGGTGCTGGATTTTCTCGCCCGGCACCTGCGGTAATCCGCGCCGCGCTCGCGATCCGCGTGCTTCAGCCTGGACCGTGACCGGTCACCGGCAGCGCCAGTTCACCCTGCGTTGATTCATCGGCCGCCTGCGGAGCCTGGCTCGAAGTCAGCGCAGCGGCGCGCACGCCCAGCAATCGCAGCTTCTTGTCCAGCGGCACGCGCCGCAGGCATGCTCCGGCCGCGCGGCGAATGGCGGCGGGGTCGGCGGTGGGCGCCGGCAGCGTCAGGTCGCGGGTCAGGGTGCGGAAGTCCTCGAAGCGCAACTTGATGCCGATGGTGCGGCCGAGGTAGCCCTTGCGCTGCAGGTCCTGCGCCACGCGCGTGCACAGGGCCGTGAACACCTCCGACAGCACGTCGCGATCACGGCGGGGATGCAGGTCGCGCTCGAACGTGGTCTCGCGGCTGATCGACCTGGGCTCTGAACGGGTGACGACCGGGTGATCGTCGATGCCATTGGCGGCCTGGTGCAGCCACGTTGCATAGGCGAGGCCGAAATGCGCCTGCAGCAAGGCCGGTTCGGCGCGCGCCAGTTCGGCGATGGTGTTGACGCCGAGCGCT
>Ga0315281_10011350_pt1 | contig 12209 bp, 15 predicted proteins | sample YL17G07_0_MG_FD_204540 | JGI IMG/M metagenome (GOLD analysis project Ga0315281, IMG submission 204540) | Sediment microbial communities from Yellowstone Lake, YNP, Wyoming, USA - YL17G07_0 | ecosystem: Environmental > Aquatic > Freshwater > Lake > Sediment | place: USA: Wyoming | collected... | reverse complement strand
TGAACTTCTTAGCTCCTGCTCGGGCAGGAAAATTGGTGGCAGAAGGTCGCAGGATCAAGCTTGGCCGAACTCTGGGTTTGGGAGAAGCGAGGGTGGAAGATGAAGAAGGCAAACTTTTGGCTTACGGAATAGGAACCTTTATGATCCTCCCCGGGCAAGGGCTGTCCCAATCTTTTCCTCCTAAATTTCTCGACACCGGCCTTTAGAAAAGGAGGATAGGGGTCACTCATATTTCTTCATTAGTAAATTTATTAACTTCAGGAGGGCAGCCATATGACTAAGCCATTAGAAATTGAATCTGATCGTGAAATAGCCTGTGTATTATTAAACAGGCCGGAAGCATTTAATGCTTTAAATCTGGATATGGCCGAGTGCTTAACGGCCAATCTCATCACTCTCGCGACAAATGAAGAAGTGCGTGGGATAGTTATCTCCGGTCGGGGGAAAGCCTTCTGCGCCGGCGGTGACCTGAAATGGGCACTTGCATTCCCACACGGACCTTCCGCTGCCTTTCATGAATTGGCTGGCCGTTTTCATCAAGCTATCCTCGAAATTCGGCGGATGCCCAAACCAGTCATAGCCGCGATCAACGGGGTAGCCGCGGGCGGAGGATTTTCTTTAGCATTGGCTTGCGATTTCAGGGTCATGTCCGAGTCTGCTCTCCTACGCCAAGCTTACACATCGAGTGGATTATCTATCAACGGAGGGGGAACCTTTACACTTCCGAGAATGGTTGGGTTGGCTCGAGCATTAGAAATTGCCGCATTTGACAAACCCATTTCTTCTGAGCAGGCCCTATCGTGGGGGTTGACGACAAAGGTGGTAAAGGATGGGGCGATAATGGAAGAAGCTCTGAAGATGGCTCATGAACTTTCAAAAAGCTCCGTTCATTCTTTTGGATGGTCAAAACAGCTTATCACCGATTCCTTTAGCACTTCTTTTGAAGCCCATATAGAAAGAGAGAGGACAGGTCTTTCTCACTGTGCAGCTCATCCTGATGGAAAGGAAGGACTGAGAGCGTTTACAGAAAAACGTAAACCAGTATTCACCGCCAAGTAGATTTCCATTTTTTGAATTGCAACTATTTTGTAGGCAGAATGATCTATACGTGTTGTGAGACAAAACTCTGTCAGGTCAAATCTCGTTGAGGGTCTGACACCTTCTACAATTTCTTTGCCGTCAGAATCTTTTCTGTAGCCATCACGATACTTCTGTATTTTTCATGGATCAAGCTTTTATCGAACTCCCATTCCTCTTTCAACATCGCCTCTTTTTCTGCCTCCGTGAAATAATCCATACAGGGAATGAAGAAATGTTTATCTTCTTTTTCGATATGTCTTGGGTAGAATTCAACCAAAGACTTTATGCAATCCATAATGGCGGATAGGGCTTCTTTATTGCCCTGAAAATACCTCGTGTTTGCCTCAACCAATCTTCCAGTCGTCTTCCTCCCCCAGCGGTGTTCCTCAACCAGTTCCTCCATGGTGCGTTTGTGCTCATCCGTGAGTTTCTTTCCCCCAAGGTCTCGAAAGAGAATATCCTCTTCTTTCCCATGGTGACATCTATCAGCATAGGTGCGAATAAAATCAACACCCATCTCAATGAATTCGGGATCGACTTTCTTTTCCTTCTCAATGAGAACAAGTTCTTCCTTCATCACATCGATCATTCGTTCGATGAGTCTGTGTTCAATCATCAAAGGGGCAATCGGCATCATTTTATAAGTCCCTCCTGTTCTAACTCAAAGGTTACCTTCCACCTACCAATGTGAAACCTTTCCTCATTCAGGCGAAAGGGGTGTTGGCAATGGCCGGAGGTTTAGAGACTCCACAGGAAAAGCCTTTTGAACCCAGGCCTCAAGACCTCCGGCAAGAGGCCGGACGCGGTTAATCCCCCGCTGTTTTAGCAATAGCGCCGCCCGGGCGCTTGAAGCCTCATTGGGTCAGGTGCAAAACAGGACGATTTCACGGTCACGGGGAATCTTATGATGTTGCTCCTCCAACTCTTCTATGGAAAGCTGAAAAGCGCCGGGAATGGTATGAGGCTCAACCTCAAATTCAAGGGCGTCACGCAGATCTAAAATCAGGAGGTCTTCACCCGCATCAAGCCTTCGCTTCACTTCTTCAGGAGTGACCCGCGCGATGGCTAACCGATGAAGAAATCGTTTGCGTTGGATATATTTCCAAAGGATATAAACTGCCAAACCGACTGGAACAACCAAACCAACCCATGGACCCATTCCACTGCTGTTGACGGCAAGATCTTCAATCTCGTGGCCAAATTGATAACCTAATAAAGTAAAAACACCCACCCAGATAAAAGCTCCAAGGCCATCAAAGAGAAGGAAGCGAAGAAGACGTATATGAAAGATTCCTGCCAGAGGGGGTGCGACATTAGCCATCCCCGGAATGAATTTGGCGACCAAGAGTGAGCGAGCGCCATAGTGGGCAAAAATGCCTTTTGTCCGTCGAACACAGGAATCAGGATCCAGGGAGATGCGACAGAGGAAAGACAAGACTTTACTGCCACGACGGAGGCCAATCTGGTACCAGAATTGATCGCTTAGCAGCGCTGCCAGGAGGGATAAACCGAAGACAAGGGCAAAATTTAATTTTCCGATGCCGGCCAGGGCACCCGCTGCGAGTAATATTGGAACAATCGGAATTGGGAAACCAAGCTTCTCAAAAAGTACCCACAAGAAGAGGACGATATATCCCTGCTCAATTAAAAACTGGACCACCTCATTCATAATCTATTTCCAAAGGGAACCTGTTTCTTTAAATTGCTCAGAAAATAACCTAAAAATCTCCTCCCCCCTTTGTGGGGGAGGATTCAGGTGGGGGGTAATCCACATTGTTCACCCCCACCCTCCCCCATCAAGGGGGGGAAATTAATTGGTCAATTTTCATGGTTTGCGGGTGACGAACCCGTCATGTAAAATTCATTTATCAATAATTATAATAGACCGATTTCACTGCGGGCAAGTTGAATACTAAAAAATGATGTTTAATTCCCATCTCTCTTCTGACGACTTTTTTATGATCATGGGCTCAATGCTTTTTGGCTCTGGATCCCAAGATTGACCACAGCCATTCTTTTTGTCCACCTGTTGAAATTGTGGCAAGGGTTTTCAAAAAGATTCTTCCATCAAAATCCTTCAACGACTTGATCAAGAGTAAAAAAGATTGGCCTGCCTCGTTCAATCTTCCGAAAGGTACTCGGTGGGACTCTCCATGAAACTCTTATAAATCTGGTAGTGTTCTGTATCTTCGTAATGGATCGTTTTTACCGGACTGTGATCAAAACTGTAAATCACAGATTCAGGGCAAGCCAGGAGAATTGGAGAATGGGTGGCAATGATGAATTGGGCATGTCCCAGAGCGCTCATTTCCTGGAGAAGTCTCAGAAGCTCCACCTGGCTTTTGGGTGAAAGGGCTGTCTCTGGCTCGTCTAAGAGATAGAGGCCTTTTATCTTGTAACGAGATTTGAAAAAGGACATGATGGACTGTCCGTGAGATTGGGCGATCAAAGATTTCCCTCCAAAATAATCGATCTGTCCCGGATTGTCTGCTTCCCATTCATCTACCAATTGAGCAAAATTACGAAAAATCTGTGAAGAGAAAAAGGAGCCTATGACAATGCCATCCGTCCATTCGACTTCAATATATAGGAAAAATGTTTCTTCATAAGGATTAATCACAGAACGGGTTCTTTCAATTCCACTCCAGATGTGGATATTGCACCTTCGAGCTAAAGCCTCTAACAGGGTCGTTTTCCCTGACCCATTCTCCCCGATAAAAAAGGTGACCGGCGAAGAAAATTGGATGCTTCGGGTTTGCTGAAGAACATCAATGTTGAAGGGATAATGATTCCTGGTCGGGTATTGCTCGGATAACAACCTGACTTCTTTCAGATGTAACAAAGGAGCGCCTCCTCATTCACGCATAGACCTATCACATCCCAGACCACTTTTCAAGATAACCTGCAAATGAGGCTGAAGGAGAATGTTTCGGGTAGGAAATTAATCGCGAGTTAGGTATTAGGAGATGAATCTGGCTAATAAAGACTTGAAAAATTTCACGGCCTCGGGGTCAGCACGTTTCATACTCCAAACGTAATCACCATAACCGACCTGGGCCAATACATAGTTTCCGTAAGCAAGCTGTCCAATAGCTATTTCCCCTGTTGCTATCTGACCTAAACCAAACATCAAAGCAATTGCAGCTTGACCAATCGCATAAAGTCCAGTAGCCCCTTGCCCTAAACCCAAAAGCAGACCAAGTCCAGCCTGACCAATGGCAATGGCACCAAATGATGCTTGACCAATGGCAAGAATTCCCATGGCGAGTCTTCCTACAGCTACTACGCCTTTGGCAACAACCCGCTTGCCTGTCTCTGGACATTTGCCACGGGTGTAATGCAAGAGAGGAAGTCTAAAGAAGACGGCGTGGGATTTGAACTCGGTGAAATAAGCACCATTGGGATAAAGAAAGCGACGCCAAACCCCAAAATTCGTCGTCTCAATCTTATACTCAACCTTTTCCAGTAAAAGATTTTTCATTACCTAATGCCTCCTCGATATCCCTAAGGCGCTGTAATCTCCATCGCCTCTATCTCATTACGAAAAGTGGATTGTCCCACTCTCATGACCTTATGGTAAATGCCCGTTACTCGGACCTTTTGTCCTCCCTTGAATTTCAATTTGCCCCAGATAAAAACATTAATACGCCTTCCAGAATCACCTAGGAGTGAAAACGTCGTATAATCTTTTCCACCCTTTGTTGTTTTAAATTTTAGATTTGCTGAAACGGTGCCGGAGACCAAAACCTCCTTCCCGTCATAGGAATTTTTATCGGCGACAATCTCCTTAATAGTGGTTTCTATGGCCGGACAAATGGAAAAACCCCCTAAAACAATGGTTAAAACCAAAACAATGACAAACAAAAATTTTGAAGTACACCGTTTCATTTAATATTCCTCCTATCCCAGTAGTATGGGTTGCCCCCAGAGTATTCTACTATCAATATAATGTTACCATAATACGCAAAATAGTCATCCTGTCAAACAAATTTAAAAGAATAAAATTCAGGCGTGAAACAGTTCAATCTTCAAATGGAATAAAAAAGAGGTTTGTAATGTCAAGATCTAAAGCCTGGCACCTCCTTATTTTGCCGAAGTAATTTTTTTCTTAATGAAGCGGCTAAATCTGGTTTATCTGTGATGATGGCGTAAACCCTTCTGTCATTAAACAATTCCCACATCATTTTTTCATCATTCACTGTCCAAACGATGACAGGTTTATGACTTCTCTGGGCTCTTTCTAAAAAACCAACCCTTAACAATTTCCAATGGGCAACCAAGAAATCTGCGTTGGCTTTTTTACATCTTTTCATGGGAAAAAACTCTGAAATCCTCATCAATAAGGGGGTTTTGAATTTCCCTAACAGTAAACCAACTTTTATTTCGGGATAATTGTCTTTGATACTCTTTAAAGAGGAGTCATTAAATGAGGTGATAACAAATTGATCCTCTTTGAAATACCTGGATAATAATTCTACTATTTCCTTTTCGAAGCCTTCCTCTTTCAATTCGACATCAAGTTTTATCTTTCCCCTTGAGCATTTCAGAACCTCTTCAACCGTAGGAATGTCAAATCCCTGGTTTCTGGCAATTTGGCTAACCTCTTCATAAGTTAACCCTTTAATGGGCTTACCTTGAATCAATCCATCATGATAGACGATCAAAACATTATCTTTCGTTCTTCTCACATCGAACTCGATCATATCGGCCCCGAGAGCCATTGCTTTTTCAAACGATTCGATCGTATTCTCTTTTGCGTAGCCCGGAGCACCCCGGTGAGCAATGATTAATTTTTTTGTTATATCGGTCCCTCCTTTTTACTTAATTTTAATCTCCTTCGCCTCTTAAAAATTTTTCAAGAATGTGGGAAGAAGCTGGGAAACTAAGGATTTAAGTCCAAGTCATCCATCCGAAGGGGATTCCTTTTGTTTCTAAGAAAGTGCGGAATTCATCCACGGCAGAAAAATGTCCTCCATAGAGCTTTTCAATCAGGGCAAGAAGAAGCTTGTTTTTATCTTCTTCTTTCACGGTAACCCAAAACTCGTAGTCACTATCCCCCCACCATTCCTCTGGAGCCTTGCCAATGTCCTGACACAAAACTACAAGGTCCCCGGTTTCTTTAATTTCGGCAGTGGTAAAACGTGATGTCTCTCCCCGTTCCTCAAAGAGTTTAACCTCCAAGGGACTCGACTTTGCATCATCTATTGCCATGAATGGATTGCCTCCTGATTAAAAATAGGAAGTGCTCCTTCCCGTAATCTTCATAATCCGTGCTTCTTAAATTCCTTTGCAAGTTCGACATAGACCTTGCTTCCATTTGATATCTGCTCCAATTCTTGATCAGCGAGAGTCCTTACGACTCTCGCTGGAATTCCAACGGCCAGAGATCTTGTGGGAACTTTAAAATGATCCTTGACCATTGAATAGGCGCCGATCATACAGAAATCCTCAATTTCTGATTGGTTGTTCAGTACGGCATGCATTCCAATAAATACATGGTTCCCGATTCTGGCACAGTGGATCATCGAGCCATGGGCGATCGTCACATTGTTTCCTATGTTTACGTCCGAAAACCCCGCATGAACAACACAGTTATCCTGAATATTACTATTGGACCCTATCCGGATTCGGAATCGATCAGCTCTTAAAACCGCTCCAGGCCAGATGCTGGAGTTTTCCCCGATCTCCACATCCCCAACCACATAAGCCGCCTCACTCACAAAGGCAGACTCCGCGATCTTCGGCTTTCTCTCTCCCAGTTCTCTAATCATAACGAAAGTAATAAAGGGGGCGTACTTATTTTCCTATCCCCTCTCTTTCTGAATCAGTTTTGGAATCTCGAATTCGCATGGGACTTTCGTCTGACAGAGCCCGCATCCTGCGATCTCGACACCATATTCGTCCTTCTTAGCCTTCCCGACGACAGAATAGGTATATTCGAAGCACTTATCTTTATCATGGCCCTTTTCCGTAATCGCTCCGGCCGGGCAGCGGGATGCGCAGGTCTTGCAAGTCTTATTAAAGTAGTAAAGGCAGTTGGCCTGATGATGGGGATAAATTTTTCCCGAAGGTTTGAGGGGCAGATGAATGACCACGCTGCCCACGCGCATGGCCTTGCCTTTTACGGTAATCAGTCCGTCGCTCAACCCGAAAGCCCCGAGACCGCAGGCATAGGCGATATGACGCTCGGACCAATTGGAGGCAATCCCCACCTCGGGGGATCGAAGCCGTTTCCAAAGGGGAGAGTTCATTGGAGCAACGGCCTTAACCCCTTTCTTTTTTAATACGGAGACAACGTGATTTCTAAGTTTGACGTTGAATTGTTCACCGAAGTCCCGGGCATGAGCCCAGAGCAGAGAAGGATACTTGGCCTCTTTGCGATTGCTTTTGCGGATATCTTCAAAGGCTGGGAGAACCCAAGAGATAACTGAAAGCTCTTTGACAGGCTTCCTTCCTCCAAAAGTCAATTCAAAAATCTCCTGAGGCGTAAAGTGGAATTCGCCGATGATCTTTTTATATTGCTTGAAAAGAGGATCTTCCCCTGAAGCGAATCCAACCAAGGGTGTTTCCCAGTATTTCCCTCCGTCAACTTTCCGGCGGTTGGCAGGACTTTCTTGAACAAATTTGGCAATAACTCTCTCGATAAATTTCTCTGGATCTTTATTAAACATGATTCGCTTCATTGATTTCATTCTTCCTCCTTAAAAACTTGATTTTCATTATTCGTTTTTGACGATAACGATCAATGGTTGTTTAAAAGGGGACAGTCTCTTCGCTACGCTCCTTGCACCACACGGTTTTTAGTTTTGAATTCCCCATTCCGCAATCTACCTTCCGCAATTGGAAGGGCCCTCTTTTCCAGATAAACTTAATATCAACTTACCATCTAAAAAATAGAAAGGGACTATCCCGTATTTCGGCTTACTTCTTCTGTTCCTTCAACCTCTTCTCATAATTGGTTCGTACTGCTTTGAGCTCATCGGGTGTTCTGCAGATTTCTTCAGCCTGAATGGCTTGCATGTTCTTCAAAATGGCAAAACCGTACTTTTCGCTATAAGAGGTCTCGCCCCAGACAACATCCTCAACCACCTGATGGTCCTCTTTTCTCATGATCTTCCAACCTTCAGGGGTCTCCCACGCAAGCGGTTCTTTTTCTACTGCAGCAATCACCTTCTCCGTGTCCGTTGTCCCGGCCCTCTCTATGGCAGCCTTCAGGAAATAAACGCCTGCATAAGTTTCTTCTGCCATATAGTCAGGATATTCTTTAAACCTCTCCTGATAAACTTTCATGAACCTCCGGTTCACAGCAGAGTCCGGAGTGAGGAAAAAATAACGCGTTGCCACAAACACCCCATTAGGCATATCCTTTCCAAGAGGAATGAGCGTTTCAAGGGCTGCCCCATCGGGGAAAGCAAACTTGATCTTATCAAAAATACCCAAAGGCAGCGCCTGCTTGATGAAGGTCACTGCGTCCATGCCCCACAAAGGCGACCAGACAGCTTCCGGTTTGGCCTCTATAATCTTCTGGATGAAAGAGGTGTAGTCAGGCTCCGTCAACTTGGGCCATAACTCGCCGACAATCTCGATATCCGGTCGCAGCTCCTTCAATTTATCCTTGAACGAATTCCATGATTCATAACCATAGCTATAACCAGGTCCAATGCACATCCAGCGCTTGTAGGGTTTGCTTGCCATGAGATAGGCACCGGCCCGCGAGTGCATCATGGCATTGCTTAAAGTGCTGAACATATACCGGTTGAACTTGGCATCTGTCAGCGAATTTGTGGCTGACTGCGTCAGAACCAGGATCTTCTTTTGCTGCTCCACAACATCGGCCATGGCCAGGGCCACTCCACTCGAGGTGGGTCCAATAATGAAATCGACTTTATCTTCGGTGATAAATTTTTTCGTGATCTGCACACCCTTATCTACTTTGAGCTCGTCATCCGCAAAAATGGCTTCAACCTTTCTCCCTAAAATACCGCCCTGCCCATTAATTTCATCCATAGCCAACTGGACTGCCTGCATTCCATGTTTACCGTATCCCCCCATCTTCCCGGACATGATGAAGACAACCCCGAGTTTGATCGGCCCCTCCGCCGCCAAGCCTGTTCCGAAGATTAAAACAAGACTGATAAAAAGAACGCCCATTCCTAAAATCCATTTCTTCCCTCTCATAATTTCCTCCTTTCATACAGATTTCTATTGGGATGTGTCCCCATTCACTGGATTACCATAAAAATATAAAGTTTCCCTCATTTCCAGGCATTATCGTGAAAAATGCAACTATCCTGTATTTTTTAATCTCCCTAACTAATAGGATCGGTTTGCTCTCTCAATTAACGGGTCTTCGATTCCAGCTTCTTTAAAACCCTTCATTCTTAAGAGGCAGGCGTGACATTTACCACAAGGTGGGAATTTTCCTTCGTAACATGTGTGGCTGTGAGCTAATGCTTCCATACAACCAGATATTTTTGACGCAAGTAAAACCGTATCTTTCTTGCTTAGGAATATAATCGGAGTATGAATATTTATTTCCATTTCAAGTCCGTGCCGTAATGTTTCTTCCATTAAAATGATAAACTTCGGTCTGCAGTCAGGATATCCACCATAATCTATTGCGGAAACACCTATGACGAGGTCTTTTATACTTTTAACAACAGCCCTATTGGCTGCGATGGTTAAGAACAAAATATTGCGGCAAGGGATAAAAGTAGGCTCAATACCACCAGGTAACTCATCTACGTTTCTATATTGACTGAGCTCTTTGGAAAAATCCACGAGAGGACTAGTGGTTTTCATCATACCCGCTATGTCAATGATCTCATGATTTTCCACCCCAGCAAGGTTCGCAATTTTCTTTGCAGATTCGATCTCAATTTTATGTCTTTGCCCATAATCGAATGTAACAGCATGAACTCCTTTAAATTTCTCTTTTGCCCAATAAAGACATGTGGTTGAATCTTGGCCTCCGCTAAAAATAACCAGACAATCACCATTTTTTTTGGCAATATTATTACTCATGCCTTCTTTCCCTGGGAGGGCCATCTATTCCCCAAACAAAAGCGGGTTAAACCTCGTGTCATAATCATATACATCCATCCCTTCTCTTCGTTTGAGGAAGTTTACCACAACGTAGGTTATGGGTGTCACAGCGGCCTCATAAACCACCTTCCCAATCCACTGAGTTACAATGGCCGTTAACAACGCAAAAAAAGGTATTGTTCCAACAAATGCAAGCGTCATAAATACTAAAGAATCTAAGCCCTCTCCCACAAGTGTTGAACCAATTGTACGAGTCCACAGCCACCGCCCCTTCGTGGCAATCTTCATTTTCGCGAGCACAAATGAGTTAGCGAATTCTCCCACGAGATAAGCTAAGAATGAAGCAAACAGCAGTCGAGGAGTGTAACCCAAGATACGTTCATAAGCTGCCTGGCCGTTCCAAAAAGAAGCGGGGGGAAGCAATTGTCCGATCCAAATGCCAATCACAGCAATGAGATTACAGAAGAAGCCTATCCAAATAACTCGTCGTGCTTGCCGGTAACCATAAACCTCAGTCAAAATGTCACCGAAGATATAACTTATAGGAAAGACGATGATACCAGCTGGTAATAATAATCCGAATAAGCTGACCAGTTTCACGGCAGTGATGTTGGCTGTAATCAAGCAAGTTATAAAAATTGCAGTAACAATCAGGAACCAAAGAGAATGTTTTATTTGGGCTTCCATTGCTCCACTATCCTCCAAGTGATTAATTTTCAGGTTATCCTGCAAGGGAAGGTTTGAAGATGATGATCTCCGCTTTAAGCCAAGCCATCCTTGCATATAGCCCCATGTGGTCTAATGAAATCTTTTCTCTCTATCTTGCCATGGGTGAGGGGGCTAATAATCCTGCCAATGCTCCAACAGCGGCGGAGCCTAAGGCAATCAAACCCTCTGGAATGGTTGCTGCTGTTTTGATGCTCAGGTAGAAACCCCCGATGATGGTCAACAGAACGGCAAAACCGAGGAATGCCACCACTAAGCGAAAGATCCATCGATCCGATTGAAGCGGAGTGGATAGTTTCTGGAGGCTCCCAAGAAGCTTAACCTTTTTATCTGCGGATAATGAACTATCATTGGTCACCTGCTGAATGAGTTCCTGAAGTGTATCTTTAATGTTGTTGGCCATGATTTACCTCCTTACATAAATGCCGTGACCGTGTCCGTGCCACGTGCCCGAAAACAATTACCCCCCCCGCGCATGAGATACCGCATGGAGCATGGTGTTTCAAAAGAGTCTCTATTCACCCCCACCCTCACCCTCCCCCATCAAGGGGGAGGGGATATTGAGGTGCCCCCATCAAGGAGGAGGTGAATTTCAAGAGGTCCTCCCCCATCGAGTTTGCCTGTGGGAGAAAGGGGAGGAAATTGAAAATCATTTCGTCGGCAGTAAATGCCGACGCTACGTTATTGACGATTCGGCATAAATTTAATCACGATTTCGGGACGGAAGGCTTCGGTTCCGGAGCCAGATTTGCGAACAGGTTTTTTGTTTGCATCCAGGACCGATACATAAAAACGTCCCTCTTTGAAGTTACGCTTTGCGCTATAAGTCCGCCAGGTGAAAAAGCCCTTCTGCTTCACCTCGCCTCTTATTGCCTCTCTGAGTTCCAACCACCTCTCTTTCGTAATACCGATGTCAATAATATCGGTCACCCATTTCTCTGAAGCCCAGGCATGATAGATGGACATCTGGCTCTTTGCCTCAAGCATGGTCAGGGCTCGTTCCCCTGCCCTGATCTCCATCCAGAGAAATACACCTTCTCCCTTCTTAATCTCGGCAACACCTGAAAAGGGATCCATTGGTTCGCGTCCTTGAACACCTTTACAAAAGGATTCTCTTTCCACCTCAAACAATGGCTGGGCATTGCCATGAGGGATGAAAATGAAAAATGCCATCAGAAGTAGAGCAAACTTAAAGAAAGTTTTCATCTCCCTGGCTAATCACCCCCACCCTCACCCTGGTTTATTGTTGTCAAGAGTTATTTTATTAACCGTAGTAGTAATGAGGGGGGTCTGGGGGGAGACTCATAACTCCTCCAGAATGTGGATAACTCACGAACCCCTTAATACTACTACTGATA
>Ga0315281_10011349_pt1 | contig 12211 bp, 10 predicted proteins | sample YL17G07_0_MG_FD_204540 | JGI IMG/M metagenome (GOLD analysis project Ga0315281, IMG submission 204540) | Sediment microbial communities from Yellowstone Lake, YNP, Wyoming, USA - YL17G07_0 | ecosystem: Environmental > Aquatic > Freshwater > Lake > Sediment | place: USA: Wyoming | collected... | reverse complement strand
TTTCCAGGAATCATACGTGCTGAGAGAATCACTGTATCTCCTTCCCTGATTTTGATATCCTTATGCTCATCCACTGCAATCCTTGATAGCACACTCATTGGCTCACCCTGACTGCCTGTTGTTATAATCACACCCTCATTGTCTTTGAGCGTTGTCAGGTCTTCAAGCCTGAGCCATGTATCTTTGGGGATTTGAAGATAACCAAGATCAAGTGCAATCTGTGCATTTGAGACGATGCTTTTTCCACAGATTATTATTTTTCGGCCATATTTTACCGCAACGTCGATTGCCTGCTGAATCCTGTGGATGTTTGATGCAAAGGTAGCGAGAATAATTCTTCCTGGTGCATCCGAGAATATGTTCTCAAATACACGCTTTACTTCTTTCTCGGAGAATGTGAACCCACCTTTTTCAGCGTTTGTGCTGTCAGAAAGAAGTAGGAGGGTTCCCCTCTCTCCGTATTCTGTGAATTTATGGAGATCCATCAATTGACCATCAACCGGCGTAGGGTCGAGTTTGAAATCACCGGTATGGACAACCAAACCAAGAGGGGTCTGAATTCCAAGTCCTACTCCGTCCACTATGCTGTGTGTAACCCTTATGAACTCAATCGAAAACACCCCGAGCTTTATAATTTCTCTTGGTTTCACGGGGATAAGCTCAACCTTTTCGAGATGGTGTTCCAGGAGTTTGCTCCTGACAAGACCGAGTGTAAGGGGCGTACCGTAAACAGGGACAGAGATTTCCTTGAGTAAAAAGGGAAGGGCTCCTATATGATCCTCATGACCATGGGTAAGGATTATGCCTTTTACTTTTTCCCTGTTATCGAAAATGTAGGAAAAATTAGGAATTACATAATCAACGCCGAGCATATCCTCTTCTGGAAACATGAGACCCGCATCAACGATAATTATGTCATTATTGTATTCAAAGACTGTCATGTTGAGGCCGATCTCCTCAACACCACCAAGGGGAATCACAGACAGGGTATTTTCCATTACTAAATTATATCAGATTTTGCTTACCAGAAATGCTTTCAGAACACTATCCCTCTTTTAGCTGAATTACCTCAACCTTAACCCTGACAGTTCCCTTTTCATAAAATCTAAGCCTTTTGGCAGCACCCATACTCAGATCAATAATTCTCTCGCCGGATTTTGGATTCTCCTCGCACGGGAATGGTCCACGGTCATTGACCCTCACAATAATTGAACGGCTGTTCTCCAGGTTTGTGACTTTTACATGAATTGGAAGGGGCAAATATTTATGGGCACCGGTTAATCCATTCGGATTGAATGCCTCCCCATTTGCTGTCATATAAGCCCCTTTTTGTGCGGTCTCATAACCGTACCAGGATGCAATTCCAGTTTCGCTGTAATTTTCAGCTTCTTCAACAGACATTGGATAATAAGTCTTTCCATTGACTGTATACGGAGAATTCTTTACACGACCCAAACGAATAGCCTCCTTAGGAGATAAACCATCTATTTTTTCAATGTCTTTGTTAATGAGCGGCCAGTCTGAAGGAGCGCGCACCACCTCAAAAGTATATTCACCAATTTTATACAGGAGTTTTGTTGTGCCGGTAGTAAGCTCATATGCTCCTTTTACTACCCATATAGTACCTTTTACAACGCCCCTGGTTATCTTATAAGGAGCGGTTATTATTGAACAACCTGCCGAAACAAGATACCAGCACACTATAAAGATTAATAGAGAGAGTTTCTTCGCTGAGAAGCAACCCCAAATCATGGAATGGCTCTTTTTCCAAAATACATATACATTTTTATCACAATTATAGCGCAACCGGTCCCTGTTAGTTTCAGTCGAATATTGTGAACTCATTTAAGCATCCCCAATTCAGTATTGGCAGGACATATTAATTGAAATATAAATCAAAGTTAAGTTCCTATTGTCTCTTTTGATTGACTATCTTTGTGGAGTAAGTTTATAATATGCTTTACTTATTCAGGCTCATATGTCTCCCTGTGCAGAATTGTACGGAGGCAACAATAACTATTTCAATAAGAAGGAGCGTGTATGAAATTACGATGGATAGCAGTTTTAGGCATTGTTCTTTTGGCAAGTCAGGTTAATGCTGCAGAAAAACTTGTTCTGAAAGATAAAAAAGACAAGATTAGTTACAGCATGGGTATCAGGGTTGGTAACAGCTTGAAGAAAGAATCTATTGATATTAATACAAATGCTTTTATGCAAGGATTCAAGGATGTACTTTCTGGAGGCAAGAAGTTAATGACTGACCAGGAAGTTAACGAAACCCTGATGACTTTTCAGAAGGAAATGATGGCTAAAGAGGAAGCACGGTTAAAAGAACTCGGTGAGAAAAACAAGAAAGAGGGTGAAGCTTTCCTTGCTGAGAACGGGAAAAAGGAAGGCATTGTAACCCTCCCCAGTGGTTTACAGTATAAGGTGCTCACGGAAGGTACTGGCGATATGCCCAAATTGACAGATAAGGTGTCCATCCATTACCGTGGCACTCTGATTGATGGCACAGAGTTTGATAGCTCTTATCAACGCGGACAGCCGGCAACATTTCAAGTCAATGGAGTCATCTCCGGAATGAGTGAAGCCCTCCAACTGATGAAGGTTGGTTCAAAATGGCAGTTGTTCATCCCATCTAACCTTGCTTATGGAGAACGGGGGGCAGGAGATGATATAGGACCAAATGCTACCCTGATTTTTGAATTTGAGCTACTCTCAATAAAAGAAGAGGTGAAAAAAGAAGAGAAGAAATAGGACAGGCTTGTTTCAGGGGCTCAAAAATCAGTTCTTATAAGATTCTGAAATAAATTCAGCAAACAAGAAATGACAAGTACAGACGATTTTTATGGATTAAAATGAAACATATGAGAACCTTTCGAATAGGTTCTATGCATTAACTTTTTTATTCAACCACGATTCATACCATGGTGGAACTTTAGAACGTGTACTTTGCTGAAATAATCTGAGTGCCTCTTCCATCCACCATAACTTGTTTTCTATATCCTCACACCATTGCCTCAACTCATCCAGTTGGTTAAATATGCTATCGAATAATTCCACGTCATTCATCACGATAGTCCTTACCCTATTTACACCAGGCAGATTGTTTTTCTTCGTATCTGATTGTTTTCGTTTTTTCATGACACTATCATCGTCATCTGAGAAGCAATAATCCGTGATATTAATCACTCCCCGGATTCCTCTTCCTGTTTATCTTCAAAGAAATCCTTAGTCCCTTCACACACTTCAAAGAACTGTACTGGCATCCATCCATGGATAGGGCAGCATACCATATCAGGTCTTTCCTCTTCTTCCTCCTGAGCTTGGTTATGGCAGATATGGCAACGTAAGGGTTTTTTTTCTGACATACCAGCCTCCTTTCTATTTGTTATATATCTGAGCGAGAATTATGCCAAGTATGTTCACAGAGTTAACATACTGATAAATCGAGTTTTTTTGAATTTGAGATTCTTATATGAAAATTATATGGGCGGTTATAATATATATGGATAATACTGATTTTAGGAAGAAAGTGTAGATATGAGCATTTTTTCTCTTAATCTCAATATCTTATTGATGATAATGCGGAAAGTGCGCGTTTTTGGTATATGTCAGCCAAATAGCAGACCCGATTCAATTTCTTAGAGAATGAGTTTGTATTGTCTTATGACAGAAGGCTCCCAGACAGGTCCTATTGCCTTTCTCGGAAGAATCTTAAACTTTTTTTTCTGCCCTTTTCCATATTTAAGGATATAGTTTACTGTAGTGCTCGCAAGGGAAGGGCTATTATTGTCTTTGCTTAGATGTCCAAGCCAGAACTCTGTCTGCAGATTAGGATGATTGAGTATTATATTGCCGACTATTTCATTGGAGAGGTGTCCTGTCCTGAGGATTCTTTTCTTGACCGAGTCAGGATATTTTCCTTGAGAAAGGGAAAGGTTGTCATAATTTGAATCAATTATCACAAGGTCAGCATCGACAATTTCTTTAAATTGCTCATCTTTGATCCCTCCTGTATCGAGGAGATAAACAACCTTATGTTTCCTGTATACAACACTGAAGCCGACAGGTTCGGCTGCATCATGGTGAATACGAAAGGGCTTTATCTTTACTTTTTCTATTTCAAATATTTTTCCCGTAGTAAATACTCTTCTTTCTATAAGAGGATTTCCATCAAGATTCAGCCTCTTAAGGGTTTGGGCATTCGCACAGATGGTTAAAGGGAATTTCTTGCAGAAGTTATAGATACCTGAGGTATGATCCGAGTGCTCATGGGAGAGGAGCACTGAAGATGGCATCGAATTGATTCTGAGGAATCTTAGCTTTTTGAAAAGAGATGAGGTACTTATGCCAAAATCAATAAGAAAATTATCTTCACCTGCAATGACGAGAAGGCAATTTCCTTCTGAGCTGCTGGCAAGGGATATTACCCTTAAATCAGTCAACAGGATATCAACTCCTGTGGATGAGGGTTTTTTCTGTCCAGGAACATGTCCCGATATGGATCATTGCTTAATAAGATTTCTCATACATCATCGAATAAAGACTTTAATATTATATCACCTTTGTCTTAGTTGAAAGGAATGTCTTATTTTTCATGCTGCTTTTTCTGTTATAATCCTCAAAATGTTGCCAAGACGACTTCTGATAGCCTTTCTATTAATTAATGCTGTCCTTTTACTGGGAACTCTCGGATACATGCTTGTGGAAGGATGGAGCTTTCTCGATTCACTTTACATGACAGTCATTACCATCGCTACCGTAGGGTTTAAGGAAGTAGGACCTCTTTCAACTCAAGGGAAAATATTTACGATATTACTTATTATGATAGGAATGGGTATTTTGTTATTTAGCATATCAACGGTTACAGCCTTTTTAGTGGAAGGTGACCTGAATGTAATGCTTAGGAGGCGTAAGATGGTGAAACGTATCTCGGAATTAACAGGACATTATATTGTTTGTGGCATAGGAAAAATAGGAATGCATATCATTGATGAACTCTGTAAGACAGGAAGGCCTTTTGTTGCCATTGATAGAAACGAAAAGGTTTGCAGTGCATTAGCTGATAAAAAGATTTTATATGTCCAGGGAGATGCCACACACAGTTCTGTTCTCAAGTCAGCAAATATTGAATATGCAAAAGGGATATTCTGCTCACTCCATGATGATGCGGAAAACCTGCTTTTGACCCTGACAGCGAAAGCATTAAATCCAAAACTGAGAATTATTGTAAAGGCTGAAGAAGATGAATCTGATGAAAAAATGAGAAAGGCAGGTGCTGACGGGGTAATTTTACCCAAGTTTATCGGAGGTCTCCGGATGGCATCAGAAATGGTAAGGCCCAAAGCAGTCACTTTCCTCGATGGAATGTTGAAAGGACCTGATGAAGTCTGTAGAGTTGAAGATATAACCTTTGATGACAGTTCTCAATTTATTGGCAAAACTTTGAAAGAATCAGGACTGCTCTATAAAAAAGGAATTACCGTGGTCGCAATCAAAAAAGGGAATAGATATATATTTAATCCAGCGGAAGAAGAAAAGATTGAATCAGGAGATGATTTAATAATTATTGGTGAGACAAAAAATATCAGGGAAATAAAACAAATTATAAGATAAATTGTTGGACTTGAGGTCTCTTATATCTTTTTAGGAATCGTAAAATAGAATGTTGCCCCTTCATTCTCTTTTCCCTCAGCCCATATCTTTCCATCATGTCGGTTAACTATGCGCTTCACAATAGCAAGCCCAATACCTGTTCCTTCAAATTCCTCATCACTGTGCAATCGTTGAAAAGCACCAAACAATTGATTTGCATATTGCATATCAAACCCTACTCCATTGTCTTTAACATAGTACATATTCTTTGAACCATCAGCGGAGCCGCCGACTTCAACCATAGAAACCTCCTTTGGTTTTGTGAATTTAATGGCATTGGACAGGAGATTAAAAAAGACCTGGCGAATCATTCCCGGATCACCATGGGCAGGGGGAAGCGGTTTAACATTAAATTGCAGCTTTCTTTCAGGGTTAACAGCTTTGACTTCATCAAACACTGCTTTTGCCAGCTCATACATATCTATATCAGAAAGCTCAACATCTTTGCGACCTATTCTGGAGAGGGCAAGAAGGTCATCAATAATGTTTTCCATCTTTTCTGTATTGCCTTGAATGATATTCAGCAGGCGTTTGCCTTCATCATCAAGTTTATCAGCACAATCTTCAAATAGTATCTTTGAGAAACCGCTGATAGCCCTTAAAGGTGCACGCAGGTCGTGGGAGACAGAATAGCTGAATGACTCAAGCTCACTGTTGGCTGATTCAAGCTCAGCTGTACGTTGAAAGACACGCTGTTCAAGTTCTTCATTTAGTTTGCGAATTTCTTCTTCTGCCTGTCTGCGTTCGGTAATCTCCTGTTTCAGAAGCAGATTTGCCTTTGAAAGCTCAACAGTTCGCTCTTCGACTTTCTTCTCTAACTCATCCAGGGTATTTCGCAGCGCCTCTTCCCACAGTTTGCATTCTTCCTCAAGCTTCTTTTTCTCCAACAGTCTGTTAATAGAAACTTTGATTTCCTCGATGTCGTAAGGCTTCCGTAGAAAATCATAGGCGCCCAGCTTAACGGCCTCAACCGCATTTTCCACAGTGGCGTATCCTGTCATCATAATAACGCTTACATCCGGATACGCCTTCCTGACCCTGCCAAGAAGCTCCACCCCGTTCATCCCCGGTATTTTAATGTCCATAAACGCAATGTCAAACCTATTCTCTGTTAGCTTTTTTAATGCATCCTCACCGTTGGCAGCAGTGGCAACCTCAAACCCGATGTAAGACAGAAGCTCCGAGAGACTGAGCCTTATATACTCCTCATCATCAACAATAAGAACCCTTATGTTTTTAATTCTGGACTTATCCAATGTCTTGCATTCCGAGTGCATGAGTAATTTTAGCCATCTTCCCCTCACTAAAAAGTGTTTTGGCTCACTGACTTGATAGCTTTCTTACTGCTTTTTCAGGTTTTTCTTGAGGTATACCTAATGCTCTATTCCCAGTTTTGAAGAAATCTCCTTAAGCTTCCTGTCAAGTGTCCAGAGCGGGGCATTAGTCAAGATAGCTGAAACAAGCAAATGCATATCAATGTATCCTAAACCTTTTCCCATAAGGTGATAATTTTCTATGAACTGCATCACTTCTTCATGTTCTGCCTGAATTGCCATAGGGAGTGCTTGTAGAAGAGAGCGTATCTCATTAAGATTTAAACCCAAATTAAAAAATAAGAATGAATTAAAAATATAGGAAGTGTCACTCTTAAGCTTTTCAAATATGCAGAATTTAATCATTGCAATGTCTTAATAAAAGGAGTAATATTATAAGTAAGAAAAAGGATTGCGACTCCGGGGACAGGATTAATCCTGAGGACCAAACACTGAGAAAGGGAGCGGGAGTTAGATGTGGTGAGCAAGCCTCCAGCAGTGAGGAGGAAGCCTAAAGCATCTATCGAAACTCACACTTAGACAAAAGAACTCACTCAGGGTTTCCTGGACCTGGAACCGCAAGTTGTTTAAGAGCCATTTGAAGGGTAAATGGTCATCCTGATAACGTAGAGGCAGAATTGTATTTGCCGACGTAAAGGTTGTCCAATCAAGCAAATCCTTAGAATGGCTCTTTTTATTTGATCTAATCTCCTTAATCCCCTTCTTTAAATTAACTGCTACTTCTCACACCATTATTCAGCTCTGGATAAAGGAAGATTTTCTGTTGACTACCTATGAAGGGGAGACTATAATTACGACAGAGATTTTTACCCTGTGGGATAGTAAACGTCCAAAGGGGTTTACTAATATTCTTCAACTCACTTTGATAATGATTCTAAAATGAAATTAGGGAAACAGAGCTTGCCTGAAATTAGATTCAAATTAAAAAATAAGAATGAATTAAATATGGGAAGTGTCCCTCTAAAGCCTCTCTCTAAGATTAAACTTTGTGCTCTTGCCGCTCTTTTTAATCTTATTCTTTTTGTTGTTCATGTAAGCGCTCAGACGCAAGTCAATCCTGGACGAGTAGTGGGGAACATTTCTTTTGTGAATGTCCCCTCCGCAGTGTCAAGTTATCTTAGTGCGAATCCTGTTATTGTTTATCCAACTACGATCCCCGAGTCGTTTCCTGTTCGGCTTTATCAGAGTGTCACCAGTCTTCCTGCTGCAACGATATATTACACTCCCATCAATGCTACGCCCGATACTCAGACATATACGGCCGGAAGTTTTGATATATACCCCAATGTTGAACCGGCCGGGAGTGATTTTATCCTCCAAGTCGACTCCATCGCTCTCGCAAATGGGGCAAAATACAGACTAGGTTCACTCGAAATAGGTTCGCCGTCATACCGAGTTTGTCAGGGTGTCCTCCCCCTGACGAACAATCCCAACGGGACTATCTGTAACATCGCTGAGTGTGCCGTGCTTCCCAATCTGAATGTCCGATTTGTCGGAACCCCGAATGATTTAAATGCCCTTGACAGAACTTATCCCGTGACCTGTAATGCAATAACATACGTGAATGAGGTAGCGGGGTCACAGAATTTTGCATGGCAGGCTGCGTCGGAGACCGCCCAATATACTGTTGACACACTTAAGACAACTGGTGCTCTGCTCCCCATGTTAATTCGTGCGTCGAACTCTCCTGTGAAGGTTGAAATAAGTTGTGAAGCCAAGATTAGGGACGGAGAAACCGGGTTCGTCATCAATCCCTTGACGGACATGACACCTTTTGGTGCCGTCAAAGACATCGGATCTTTTACTTGCGGTGCGCAGCCGGGCAGCCCTATTGATGTCAATATTACTATTGCAAAAACCGCTGGCATTCTGGAGGGGCTCTTTGATGTCAGCGGGCATGACGAAACCCGAGCAGAGATACGAATTGTTGATCTGCCGTATTACTACTATACAAATCCTCCATTAGTTCCCACCGGGAATGTCCCAACTGTTCCCTGGAAATTCGAAGGCATACCAGCGGGATCCCATGAGATTTCTGCGAAAGCCATCGTGGATGGTGGGAATCAGGTACTGGAATTCCCCCATCGAGCCAGTTTCAACCAAAAGGTAACCATCACTGCTCAACAAACAACAAATATCGGCTCAACATTCATAGCAAAGCCGAATACGGTCAAGGGGAAATTGGTCTTCGTAGACCCTGGCGGCGACACTGATCTTAAGGGTATTCAGACCGGCCCCTTGCTCGATTTTTACGGTTCTGGTACTTCCCATATGGAGGCTGTGGGAGTGGATGCCGTTGCCTCTAATACCCTGGCGTGCATCATGAGGAGCAGCGGTGTAGGTGGACGATCTTTAGGGAGACTTATTGGGACATATGATTTATCACAAAATACAGCTGAGTTCAGCTATGAACTCCTATTGGCCGGTCTCAGTCCGGAAAATGGTGCAGTAAACGGAACCAGTGCCTGTCCAGCACCTTGGAGAATATCAGGGGCATATACTCATATGATAACTGAGACAGTTGCGCCCAATACTGGACATTGTTATTCCACAATAGAGTTTGATCAATACTTTCCCCTTCGCTTTGATGTCAATGCTGAGCCGCTCCAGTTCCCGGAACAAAAAATCTGTTTTGGAAAATTAAGGCTGGATTTGCATCTCAATCCTAATTTGGGGAGTATTTATGCTCCGTTTTTGTATATTTATCAAGAAGGTAGTGATGTGGCGTCGAATGAATTCGGCACCATTTATTCATTTGGATATGGATATGCGTACGGAACACCTTATGCCTACTCCCAAAGCGCTTCAACCGCTACAGTGTCGGCGACATTGCCGGAAGGTCTTAGATACCGCATATACCCATACGTAATGTTTCGGCCGGCTAGTCAACCCTCAGGTTACGGTACATATATATACATGCCCCCTTTTACGTTTCCTTCAGAAGGGTTTCTCGGCTGTTCGGAAATGCATGACATCTGCGCCATGATGAATGATGAAGAGGGCAATTACAGTATCTTAAGCATAAGTTTTCCCTCCGATACTGATTACTGCCTGACAGATGGTAACCTTCAGTTGAATATTTCTGTCAACTTGAGCGACGGCAGCAACGTTGCAAGGGTAGGCTATCTGCTCGATTCTTCAAATATAGACACTGCGACCTTGGAGGATCCTAACGCCGTCATCCTATGTTCGTCGAACTGTGGCCCCAACCCAGACTACGTTATAAACATATCATCCTTATCTCCAGGTTCTCATTCTCTTACAATCATTGCCGTGGCTGCTAATACATGCATAACAAAAAGGACATACAACTTTCATGTGCAATCAGAACCCATAGCACTGCAATGCCCGGCTAGTTTTACCGTGGAACTTTTGCCTGATGAAACCAGTATTTCGACAAACGATCCGCGGGTTGCGAACCAGTTAGTTCCTACTGTCTCAGGCGGCTGCAATCTTCCCATTACGCCCTCTAATGACATCCCTGATGAATTCTTGGTAGGCCAGACAACGGTGAATTTCTGGCTTTTGAAACCACAGGTTCAAACATGCTCTACAGTTGTGACTGTCAAGTCTGTCGAACGGGTCATTTCCTTTATTAGCGACGACACGTTGACCGGAGAACAGGTTATTAAGAAACATAGCTTTCTGGATGACTCCGTTGACTTGACTACATACTCTCATCCACAACCCTATCATTTCGAGTACAACAGTGCTGGCAACCGAATTGCAGTTATCCCAAACGATACTGGCCTAGTGACAATCATCGATACCGAGACCGGCAGTATCGTGAACATCTTTTCGGTTCAGGCGAGCTACAAATTGTACGACATTGATTTTAACCCACTCGATGCTACTAAGTACGCCATTGTCGGCAGTGCAAACTCCGACCCTGACCAGCACGCGATCTTCATCTTTCAGGGCAATACTCAACTCTCGAGATTTGACTTGCCGTTATTTCCTGCAGGGCTTCGAATATCGAGGCCTTTGATAGCATGGTCGCCGGACGGAACGAAGATTTCCGCAACGTTTACCGATCCGGCGTCGGCAGTGAATCAATACGGCCTTTGGGTGAGTGAATGGAACGTGGTCGACAACAAAATCGTCCTACCGCCCAATGGTATGTATCAGATGCGGCCAAACCTACAAAAAAGAGAGTCTATCCGTGAGATGGTATATCAGGACGGTGATTGGAGAGTAATCGGCACAAATGCGACGATTACCCGCGCCATCAAGCGTACCGGCATCGAACAGATGGTTCCAATTTGCGTTGCAGAAAACGCGGATATGGACTTAACACCTGATGGCAAGTCGGCGGTATATATCTACACGCTCACTTTGGAACCGCTCCACATCGGACGTGTCTATGGAGTAAGCCCTCTTGACAGGAACGCAGTCCCAAATGTATATGCGGGTCCGATAATTAACAATGCGAAGAGTGTTGCAATATCATCAGATGCGACGTTCGTCGCAGTAGCTACTACCGACAAGGTACTCGTATATAGTTTTCCGGATTTCGAGCTCGTCAAGGGAATCAATGCGGTGTTTTCGAGAAATCTTGAATTCAAACCGTTTGCGCCATAAGGCAGTTGCATCTTTAAAGTGCGGCCGTGGAGGAGGCTATAATGGGCGATTTCAAGGTCTTTTATGATGATAAAGAAGATATTTTATACCTTGCGAAAGAGGGTGAAGAAGCTGAAGTCATAGAACTTTCTCCTGGTGTAAACATGGAACTTGATAGTAAAGGGAACCTCATCGGGATAGAATTGTTCAAAGCATCTCACATGTTTAAAGATGTGCTCAAATTAATGGAGAAGAAGCTTCAAATTGCATAACTTATCTCCTTCTCCTTAAAAACTCCCTTGGTTTTCCTGCAACTTTTGATGGGCAATGAGACCGTCTTCTTCCCAAGTGATTTTCTGTTGACTACCTATAAAGGGGAAACTATAATTATGGCCAGAGATTTATAACAATATTCTTCAACTCACTTTAGCACCTTCATAGGGGGAGACGAGGATGTTAAATTAGCTCATTTTGGGTTAGCAGAAAACCAAAATGGGCTTTTGTGTTTTAAAGGGAAAAACAAAGAATTAATGAAATATTAAAATTTCTTCCTATTTTAGAAAGCGCCAGTTCAATAATGAAGTGCAACACTTGGGAGAGCAGAAAGGGAGATGTTATCCTAAGTGTCTATGCCAAAGAACTACAAACATATTACCATG
>Ga0315281_10011348_pt1 | contig 12211 bp, 6 predicted proteins | sample YL17G07_0_MG_FD_204540 | JGI IMG/M metagenome (GOLD analysis project Ga0315281, IMG submission 204540) | Sediment microbial communities from Yellowstone Lake, YNP, Wyoming, USA - YL17G07_0 | ecosystem: Environmental > Aquatic > Freshwater > Lake > Sediment | place: USA: Wyoming | collected... | reverse complement strand
GGAAACGGCCTACGACAGGAAGGACAAGTTCGTCCGCGAGGCCGGCCTGGATGTCAAGTATGGGCTCACGAACAATATGACCCTGGATCTTACCGTGAACACCGATTTCGCCCAGGTGGAAGCGGACAACCAGCAGATCAATCTGACGCGCTTCTCGCTATTCTTCCCGGAGAAAAGGCTGTTCTTCCAGGAACGGGCAAGCGTTTTCGACTTCAATTTCGGAAATGAGACCAGCCTCTTCTACAGCCGGCGCATCGGCATTCATGAAGACACGCTCGTCCCCATCTACGGAGGAGCGCGCCTGACCGGGCGGGTCGGTCCGTGGGACCTCGGGCTTCTTGACCTGCAAACGGCGGGAGTCGAGGGCCTGCCTTCGGAAAATTTCGGAATTCTGCGTGTCCGGCGGCAAGTCATCAACCCCAATTCGTGGGTGGGCGCGATGGCCACCAACCGGATCGGCGTGGACGGGACGTTCAACACGGCCTACGGCTTCGACGGCATCGTCAAGCTTTTCGGCGACGATTACCTGTCGTGGAATTGGGCCCAGACCTTCGCGGATGGGGAAAAGAATCAAGTCTTTTCGCTCGACCCGGCCAAGATCCGCGTCAACTGGCAGCGGCGGACCCTCGAAGGCCTGGGCTACGACCTGGATTTTTCCCGGGCGGGCATCGACTATGAGCCCGCCATGGGATTCGAGTTCCGGGAAAACTACAGCCGGTTTGGAAACCGTCTCCTCTACGGATGGCTCCCGGGGGAGAAATCCTGGCTCCTGCGGCACAGCGTTTTTGTCAACGGTTTCGTCTACTTGCGGAACGACGACGGTGCCGTGGAGTCGTCCGAGATCGCGCCGGGGTGGCAGTTCACCTCGAAATCCGGCTATGCCGCCACGATCGAGCCCATATTCTACTATGAAAACGTGTCCGAGGACTTTTCCCTATCCGACGAGGCCGAGATCCCAGCCGGCCGGTATCATTTCTTCGATTTGAATCTCAAATTTCAGACGCCGTCCACGAAGAGCTATTATCTGACAGGCTCGCTCGAAGCCGGCTCATTCTATGACGGGAACAGGTTCTCATGGGGAATTTCACCTTATTGGGACGTTTCGAGCAGCCTGGAAATCAGCGGATTCTATGGATTCGACCGGGCGACATTCCCCGAAAGAGACCAAAAGTTCATCGCCCATATCGGAAGGCTCCACATTCTGGCCATGCTGAGCACCAAGTTTTCCGCGGCCGCCTTCGTCCAATACAGCAGCGATACGAACGAGGTCACGGCGAACATCCGTATCAGATACAACCCTCGGGAAGGAAGCGACCTTTATATCGTCTATAATGACGGATTGAACACCGACCGCTTGAGAGAAATTCCGGTGCTGCCTCGTTCGATGGGCCGCACCCTGCTCGTGAAATACACCTACACGTTCAATTTCTAACCCCCGCTTAGGGGAGATGTCGCCGCGGCCTTGAATCCCGCCGTCAGCTAAGGTCACAGCTTGGCGGCGGCTTTTGACCGGACAATGGCGTACCAATCGCCGTCGAAATTCCAAGTGGCGATCTTCTTATAAAGTTCCAATGCTCCCGCCGTGTCTCCGGCCTTCTCTTTCGCCACGGCGAAATAATACATGATAAAAGGATCGTCCATTTCGCCCTGGCTGAAATATTCGATCGCTTTTATGGCGTCACCCTGGGCGAGGGCGATATAGCCAAAGCACCAGCCGGGATATTTTTGCCAACCGGGATTGTTGACCGCCACGACCTTCGCCTTGAATTCATCGGCTTTGGCCTGGGCCGCCGCGAAATCCTTCCGTCCGGCGGCGACCTGCGCCCCCCAAAATGGGACCACCGCTTCGTAGGTCTCTTTATTTGCAGGAGTGAAATTTGCGGTTTCGGCGATATTTAACATTTCGGCGAGGCTGGCGTCGGCCTTGTCCCAATCGGCGAGTTCGAAGAAGAGGATAAATTTGACCTGATGGCCATAGCCCAGATCTTCGGGCAGGCCGAGCTCCTTGGCCATCTGCATCGCCTTGTCCGTCGCCTCAAGCGCCTTCGCATAATCGCCTTCATAAATATAGGTCCTGGCGATGACCTGTTGGTCGTAGAGCTTGAACGCGGGTTTCGTCTCCGAGTCCATGAGCGCCTGGAGGGCCTGGCGGGCTTCCCCATACTTGCCCATGAAGGCGTACGTGACCCCGATCTTCATCTCGGAAAATCTCAGGGAAGGGTCGATCCGGACCGATTCCCGATACTGTGCAATGGCCTCGTCGAATCTGCCCATCTTCTGGTACAAGTCGGCCAGGTTATCATATCCGCTGGCCTGTTTGGGGTTTTGCCGCAAGTATTCTTTGAAGTTCGCCTCGGCCTTATCATACTGATTTTTCCAACGATAGACGTAGCCGAGCGTCTGGTAAGCAAGAGAATAATTTTTGTCGAGGGCGATGACGTTTTCTAGGGCAGCGATCTCCTTGTCGAATTCCTGCAAACTATCGTAGGACGTGGCTAAATAGTATTGAGCGCGCTTGTCTTTAGGGAACATGGCGGCCAGCTCCCGGTAGATCTCGTTGGCCTTGACCACATTGTTTTCATCGTTATAAGCCTGATGAGCGGCGATGAGTTTCTGCTCCCCCTCGGAGACCTTCGGCGCTAAAGAAATCGCCTTGGCCCGGTCCGCTTTGAACTCCGTTGTGTCCAACGAAGTCCCGGCCTTGAAGAGGTAAGCCAAAGCAAAGTCCGGATCGAGCTCGACGGCCCGCTTAAAAAGGGCATTGGCTTTTTCACCTTGCGAGAAATCCGCGAGCTCGCGGCCCTCGACGAAGAGCTGGCGCGCCTCCTTGGATATCGTGGTGATGGGCACTTCGTCGGATTTGGCCGACTTGCAGCCGGTCTGCACCACGATGAGCAGAGCGAACGAGACCAAAGCACACAGACAGACGACAGAAAACAGTTTTTTCATGATACCCCCTCCTTTCTTGAATCTATAGGTAACGGAGATAAAATGGGGATGGGCAGGATAGAGGATCAATGAGAGAGAAAGAGACACAACTTTTGCCGTTCCAATGAAATTCCCCGGATGCGCCATACTATATGAAGGAAAAAACCGAATGTCAAGCATTTGACCTCCGAAAACCATTTGATATAGCTATGGCCTTAAGCGGCGATTGTCGTGATCTTCCCCCTGTCCGCCACACCCAGCCCCAGGCCCTCGGCGGTCTCTCGTTACTCGTATTTCAGGGCTTCAATGAGTAGGGTCCGGGCTATCTGGCCGTCAGTGCGGCAGCTGGAGCCTGTCCAGGATCGCCGTGAAACGCGGGTCGCGGGTCAGGGCCGGGACCATCATTTCGCAATAGACATGGAAAAAAGCCATCAGGGCATCCCGCTCTTCGATCGCCGTCTCCAGCCAACCGAAAGCGCCGTCTAGATCCCCGAGAGCGGCGAAACCCCAAGCCAGGTTCACCGGTGAAACCGGAAGCCTCTTCCGGTCCTCGAGCATTTCGTCCAGGATCTCCTCGGCCTTCTTGCGGTCTCCCTTTTGGAGATGGCACAGCAGAAGAAAGGCGTCGCTCCAACCCGGAGAAATGACGAGCTCGCGGCCCTTTTCGAATTTCTCCATGGCTTCATCGATCAAGCCCTTGAAATAGTACGCCGTCCCGGCGTGGAAATGGGCTAAGCCGAAGTTCGGCTCGAACTGCTGGAGCCTCGAAAACTCCGCTAGGGCTTCGTCGTAGCGGCGGGCGGCCACATGAATGCCGACGGACCAGGCATAGTAGAGGGGCATCAGCGGATCGAGCGCCAGCGCGCGCTTGATCTCCACCGTGGCTTCCTCGAACCGCCTCCTGGATATCAACAGCCAGGCATTCTGCCCGAGCGACATCGCGTCGCCGGGGTTGAGCGCCAGAACCCGCCCGAAGCTCTTCTCTGCCGCCGTCCAATTCCATTCGAACCAGAATTCGAGCGTAGCGGCGACGGCATGGGCCTCGGCCAAGTCCGGATCCAAGGCGAACGCTTTTTCGAGTGCCGCCTTGGCCTTCGGGTACATCTCCGCCGGTGCCGCCAGGTTCAGGATCCCCCGGCTGGCGAAGGTGAAGGCGACGCCCGCATAAGCAAGGGCGAAGTTCGGGTCCCGGTCGAGGGCTTCATGGAAGAAATCCAGGGCCTTCTGGGTGGATTCGAGATTCGGCCGGGCGACGAAGTAAAGCCCTTTCAGGTAGAGGTTGTAGGCCTCCGTATCGGCGGTGGGCCTCTTGCGCAGACGGTTCTTTTCCCCGGCCAGGAGTGTGACCCTGAGGTGCTCCACGATGGCCAGCGAGATCTCGTCCTGGATGTCGAAGACGTCGCGCTCCTCACGGTCGAACCGCTCCGACCAGAGATGGAGTCCCGTCCGCGCGTCGATGAGCTGGGCCGTGACGCGAAGGCGGTTTCCGGCCTTCCTGACGCTCCCCTCGAGGACAGCCCGGACGTCGAGCATCTTCCCGATCTCGCGCATGTCGAGCTTCATGCTTTTGAGGGCGAACGCCGATGTCCGGGCCACGACCCGGATCCCCTGGAGCCGGGCCAGGGCGTGGATGATCTCTTCCGCCAACCCCTCGCCGAAATAATCCTGGTCCTTGGCCGGGCTCATGTCGACGAAGGGAAGGACGGCCACGGAGGGGAGGGCATCCGGGGATGGCGCCCGTTCGCCGGCGGCGCTCGGCCTCCGGACCTTCTCGCCCTGGAGGGCGGCGAGCAGGCCTTCGAAGTCCGGGTAGCGGTCCGCGGCGCTTTTCCGGAGGCATTTGAGGATGACTTCCTCCAATCCCGCCGGGATGTCGGCCCTGAACGAGGAGGGCTTCGGCGCGGCCTCATTCAGGATCTCGTTCCGGATGGCCTGCCCGTGCTCTCCGACGAACGGGCGCCTGCCGGTCGTCATCTCGAAGAGCATACAGCCGAACGACCAGATGTCGGTCCGGCCGTCGGTCTTCTCGCCCCGGACCTGCTCGGGCGACATGTAGGCCGCGGTACCCAGGACCGTCTGGGGTCGCGTCAGGTCGGCCCCGCCTTCGACCGAAGCCAAGCCGAAATCCGTGATGCGGACCTGCCCCTCACGATTGAGCATGATGTTGGCCGGCTTGATGTCCCGGTGGACGACGCCTTTTTCGTGCGCGGCCTTCAGGCCCTCAGCAACCTGGACGGCGACGTTGAGCACTTCGATGAGGGGCAGGGGGCCTTCGGCGATTCGCTCCTTCAGGCTGCGGCCTTCGATAAAGGCCATGGTCAGGAACATCTCCCCCTCGGATTCGTCGACCTCGTAAACCGGGCAGATGTTGGGGTGGTCGAGGATGGCGGCGGCCTGGGCCTCTCGCAGAAATCGCTTTTTCGCTTCCGGGTCCCGGCCGATCTCCTCAGGCAGGAACTTGAGCGCGACCGTCCGGCGCAGTTTCGTGTCCTCGGCCTTGAAAACGACTCCCATCCCGCCCTGGCCGACGATATTCAGGAGTTTGTACCTGCCTCCGACGAGACGTCCGGGTTGATGAAGATTCGAGGGCGCGGTCATGGACCGGGTCGCGAAAAGCGCCCCGTCGTCAGGGACAGCGATCCTCGTCCCGCATTGGGAGCAGAAAGGGCTGTCGGAAGCGGCTTCGAACTGGCATTTCGGGCACTTCATAGCCGATTCCCCTTATTTGAGCGTGGGCTTAGGATAACGGTTATTGGAGGGAATAGTCAACCGGCCCGGGCCACGATGCGCAGACGGATATTAAATAATACTCATAGTTGACATATGTGTCGATAATACGTATTATCTAAAAGGAGGCGGAAAATGTCCTCATTGAATCCCAAGCAATCCGTGGAGGTTTTTCACCTGGTCCTGCTCAACCAGATCGGCCGGAAACTGGACAAACAGACATGGGCCTTAAAAGGCGGATGCAACCTGCGATTTTTTTTCAAGAGCCCCCGGTATTCCGACGATATGGACCTCGACGTTCAGGACGTCCCGGTCGACGCGCTCCGCGAAAAGGTCGGATCCATCCTGTCCGGAAAGCCTTTCAAGATCATTCTCGAGGTCCGCGGCATCGCTGTCGAGCACGTGACGGAGCACAAGCAAACCGAAACGACTCAGAGATGGGAATTCGGCTTAACGGTCCCCGGCCAGAAGGAACACGTCCCGACGAAGATCGAATTCTCGAGGAGGGGCCTTGAAGCGGGGAGCGTTTTCGAGTCCGTTTCCCCCGAGATCGTCCGTCTCTACGAGCTTCCGCCCTTGATGGCCAATCACTATCCCGGGCCGACTGTCTGGCGGCAGAAGACCGGCGCGATCCTGTCCCGGGCCGCGTCCCAGGCCAGGGATGTCTTCGACCTTCATCTTCTCCTGGAGACGGGGCTGAAACCTGCCCTCGGCTTGACGGGCAAAGGCGAGGCCGACCAGGCCCGGATCAAAGAGAACGTCCTGGCCGTGGATTTCGGGCAGTTCAAGAGCCAAGTGATCTCTTATCTCGAACCCGACCTCCAACCCCATTATGACTCGGAGGAGACTTGGGACGCGATGAGGTGGCGCATCATCGAGGCGCTCGGGGAGGGACCGTCGTGAGGCTTGTCGACGTCCACGCCCGACTTCTCAAGATGGATGTGCCCGTGTTCCAGACCTCGGACGCGGCGGCGCTCCTTGGCATAGGAAGCGCCCACGCCAGCAAGCTGCTGGCCCGGCTGGCCGCTTCGGGGCACCTGACGAGACTCGGCCGGGGCCGATGGGGATTCGAAGGACGGATCGATCCCTTCGCCCTGCCGGAATATCTCACGGCGCCCTTTCCGAGCTATGTCTCGCTTCAATCGGCACTCTATCATCACGGGATGATCTCCCAGATCCCCTCCGTGCTCTTCGCCGTTTCGATCGCCCGGACTCGAACGTATACGACCGCCCTGGGGACGGTGTCGGTCCACCATGTCGACCCCTCTTTTTTCTTCGGCCATCGAACCTCGGGAAACGGCCCGGGGAAGATCGCCACGTTCGAAAAAGCGCTGATCGATTTTCTCTACTTGAGCCAAAGCCGGACGCGTCTCTTCCAGGCCTTGCCAGAACTCGAGTTTCCCGCGGGTTTCAAAATCGCGGAGGCGCGAAGGATCATCCGGCGGATCCGCCCGGTCCGCCGGCGGAATCACGTGAGCCGCCGGTTCGAGGAACTCCTGAGGGTTTTCAGCCCTTCGGGCGGAGGAGTTCTTTGAACGGCGGATAATCCCACAGGGGTTCCAGGTCGATGTCGCGGTGGAGGTCGACGCCGTAGCGGCGGCCCTGGCTGTAGGCCTCATTGAGGAGGGCGACGGCCCGCTCCTTTTCTCCGAGGAGCGAAGCGACGCAGGCCCGCCAATAAAAAGGGACGCCGAAAAGAAAAGGCCGGTCGATCTTCTCTAGTTCTTCGGAGATCCTCATGGCATCCTCTCGGTCTCCCCGCCGGGCTGCCCACGTCCCCAGGCATCCTTGATAGTCGAGATTCTCCGGATGTTCGGCGGCCAGGCTTTCGAAGATCCTTCCGGCTTCATCGAATCTCCCGGCAAAATTAAGGGCATTGGCATAAAACTTCCGGCGAGCTTCCGTTTTTCTCTCGGACTCGGGTCGCCCCTCGGCCCACTCGATGGCCCGGGCGACGATCTCCCGCGAAGCGTCCTTGTGCCCATGGGCATTGAATTCCAAAGCCGCTTCCATCATGACGTCGCCGGTAGTTCCTCTGGCCGCATCCATGTCCAGGCATCCCTCAATGACCTTCCTGACCTCGTCGATCTTCCCGAGAGCCGCCAGCGCGCGGGCTTCGACGGCCGGAAAATCCAGATCCTTGGGAAAATAGTTCCTCCCCAGCCCTCCGACCTTCAGCTCTTTCCGGTATTCCCCCAGCATGTGATGCGCATCGGCCAGGTTGCCGATCATCCAGGCGCTTGCGGGCCGATTGAAGATGATCTTCGGGTCCTGGGAATACATCCAGGCGAGAACATCGACCGTCTCCCGTGGGCGGTTTAGAGATTTCGCAAAAAGTCCGACGAGGTATTTAATCGTGAACGTGTTAGGCACAAGCTTCTCGGCCTCACGGATAAACCGGTAGGCTTTCTCGTTCTGACCCTTGAGACGCGCATCATACCAATCGAAAATGCGGTTTTCGAAGGGTGAAAGCTCATCCCGGAAGGCGAGAATGGATCGAAGGCGAGCGTCGGCTTCCTCGTAACGGCCCCGGTCTCCAAAGGAGACTGTCAGCCAAAGTTTGGCCTCGGCGAATGTCGGGTCCAACTCGGCGGCCCGGACGAAGTGGCGGGCCGACTGTTCATAATCCACGCCCCAGAGGTCAAGTCCCAAGAGGAATTCCTGGAAGGCCTCGTAGTCGGGCGGCCGGCGGATCTTCTGGGCAAGTTCGTTTGGGAAACCGCCTGTAAAATGCATGGCCATAGCGCCCATGATCCTCTGCCGCAGTTCCGTGATCAGCCCCATTTTGTCGTCGAGGCTGCCTTGAAGGGGCTCGAAAGACTGAATGAATTCGCGCCGGATGAGATCGGTGATCGAGGCGTGGAATTGAAGCTTATTGTCGATCAGGTAATAGGCTCCGGAAACGAGCGTTCCAGCCCCGGTGCTCTTGGCCAGGGTGCGGAGGTCACCCTCGTCCTTGGGGACTCCCGAGGCGGCATCGATGACCCGGGAGGTCTCCAGGACCGACATGGTCGGGACGACTTCCGTGATACCCGATTGGGACAGGCCCTGGGCGATCGCGTACGAGGCCGCCCGGCCCAATGGGTCCAGAGTCGCGTCGCCCGTCCGGTTGACGAAGACGCCGACCAGGACGAGCTTTGGGTTCAGGGCCGGGCCGGGCTTGCGGATTAGGAGGAAAAAGACAGCGGCGGCGATGGCCGTTGTGACGAGGATCGCCGGAATCAATATTTTCCTGACGTTGAACATTATCGTGATGTCCTTGGTCGTCAGGCCTTTTCTTTTCGCCACGGCCTTCTCCGCCGTCGGCAGGCCTGCCTCGATCCCGGCCAGGTCGGCGTCCAGGGCCCGGGCGCTCTCGTAGCGGGCCGCCTTGTCCTTCTCCAGGCACTTGAGGATTGTCCGGGCAAGGCCATCGGCGACCTGGGGATCGATCTTCCTCGGGTCCTCGGGCGCCTCGTACTTGTGCTTGTGGGCGATGCTGAGCGCCGTCTCGCCGTCGAAAGGCCGCCGTCCCGCGACCATCTCGTACAGGATGACGCCCAGCGAGTAGATGTCCGACCGCTCATCGACGTCTTTCCCCTCGACCTGTTCCGGGCTCATGTACTCCGGCGTCCCGATGAAAGTCCCGGCCCCGGTGATGCTCTTCCCGGCGAGCGAGCGGGCGATGCCGAAGTCCATGATCCGGGCGTTGCCGTCCTCGTCGAGCATGATGTTCTGGGGCTTGAGGTCGCGGTGGACGACCCCCAGCTTGTGGGCCTCCTCGAGGCCGTCGCAGACCTGCCGGGTTATCGCGATCGCCTGGCCGGGGCTCAGGCGTCCGACCTTCCGGATGAGCTGGCGGAGGTCCTCGCCGCGGACATACTCCATGGTGATAAAGCGCATGCCCCGGTCCTCCCCCAGGTCGAACATCTGGCAGACGTTCTTGTGGCGGATCTTGCGGGCCAGCTTCAACTCGTTCGAGAACCGCTCGAGGGTCCTCTTGTCCAAGCCGGCCTCGGGCCGGATGAGCTTCAGGGCGATCTTCTCGCCGACCTTGGTGTCGTGGACCTTGTAGACCCGGCCCATGCCTCCATGGCCGAGCTCCTCGATGACCTGGTAGCGGCCGGCGAACATGGCGCCGGTCGTCAGTTCCTCCCGCGCCGTCCCCAAGGTTTCGGTGGCGCCGAGCCCGGGCGGATCCGGGGGACATGTACCGGATTTTCCCGGAGCCGGTACGTGTCCCCGGATTCGCGTTGCGCACTTCCCGCAGTACGTGGACTCCGGAGGGTTCTCAACCTGGCATTTCGGGCACTTCATGGCCGCATCCCCTTCTTTGAGCGTGGGCCTAGGATAACGTTTATCGGCGGGAATAGTCAACCGGCCGAAGAGGGCGAAAGCCCCGTGGCCGCGACACCCAGCCCAACCCCGCTTCTTGACTTTCGTCCCTGGGCGGCGCTAACCTTGGATCGGCAAAGGAACAATCGGGTCATGAACAGGGGGGAGGTATCTCCAACGAGAAGTCGTTCGGTTGTTTTTCTGTTAGGCACGCTGATCTGGCTCTGGTTCCCGCAGATGTCCGGCGCCCAGTGGGTGAATCTGGGCGGGCCGGGCGGATGCGGCATCGAATCTCTCGCGGTGAGCGGGAGCTATCTCTATGCCGGGACCAAATTCGGAATCTACCTGTCGAGCGATGACGGCGGAAACTGGACGGCGGCCGGGGCGGTCGGGTCAGCCGCGTTCGGGAACGCTTCGGTTTACGGCCTCGCCGCGATCGGAACCAGCCTCTTCGCCCTAACCAACCGGGGCTTTTTCCTATCCATGGACAATGGCGCCACCTGGATGTCGATCAACTCCGGCTTGCCTGAGGACTCCCTTGTGCAGTGTTTCCTCGAAACCGGGTCGATCCTCTTTGCCGGCCTCTCAGAAGGAGGGGTCTATCGCTCCACGGACAACGGAGCGAACTGGTTCCCGGCCGGCGTTGGCTTACCGGAGGACGCGGACGTCCTTAGTCTCGCCGTGATAGGGCGGGACCTCTTCGCCGGCCTCAGCGTAGGAGGAGTTTTTCTTTCGAAGGACGACGGCGCGAGCTGGACTGCCTTCAATACGGGATTGCCCGACGACCCGGACGTGGAGCAGCTTGCCGTAAGCGGCAAAAACCTGATCGCGCACGTGTTCTTGGACGGGATCTATCTTTTGGCGGACGGCGGGGAGACCTGGAAGAAGATCGAATCGGACATGACTGAGCACGCCGAAATCGAATTCCTTGCCGCGAGCGGACAGATCCTCATGGCCGGCCTCGAGGGTGGATCCGCCTACCTTTCGATGGACGGCGGCGGGACCTGGACGAGGGCCGGCTCGGGCTTGCCAGAGGACACGGTCGTCCTTTGTTTCGCGATGAGGGGGTCGCGTCTCTTCGTGGGGACCTTGGGCAATGGCGTCTTCTGGTCGGACGACCTCGGCACGACCTGGACGGCGGCCAACTCCGGATTGCCCAGCGAAGCAGATATCATCGGTATCGCTCGGATCGGAACGGATCTTTTCGCAGCGATGCGCGTGTGGGGCGACAAAGGCCTATTCTTGCGGGCCGAGGGGGGCCCAGGCTGGGAGCTCGTCGATTCGGGACTCCAAGCTATAGCGGAGATCTGCTGCCTCGCGGCCGCCGGGACGAACCTCCTCGCCGGTACCGATCGAGGGATCTTCCTCTCCGCGGACCGCGGGCAGAGCTGGGTATTTGCCGGTCCGGACCGGCCGGATCCGCCCCGAGTGAATTGCATCGAGGCGATGGGGACACTTGTGCTCGCCGGCACGAACGAGGGTATCTTCCGGTCGACGAACCGGGGCCGGAGCTGGTCGCCCGTCACTCCCAGATTACCGGGATCCATAGGCGTCTACCATATAGCTTCACTCGGAACGAGCCTCTTCGCGGGCACCTCAGAAGGCCTGTATGCGTCCAAAGACCATGGCGCGAGCTGGACTCCGATCGAGGCGGGATTACCTAAGAACTCCGTAGCATCTCTCGCGGCGAACGGGACGAACCTCCTGGTCGGCATCCGGCGCGACCGGAGCTTTATCGAGTTAGGTGAAGAAGAAGGGCAGATCATTGATTTCTATCCCCCGGACATCCTGTATCTCTCGACGGACGGCGGCAAGAGATGGACGACGGTCACCGAGGGATTGCCGGACAAATTCAGCACCGGTTATCTCGTTGCGATCGGTTCCGTATTTTTTGCCGCCCTCCAGAATTACTACACCAAAGGGGGGACTTATGGCCTCGGGCTCTATGTCTCCAGGGACGGAGGTGCGAGCTGGACCTCGGGTGAGCCATGGCAGCAAACGACTGTTATGTTCAATTGCTTTCTCCTGGGCGAAACGGCTCTTTTTGCCGGCACGGCTGGCCGTGGGGTTTGGCGTCTGCCCCTGTCGGCGCTGAAGAAAAACTGTCCGTGAGCCCCACCATCATCATGATCAAGGCTGTCGCCGTCGCTCTCTGCCTGATCGCGACCTGCGGTTGTCGCGATTCCACGACCGGGCCCAAGGCCCAGAAGCCCAACGTCATCCTCTACGTCATCGACGGCGC
>Ga0315281_10011346_pt1 | contig 12213 bp, 9 predicted proteins | sample YL17G07_0_MG_FD_204540 | JGI IMG/M metagenome (GOLD analysis project Ga0315281, IMG submission 204540) | Sediment microbial communities from Yellowstone Lake, YNP, Wyoming, USA - YL17G07_0 | ecosystem: Environmental > Aquatic > Freshwater > Lake > Sediment | place: USA: Wyoming | collected... | reverse complement strand
GTTCGACTCTCAAGCAGGGCAGGACTCCCGCGCGGACGACTCCGATCCTGACGAGGGACCGTGTTCGTGGGGGCTGACCGCCGCGGACGGCTTCCTGTGTGGGGCTATGGAGCGACACACGCTCTCCTCCGACGGCAGGGATCCTGGGATGGTGTCGCCTGTCGGCAGCTGAACCACAGCCGCACCGCAAGACCTTAGGCGGGGCGTTCGGCCGCACGGAGCAATGCGATCAGCTGCGTGTGCAGTTCGGTCTGAGACTGGGACCGCCCCTCCTCACGGTCGTCGGTCCAGTCCATGCGGCCGTCGAGTGAGCGGTTGAGGAAGAAGAACAGCATCGTCAGGGTGCCCGCCAGCCACAGAAGGCCGGCCTCCTCTAGGAACTGCCTCGTGTCGGTTTCCCGTCCGCTCCAGCCTCTGTATTCGCTCAGGTAGTGCTCGGCCAGCAACGTCCGCGCGGACAAGTGAGGCTGCACCTCATCTGGTGCCCCCAGCCAACGCGCCACATCGTAGTAACGCGGCCCCAGGCCCACCGACTCCAGGTCGACTACCAGCAGTTCACCCGTGTCTCGACGCCAGGCGACGCTGTCTGGGTAGAGGTCGTTGTGGAGGAACCCGATCTCCATCTCTGCCAACGGCTGAGCCAGACGCGCGACCATATCGTGTAGGGCCCCGAGCCCGTCTGCCCGCCCTGAACACAGCGAGTGTAGATCATCCCCGAGTTCTCCGGAGCCAGCGTGCGCCCAGATGCGATCCAGCACCAGATGGACCTCCGCCAGTTCACGGCCGAAGTCCCGATGCGGCAGCGCGGCGGCATACTCCGGTGGCGGGGAGACAGCGTTGAACTGCGCGGTGACCGAGAGGAACTGTCGGAACTGGTCGGCGGACCCAAGCATGCCCACGAAATCGACGACTGGAAGCAGGTACTCCAGGAAGATCGCCTCTCGCCCATCCCGAGTCGTTGCCGCTCCGTACCATCGGGGAATTGGCGCGCCCACAGCTGTCAGCCGATGGTAGTGTCGGGATTCCCCCTGCTCGGGCTTGTGGAAACACTTGACGAAGACGGTCTCCTCTCCCCGCCGGCCGGATCGAGTGACATAGCTGATCGTCGGGATGAGCTTCTCGGCGCTGTACCCGTAGTGCCCCTCGACCCGGTGCGCGACCGCAATGTCGAGGGAGCGCACTGCCTCCCCCGCGATCTCCTCTGCGATCGGCCAGAGCTGCTCCCGCGTCAGCCCGAAGACTGCGGTCCGGTCAGAGACCAGTCGCTGATGGTCTTCAGTCATCTCTTTCCCCCGCGCCCATATCGTCTGCCAGTGCCTCTCCGGCCAAACAGCACGCGCCCGCCTCCCGCCACCCCGTAGACCGGGTGACGCAAAGCAGGCGCGCGATCGGCCGAGGTGCGTATGCCTGCGACAGCAGTATCGTTTTGTCCCTGGTCAGCCGCGGACAATCTAGCCAGTCGCGGCCTCGGTGTCAAGCTCAGCGAGATTCTCACTCATGATCTTCCGGTGTTGCGCAGCCGTTCTTCGTAACGACAGTAGGGGGGGAATGCTCGGCGCATGCGCCCGGCAACCCCGTCCCCACACCCGGCCGGGAGACTGTCTTTGCGAAACCTACCGGACCCCTCGACTCGATGCCAGGCGTCTAGCGTTGCCGCGAGGTTGCGTCATTGCTGGCCGGGGGTTCTCTCCACCGTCGGCGGTCACCGGCAAAGAGCAGGCGGGACGACTCATTCACCTCGCCCCAGCGCCCGCCACGCGCAGCCAGGGCGCGGGCACACCTACGGTCCTGTGGCCAGGCCGTGGCGCAGCACTGCCAGGCAGATCTCGGCCCGCATCGGAGTTTCGGCCACCACTTGGGCCGCCCAGTCCTCGGGCAACTCGATCTCTACCTTCTCGGCGATCTCCCTGGTCGGCCAGCCCAGCTTGCGCGCGACCATCAGGGTGACGTGATCACCTCTGGTCACAAGGCACTTCAGCATGTCCCCCTGCCTCCGGTCTATCGCGCCGCGCCTGCGGGGCCTCGGCACTCCGGCAGTGTACGCCGACGTGTCGTGCCTGCCAAGGGCTAAGGCGGAGTCCTCAGCCTGGGCTAACCTCGGTCCCCACAGGATCTCACCTCAGCGCTTGCCGCTGCTCCTCCCACTCCACCGGCAGCCGACACAGCTTCTCCAGCGAGAGGCCGTCGGGCTCCCGTCCCATCACGATGGCCTCCACGATGTCGGGCGCGAGCAGCGCCAGGTTGAGGTGGCGGCCCACGTAGGAGCTGCCGACTCCCATCCGCGCTGCCAGCGCGTCGATGGATGGGTAGCGGCCGCTCTCCAGCAGTTCCTTCCAGCGGTGGCCCCGGATCACGGCCAGGACGAGCGCGCTGTGGGCCTGGGCAGCCGACCTTTGCCGGCGCGGCAGGTCCTCGGAGACGACGATCTCTTTACGGCCGCCGCGCCGCTTCAGAGACATGGGCACACGGATGCGCAGGCCAGTGCTCTACCATCTGAGCTACCCCGGCACGCGAGCGAGTGAGCCTCTAGAGGGCGTACGCGGCTTGTCGCTGCTGCTCCACGGTAACTGGCTCCCAGGGCATGGCCCTCTCCTCTACCAAGAGATGCATGCCTCTATAGTAACCGCTTGCCCGTTACCTATGTATCCGGCACATCCGTTACCCATGTAGCCGGTCTGCACACTACCCCCGCGGCTGGGAGTCACCGTCCGGTCCGTGTGTACGGCGACGGCAGCCGCCTTCCGGTGACCCGCCGTCAACCAGCGCGAGCAGGCATCGGCGGGCCGGCGCAGAAGCAAGCGGTGAGGGAACGGAGATGGCGGGCAAGAGCGGGCCTTGGGGTGAGGGTTCTCGCAGGTCCTTCGCGCTGACTCTCTGCGCGACCGGCGTTGCCCTGCTGTTTCTCTTCGCGCCCCCAGCCGCCGCCGAGACCACCAAGGCCGACGCCGACGCGCTGCTCGCCAAGGGCCGGGCGCTGATTCGGCAGCAGGACTTCGCTGGCGCTCGCGCCCCGCTGGAGCAGGCTCTCACCGCCTATCAGACGCTCGGCCTCAGCAGAGAGCAGGCTGACACTCTCCTCCCGCTGGGCGCTGTCTGCACCAGTCTCTCGCAGTCGGACCGGGCCCGGGGCTGTTTCACGCAGGCGCTAGGGATTTACCGGAAGCTCGGCATGCAGGAGAAGGTGCGAGAGGTGGTGTTCAGGCTCGGCGACCTCGAGTTGTCCCTCTCGCGGTACGAACAGGCCCGGGGCTGGTATGAGCAGGGGCTGGCGGTCTCCCGAGGATCAGGTCTGGAGCGCGACCAGGCAGACGTGCTCTTTCGGCTCGGCAGAGTGGCTTCCGCGCTCTCGCGGTACGAGCAGGCCCAGAGCTACTATGACCAGGCGCTCGACATCTACCGGAGGAAGGGCCTGGAGAGGGAGTCAATGAGGATGCTCATCAGCCTCGGCGAACTCTCCATCGCATCGGCAGAGGCCCGGGGGACTCTGTCACAGTGCGATCAGGCTTCGCGTTACTTCGAGGAGGCGCTGAGCATCTCGCGCAAGCTCGGAATGGACCAGCCCGCGGCCTATGCGGTCGCCGGGCAGGCACGTGCGGCTGATGCCTTGTCGCAGTATGGCCGGGCCGAGAGGCTCTACCAGCAAGCGTTGTCGGCCTTCCGGAAGCTGAAGCTTCAGAGAGAGGAGGCGCTCGCGCTCTCGGACCTCGGGCGCGTGGCGCGCCTGCTGGGTAACTACGGCGAGGCGCTGGACTGCGACGAACAGGCCCGGGCAGCTTACCGGGGACTTGGAGATGAGGAGGGGCAGGCCGGTGCCGCACTCGATCTGGGCGAGATAGCCGGCGCCTTGGGCGACTACGACCGCGCACTCGCGTACCACCGAGAGGCCCTGACCACCTACCGCAGGCTCGGGCTGCAGAAAGAGGCAGCCGACGCCCTTCGGCACCTTGGATCCGTGACCGCGGACGCGGGCCGGTATGCAGAGGCCGTGAACTACTACAAGCAGGCTCTGGCTATCTTTCACAGGGTCGGTCCAGACGCAGGAACCGGTGCCACGGAAGCGCTGATGGCGGACGCGCTCATGAGCCAGGGTCGGCTGAAGGAAGCGGAGGAGGCGCTGGTACGAGCACGAGTCGGTCCTCAGCTGCGCGGGGGGCGCCTCCTGCTCCTGCGAGGCAATCCTCGGGAGGCCGCGAAACGCTTCGAGTCGGTGCTGGGAAGGGCCGGTGAGAGACTCTCGTTCCAGGTGGCCGGCGCCATCGGCCTCGGGCAGGCGCGGGAGGCATTGGGAGAATGGCACAGGGCCGCGGACGCCTATCGCCGCGCGGTGGACCTGATCGATCAGGCCCGGGAGAGCACGCCCAGTGCCGAGCGCGGACGATTCTTCGAAGCGAAAGACCTGGGATTCCGCCGCTTGGATGCCTACGAGGGTCTGGTGCGCGTTCTGCACCGGCTGGGGAAAGACGCGGAGGCGTTCTACTGGAGCGAGCACATCAAGGCCCGTGCCCTGGTGGAGGCGCTTGCGAGAGCCCCCTTTGGGGCCCCACTCGGCCTGCCAGCCGACCTGCGCCAGCGGGAAGACGAGCTCAGCGACCAGATCGCGACTCTCAGCAGACAGCTAGATGAGGGGATCGGACAGCGCCTTGCGATAGAGCAGGAGCTTAGGTCCTTGCGGGCGGCACACGAGACGCTCGTCTCCCAACTGCGCCGCGAGCACCCGGAATATGCATCGGTCCGTTACCCTCGGCCCCTGCATGCCAACGAACTGAAGCTCGGGGCCCATCAGGTGCTGATCGCCTATGAGGTAACAGACCGCGAGACCTTCGTCTTCCTTGTGCGGGGCGGGAAAGTGGCGCGGGCATTCGAGGTCAAGCTGACGCGCCCAGAGTTGGAGGGCCTGGTCCTGGCCTACCGCGCCGGCTTCGCCGAGGCCCGGCGCACGGCAGACCTGAGAGCACTGCAGGTGGCCCCCGGCCAACGGCTCTATCGCCTGCTCCTTGCGCCGGTCCTGGCACAGGTGAAGCCAGGGGAGCAGGCTTTGGTGGTACCAGACGAGGCGATCGGGCTGCTGCCGCTGGAGGCCCTCGTAGAGAGCGTGGATCAGGTGCTATGGCAGGAAGGAGTGCACGGCGGCTATCCGGCGGGAGTACACTTCGTGGGAGAACAGCACACCTTCAGCTACTGGCAGTCGGCGACGGCGATGGCCACAGTCCGCAGCCTGCGCGCACGGGCCGGGGAGGCGCGGGTTCTGCTGGTCGCGGACCCAGTGTTCGAGACAAGCGATTCGCGGCTGCAGGCCACACAGCTGGCGAGCGCGGAACCGGGCGGGGCGGGGCTGGAGTTGCGGGGTGCGCTCGCAGAAAGCCTGAAGGCGACCTACGGGGAAGGGGTGTTCCAGCGCATCGGTGGCGCGGAGCAGCTGCTCGCCCGACTGTGCAGCCTCTACGGGGAGAACCTGACCGCGCTGGTGGGCCTAGAGGCGAGCAAGGGCAGGCTCAGGCAAGAGCCACTCGAGCGTTACGGGGAGATGATCTTCGCCACCCATGGTGTCCTCGGTTCGAACGTGCCCTGGCTCCGCCAGCCGGCGCTGGTGCTGAGCCAAGTGGACAACCCGCCAGGAGAGAACGGCTACCTCACCATGGCCGAGGTGATGGACCTGAAGCTGCGCGCCGATGTGGTGGGGCTGATGGCCTGCGAGACGGCGGCGGGCAAGGTAGTTGGCGGAGAGGGAGTGATGGCGATGGGGAGGGCCTTCCAGTACGCGGGGGCGCGGAGCGTGCTAGCCAGCCTGTGGAAGGCGGAGGACGCCAGCACGAACCTGCTCACGGAGGTATTCCTGGAGCAGTTGGCTGCTGGCCAGGACAAGGCGCAGGCGCTGCAAGCCGCCCGCCAGCGCGTGCGCGAGGCTGGCTACGTGCATCCCTTCTACTGGGCGAGCTTCGTCCTGATCGGGGAGCGAGGCGTGGCCGGCCGTGAGCAGGGGCAGGCGCCGGCGGAAACGCGGGACTAGGTATGCCAGCCTGTGCCGCACACTCGGCCATCCAAGAGCGCTGAGGTCTACGCGGCAAGGCCTGTCCGCCGCATCTCTCGTGCGCCCTGCTTTGCCGGGGCATAAGCCCAGTGCGCTGCTACCAGGGGCAGCCTTTCAGAGCACGAATCGGGTGCGAATCCCGCCCCTGCTACCGACCCGATTCCAACACCATCAGCTCACGAATCAGTCCTGCCGGTCATGCCCCGCGTCATCGGCTTCCTCTGCCCTGGCATCGCGATCGGGGACGCGGCGGCCACGTCTTCTCACAGCCTCTCGCAGCAGATACTCGATCTGTGCGTTCACACTCCGGAGTTCTTGCGCGGCCATCCGCTGGAGCTCGTCCCATAGGTCCTTGCCTATCCGCAGTACGAAGGCCTTCCGCTCTGGCATGGGTGAGTCTACTGGTAGAGCGTTCCAGTATTGAGCACCGGCTGCGCGGCATGCTCACTGCACAGCACGACCAACAGGTTGGAGACCATGGCCGCTTTGCGCTCGTTGTCCAGCTCGAGCTTCTGGTACTCCTCCAGTCGGTCCAGCGCCATCTCCACCATCCCCACGGCGCCTTCCACAATCCGCTGCCGGGCGGCGATGATCGCGGCCGCCTGCTGACGACGCAGCATGGCGCTGGCGATCTCCGGCGCATATGCCAGGTGCGACAGCCGCGCCTCCATCACCTCCACTCCGGCCCTATCCAGCCGCTCCTGGAGCTCCTGCTGGAGACTGCCCGACACCTCATCCACATTGCGTCGGAGTGACATCGTCTCCTCCTCCGCGTCGTAGGGGTACGATGAGGCAAGATGCCGCACCGCGGTCTCGCTCTGCATGGACACGTACGACGAGTAATCGTCGACCTCGAAGCTCGCCCTGAAGGTGTCCCTCACCCGCCACACCACGATCGCCGCGATCTCGACCGGATTCCCCGCCAGATCGTTCACCTTCAGCTTATCGCCATTCAGAGTTCGTGCCCGAAGCGAGGTTGCGCGCTTGGTGTTGAACGGATTCACCCACTGGAACCCACTCCGCTTCACAGTGCCTTTGTAGCTTCCGAAAAGCAGTAACACCTTGCTGCCGTTTGGCTCGACGACGATGAACCCAAACGGAGTCACGACGGCAAGGATGCCCACCACGACGGCAGCAACAACCTTGCCTGTGGTCACCTCCCCCGTCACATTGGCCCGTACCAGAAAGACACCAAAGCCGACCAGAGCCAGCTCGACCAGCAACATCAGCCACCCCGACGCAGCTGTCGCTTCCGCTTCTCGTGACATGTGTTCCTCCCTTTGGTATCCTTAAGATATTGAAATGATATCACTGCTACCTGCCGGTGTCAAGTCGGCTTGGGAGAGCGGTTTGCGGGTGAGTTCGGGCCTTGCCCACCTTAGATACGAGGGTAGAACAGTGACGTCGCGGTAGAACTGCAGCCGGACTGAGAGTCGTTCCGCAGCCGCAGCTTCCAGGCGGACGTTCCCACGGTCGCAACCCCGACCTCGTCCGCTGGTTGAGAGCTTCTGTTTCCGGATCGGTTGCCTCGTGGTCCTGCGCAAGCCTCCGACCCTAAGTGCCGCCCGCAGCCGGTTGCCATTCAGACGCCGGGCTGCTCGTCCGGTAGCGCTGCTCCAGTAGCCTGTACTCCTGCGGCGGCGTCTCCGTTGTTACACCTGGCGAAATCCCGCCGGCGCTATCTACCCAATACTGTTCGATTAAGATGAGGTGTGGCATCTCCTGTCATGTCATCACAGGAGGACCACACGAATGGCACGCACCCCCGCGGTTCTGTCTACCGGCGCACGTCTGAGCGACTACCTCAGCCTGGGCGTACTGAGCAAAGCGGTGCCGCTGCCCGAAGTACGCGCGGTGCTGGAGGCGACGGGGCGAGCGAGTCAGCGACAGCGGGAGCTCCCCGCGCAGGTGGTCGTCTACTATGTGATCGCCCTGGCGCTGTACATGTCGGCCTCCTACCGGGAGGTGCTGCGCTGTCTCTTGGAGGGGCTGGTGTGGCTCTACGGGCCCGGGGCAAGGGTCAGCGTGGCGGCGAAGTCGAGCATCTCGCAGGCCCGCACGCGGTTGGGCTGGGAGGCGATGAAGGCGCTGCACGACCGCGTGGTGAGGCCCCTGGCGCTGCCGGCGACGCGGGGCGCCTGGTACCGGCAGTGGCGAGTGGTGAGCCTCGATAGCACCACCCTGGTGGTGCCCGACACACCGGCCAATGGCCGAGCCTTTGGACGGCCGGGGTCCCGCCAGGGTCGCACTGCCTTCCCCCAGGTGCGTTTCGTCTCGCTGGTGGAGAGCGGCACGCACGTGCTGTTCGGCAGTGTCGTGGGGGGCTACCGGGAGACGGAGATCAGCCTGGCGAGAGCGGCGGTGACGCACCTCGAAGCGGGTCTGCTGTGCCTGGCCGATCGCAGCTTCTATGGGTTTGGATTCTGGGAGCAGGCTCGGGCGACGGGTGCAGAGCTGCTCTGGCGGGTCCAGCTCAATGTCCACTTTCCAGTCGAGCAGCGGCTGGCTGACGGCTCCTACCTGAGCACCGTCTACGCGACGGTAGCCGACCGGCGGCGCCGTCGACGCGGAGTGGCCGTGCGGGTGATCGAGTACGCCCTAGAGGGGGAGGCGCCGGCCGAGCTGCGATACCGGCTGATCACCACGATCCTGGACCCCGAGCAGGCCCCTGCCCAGGAACTGGCTGCCCTCTACCATGAACGCTGGGAGATCGAGACGGCGCTCGATGCACTGAAGACCCATCTGCGGGGTGGCGCCCACATCGTGCTGCGCTCCAAGACGCCGGACTTAGTGCGCCAGGAGTTCTGGGGACTCCTGCTCGCCCACTTCGCCGTGCGAGGCCTCATGCACGAGGCGGCGCTGGCCGCCGACGAAGACCCAGATCGCCTCTCCTTCATCCACGCTGTACGGGTGATCCGCCGTAAGCTGCCCCAACTGGCAGCCTTTCCCCCCTCGGCGATGGAAGGCGCTCCATGAAGCACTGCTGGCTGAGATCCTGGAGGAGCGAGTCGTCTCGAGCCGCGGCCGGCGCATCATGCGCGGAGTGAAGCGCAAGACCACCCGCTACTACTTCGTCCGCCCTCGCGGGTGTCGACACACCGTCTGCCCCACGACTGTGCGGATAGTTAAGTGAACAGTATTGGGTACACATGGGGCGGCTATTGACACCGGAGCATGGTGACCACGCGTTCCAAAGCTAGCTGGCACGACCTCGACGGCTCGCAGCATGGTACTGGAGCATTGTGAACCTGGGTCCCTGTGTCGGCGCCGTAACCGGCGCTATCGGCCCCACTGCCCACCTCCGGGCCTTGCGGCTCGCCCACGTGCAGCTCATCCGGGTCCACCCCGGACTCAGGCTTGCCGCGGCGAACCGCGATCAGTGACGGCCCCGGGCGCCCCCGACTCCGGCTACCCCCTCGGCTTAGTTGTACAGACCGGATAGATAGGTAACACTCGTACCGCCTCGCCCATCCTCGGCGCCCTCCCGGCACAGGAGTATCAGTGATCGGCGAGAACACCACGGCTGGGGCGGCAGAAGCGTCCTGGGAGCCAGATGAGTTTCTGCACAGCACGCGCTCAACACACGCACGCGACTGCGGCAGTCCGCTGGGGCTGCCGCAGTGTACTGCATTGATGTGGTGAGCACGTCGGCGCGGCGGCTTACTGCGTCCCAGTCATGTCCCAGGTGAAGCGACGGCCCTCGTCGCTCTGCTGGACTGAGAACTGCTTGGCGGTGCTGCCGGACGGGATCGTGAAGTAGTACCGGACCTTCGCCTCCTGCCCCGGCTCTACGTCCATACTGATGGTCTCATCCCGGCTCGCGTACAGCAACTCTTGGTTCCAATCCAGGTTCTCGCCGTCTGTGGTCCGCACTTTCGGCGCAAGGGCACTCCACCCCAGCGACTGCGCGCTCTTTGTCGGGTTCCGAAAGGTCATGTTGAGAACCAGGTAGCGCACACCCCCCTCCGGAGCTTCTTCCTTGATGGCCTGGGTACTGTAGCTCGTGGAGTCAAGTCGAGCGTCCCACATCCCGACCGGGTAGTACGTGCCCGCCACCGCGGGCACATCCGACCGCGCGGTCGCGCCGCTCTTGTCCGCCGGATCGGCGAAGGGCGCGCTGAGCCCCTTCACCTTCTTGCGCAGGTCATAGCGGATGACCAACTGGTCCTGCGACTTCACGATGAGCTTGGGTACTTCGCCCTGCGCCGGAACTGTGATCACCGTGTAGGCGTCGATCTTCTGCGCTGGCTTCAGGTTGAGGTTGAGTACTTCCTGGTTCGACTCCACCCCGATGTTCTGCGGATACTCGCGATTTGTGTTGCTTGCGTCCACAGCGGTGAAGGAGCATACGCTCCATCCGACCCCGCGCTCAGCTGGCTGCGGGTTCTGTAGAGTGAAGTGCAGTACCAGCAGCTTCTCCTCCCCCGTCGGCACGTAGTAGTCGGTTCCGATCCACTTGCGCTCCCCCAGGTACTCGCAGCTCTTGAGGGTGAAGTTGATCGGGCTCTCTTTGCCCAGTGTGTACGTCAGGCCGAACTCCCCCTGGTCCCCCTTGAGTTGGCTCGTCCCCTGCACGACCCGCTTCTGCGGCGCGGGCGGCTTCTTCTTCGCAGCCCCAGCCGCCACGCCGCCTATGACAACCGCCAGCGCCACCAGACCCAGCACCAACGCGGTCGTCGTCCTCGCCATCCTCCCTACCATGTGAACCCCCTCACCCGCCGCGTGCTCCTCGGCCCTGCCGTAGATCGCCCGAGGCCCCGGTACGACCACGGCCGCGACCATGCCTCCGACTACCGCGGCCGAAGGGCAATCACCTGCCCCCTCGAGGTCGCCGCTCGTCTTGTCAGTGCAACAAGCCGTCCGAGGCTGCCCCTGCCAACCGCCCGTGAAGGCCGGCCCCGGACACCCCCGACTCCGGCTACCCCCTCGGCTGAGAGTCACTGCCTGGAGGTCTCGTCGCGAATGGGGCGGGCAAGCCGGGACAAGACAGGGCCCGAAGCGATGGAGGCCCTACTCAGTCCAGTCCGGGATCGACCTCCCCGCCCATCTTCGGCGCCTCACAGCACAGGAATCTCCTCGATCGCCGAGAACGCCACGATCGAGGCTGCAAGACGTGCTGGGAGCCAGATGAGCTTCTGGATAGCACGCCTTCAGCCGCGCAGGCACGATGGGCATGGCGGCAGATGAGCAGGCGTCTTCTCCTGGTACTCACGCTGGTCACCGTTGTTGGATTGGCTCAGGTGTTGACGTACGGGGTTTTCCGATGGCGGGACGCCCACGCTCGTCACCGCGTGCAGCCCATCGCGCATTGGGCCCATCCTCCCGCACCGGATACGCCTCCAAGTACAGATCCACCTGGGAGGCCGTCCTCTCGCGTTCCGGTCGTCTACCAAGGGCCGGCGCCGACCATGGAATCGCTGCAGGCCGCAGCCAAGGGCTCGAGCCTCGTTATCTGCGTGCTGGACGCGGCGCGCGTGGACCACTTCGGCGTGTACGGCTATCCCCGCCCGACCACTCCGAGCTTCGATCGGCTGGCAGACGACTCCCTGCTGTTCGATCAACACTTTGCGGAAGCCCCTCAGACGCGCACCTCGACGATTTCGCTTTTCACCGGCCAGTATCCCGATACTCACCAGGCACTCGCCATCTGGGAGAGCGGCGAGCGCCGGCGGGCGCGCGGCGCCACACCATTCACGCTCGAGAAGGCTCTCCAGGGAGCCGGCTTTCGCACCTTCATCAGCAGTTCGAACCCATTGGCCTCGCCCCAGTCAGGGGTGGGCTCTGACTTCATGGCGTGGCCGCACGCGATGGACAGTGGAGTCAGGGAGGGGTGGCGTCCCGACACGTTCATCTCCCATGCGATGTCAGGCGAGATCGGCCGTCTTCAGTCGAGGCCAGGCTCTCGCCTCTTCGCGTACCTGCACGTGCTGCCTCCTCATCAGCCATACCGGGCGCCTGGCGACATCGCTCGGCTTTTCGCGGGCGAGCGGCCTCCCACCTACTGGCAGGGGGAGTTCGAGTTCCCGGAGGCCGCGGCCGGATGTATGACCGAGTCGCCCCCTGACTCCTGGGTAGCCTGGGGGAACTCGTACGACGCCAACCTGCGCTGGGCCGATTCCGCGGTCGGCGCCCTGGTGGATCGGCTCCGCGCTTCCGGGCAACTGGAGAAGACGCTCCTGATCATC
>Ga0315281_10011345_pt1 | contig 12213 bp, 11 predicted proteins | sample YL17G07_0_MG_FD_204540 | JGI IMG/M metagenome (GOLD analysis project Ga0315281, IMG submission 204540) | Sediment microbial communities from Yellowstone Lake, YNP, Wyoming, USA - YL17G07_0 | ecosystem: Environmental > Aquatic > Freshwater > Lake > Sediment | place: USA: Wyoming | collected... | reverse complement strand
CGACTGGAAGAAGCTGGACCAGAAATCCGTGGACAACCTGTTGGACAACCTGTTCGGTTAATGCGGTGGAGCGGCGCGGGCCATGCGTGAGCCCACCCCTCCCCTGGGGGGCTGGGCCGGCGCGCGCCAGGAAGCCGTGGCGCTAGTTGTTCTGCACGGACGGGCCGGTCTCGTCCGGGCGCGTCACCTCGCTGATCCGGACCCCATAGCGCTCGTTAACCACCACGATCTCGCCGCGGGCCATCAGCCGCCCGCTCACCGTGATGTCCATCGGCTCGCCCACCACCTTGGTGAACTCCACGATGCTGTCCAGGTTCAGCGCCAGGATCTCGCGCACGGACATCACCGTCTGGCCGATCTCCACGCTCAGCTTTAGCGGCACGTCGGAGATGAACTCGATCTTGTGGTATGGCAGATCCGGGTCCTCTTGCGTGGCGCCCGCCGCCGGGGCGATCCCCGAGGCCGGTCTGCGCTGCATCACCACATAGAGTTCCTGGTCCTCTTCTCCCTCCGAGGACTCCTCTCGTACCTTGTGGGATTCGGAGTCTTTCGCCATGTTTCTCCATGCGGATCAAGGCGCTGCCTTGGTTCCAGCCCAGCGCCGACACCGGCGCGGGAAGCTAGTCCATCTTGAGTTTATCAAATCCCGTACCAAACGGGAACGCCGGGAAGAAATACTTCCGTCGAGGGTTCCTGGCGGTCGGGCGCTTGTGCGGGACGAGTCCGTCGGCGGGCGTCAGGTCCGTGGCGCCTCGAAGTGCCTGGCCATGGCCTCCGGCGTGGAAAAGACCAGCCGCGCGCCGGCCAGTGCCAATTCACCCTCGCGGGCATAGCCCCACGCGGCGCCGTAGCCGGGCAGGCCGTTCTCCGCGGCGCCGAGGATGTCCTGGGCGCGGTCGCCCACCATCACCGCTGCCGCCGGGTCAATCCGTTCCCGTTCCAGCAGGGAGTGGATGACCCGGCCTTTCTCCGCGCCCTCGCCGCCGGGTCCCGCGCCGTGGACCGCCAGGAAGTGCCCCGCCAGGCCCAGGTGCTCCAATACGCCGCACGCGAAGACCGTGGGCTTGGACGTGGCGACATACAGCCGCGCCAGTGGGCGCAGGCGCTCCAGCGCCCCGGCAATCCCGTCGTACGCCCGCGTCAGCACAACCCCCTCGGCCGCGTACAGGCGGCGGTAGTGCGTGGCGGCCTGGGGCGCCAAGTGCGCGCCGTCCGGCCCCAGCAGCGCGCCCAGGGTCTGCTCCAGCGGCGGGCCGATGTGGGTGGCGAGGACGTCGTCGGACGGACAAGGCCGGCCCAGGGCCTCCAGCGCGTGGCGGATGCAGCGCACGAAGCCCTCCCGCGGGTCGGCCAGGGTTCCGTCCAGGTCGAAGAGGATCACCATCCGGTGCTCCGGGTCGGTCAGCCCCCCGCGGGGGTGCGGCGTTGCGCGCGGCTGCGCTCACCCAACAAGTACACCAGGATGCCCGCGCCCGCCACGGCGCCCAGCAGGCTGAAGTAGGCCGTAAAGCCCGCGGCATGAATCAGCATCCCGCCCACCAGGGGAAAGAATCCCCAGCCCACGGAGAAGGAGCCCTGATAGAGCGTGGACGCCCGGCCGCCCTGGTCGGGCTCCTGATAGTCAATGAAGCGCACGTAGAGCGTCGGGTAGAGGATGCCGTGGCTGAAGCCATAGAGCAGCCCGGCGCAGATCAGCATCCCGTAACCCCGCGCCAAGCCCAGCGTCATGAACGCGACGGCCAGCCCCGCCAGCCCCAAGGGGGCCAGGTGCTGCTCGGGAATGCGGCTGGAGATGCGGCGGATGAACACCCGGCTGGCGATCGCCCCCGCGGAATAGGCCCAGAGCAGCAGGCTCACGTGATCCAGCGCCAGGGAGGCGGCGTAGTTCTTGCCGAAGGACATGAGCGAACCGAACAAGCCCCCGAAGGCGAAGTCCACCGCCAGCAGCAGGGCCGATTCCGGCCGCCGCAGCAGGGGCCAAAGGCCGCCCGCGCCGGACGCCACAGGCGCTGGACGGCGGTCGTCCACCGTGAAGAACACCAGCCACGCCGCCACCTGAAACGCCAGCGCCAGCAAGAATACCCCCAGGAAGGCGTCGGGGTCGCGCGGGTTGGGCTGCGCGGACAGCACGAACTCCGCCAGGGTCGGACCCATCGAGTTGGCGAAGATCCCGGCGATGCCCATCCAGGACAAAACGACAAAGCGCTGCGGGTGCGGGCCGGTTTCCACCGCCCAGGCGAACACGAGCGGAAAGCCCAGCCCCATGTACAGCCCGTGCAGGGCGCGCACGACAATGTACCACTCCAGGGCGGAGTGCATCGCCCAGATCGCCGCCAGGTTGCCGGCGAACGCCGCCGTCATGTACACGCTCACCGTGAACTTGCGGCTCCAGCGGTCCGCATGGCGCCCGAACAGCACCAGGAACACGAAGTTGGACACGCCCATCGCGCCCGCCACCAACCCGTAGCGGTCGGGACTCGCCCCCCGCAGCTCCAGGTAGTAGGGTAGCAGGTTGAACATGCTCATGGACGTCATGAAGCAGTTCACCCCGACGAACAGCTTGATGAAGTTGGGGTTGAGGATGCGCAGGGCGGGCGGCGGGTCGGGCAGCGGCGCGGCTGGGGCCATGGGCTCGTGACCATCGGGATGGGCCGCGCTCCCCGGCGCGGGACTGCCGTTCACCCTACCCGCTCCGGCCCCGGAGCGTCAATGGAAACGAGGCGGGCCTTGCCGCTAGAACAGCCGCGCGCCGGCCAGCCGCGCCCCTTGCGCCAGCGCCGCCAGCTTGGCCCAGACGACATCCTCGGCCACCTTGCCCATGCCGGCGGAGCTGTCGAAGCCGCAGTCGGTGCCGGCGATGACGCGGCTGGGGTCGCCCACGGCCTGGGCGATGCGCTCGATGCGGTCGGCCACCACCTCCGGGTGCTCCACGTAGTTGGTGGTGGTGTCAATCACCCCGGCGACCAGCAGCTGCTCCGGCCGCAGGGCGTTGCGCAGCAGCCGGTACTCGTGCGCGTGGCGGGGGTTGGCGAAGGGCAGCACGAGCGCGCCCACGTTGGCTCGCAGGATCGTGGGCAGCACCTCCGCCAGCGGCACGTCCAGGTCGTGCGGCCCCTCGTAGTTGCCCCAGCAGACGTGCAGCCGCACGGACTCGGGCGGCACGTTGCGCAGGGCGCGGTTGATGGCGGCGACCACGGTCTCGGCGAACTCCAGGAACTCCGCCAGCGGCCGGCCGGCGTAGGTGACGTGCCGCTCCAGCGCCAGGTCGGGGCAATCCACTTGCAGCAGGAAGCCCTGGGCGACGATCTCCTCGTACTCGGTGCGCAGCGCCTCCGCCAGGGCGTCAATGTACGCCCGCTGGCTGTCGTAGTGCTCGTTGGGCACGGCCGCGGCGATGATGCCGGGCGACGGCGCGGTGACGAAGGCCTCCGGCACCGCCGGGGTGGTCTCGTCCAGGACGCGGCGCAGGTCGGCGCACTCGCGGGCGACCGCGGCGCGGTCCAGGTAGCGCACCGCGCCCACCACCTTGGGCACCTCGAAGCTGCTGACGCCCGGCTTGCCCTGGAGGCCGCGCTGGCGGGCCTCCATGAACTTGGGATAGCGCGCGATGTCCCCCGGCGGCTTGCGCGGGGTGACGGCATCGGCGAAGCCGCTCATGCGGCGGCGCACGTAGAGGAAGAACGTCTCGCGGGACTGCTCGCCGTCGTTGGGGATGTCAATTCCGGCGGCAAGCTGTTGGGGCACGACCTGCCGGGTGGCCGCGGCGACCCGCCGCTCCAACTCGGCCGGGTCTATCTTCTCACCCCGCACCCGGCGGGCGAGCAACTCCACCACCTCCGGCGGGCGCGGCAAGCTGCCGGCGTGCGTGGTCAGGATGCGTCCCGTGCTGCGTCTCATGGGCGCCTTGTGGTGAAGGAGAGCAGGTCCGTGTGAGGGGGCGTCGCCGCCGTGGCGCGGGCCCGGCAGCCCGCGGGCCAAGCCTCTCCCCGCGCGGCAGCCCTCACCGCGCCGCAAAGTTGGCCCGTTGCGCGGGGGGCAGTGCGCCCAAAAGCGGGAGCCGGTCGGGGCTAGTGTGCGCCGGGCTGGGCCGCCGCCGCCGCGCGCCCGGACTGCGGCCGTGGCTTGCGCTTCTGGAAGCCGTCCAGCTTCGCGCGCGCGCCGTTCGTCGCGGGGTCCATCATCGCGTCGTGATTGGGCCGCTTCGCGGTCAGCTCGATGACGTAGCCGTTGGGGTCGCGGAAGTAGATCGAGTCAATGAACGCGTGATCGGAGATGCCGCGGGTCTCGATGCCCGCCGCCCGGCCCTTCTCCAGCATCGGCTTGAGGACGCCAGGCTCCACCTCCAGGGCGATGTGCATGTCGTAGTCGTGCTGGTCCTTGAACTCGAACGGCATGTCCGGCGCCTCGAAGAACGCCAGGTGCGACCCATCATCCATCCGATAGAAGGTGTGCAGCGTCTCGGTCTTGCGGCCGGTCTTGGTCTCGTTGATCTCCAGCGTGCCGACCAGCGGCAATCCCAGGAAGTCCTCATAGAACTTGCGGGTCTCTTCGGAGTCCCGGCAACGATAGGCGTTGTGGTGCAGACCCTTGAGCATGCTCGCCTCCTCAGTGAACGATGCGCTGATTCGCAGGGCGGATGGCCGTGCGGACTCCCCTGCGTTTGAGTCTATCGTTTCGTGCGCCCGAGTCCACTAGGTATTGTCTCGAACCTGGGTTACGAGATGGAAAGCGCGAAGATATCCCTCGTTCCCCGGGGTCAGGGCCGGCCTTATGCGAGCGCCTTGGCCCGCTCCAGGGCCTTGCGCTCCAGGCCGCGGGTGTACTCCAGCCATTGCACCTGGTCCTTGCCTTCTCCCCGCCAGAGCGTGAAGTGGCAGGTGCCCGCGCCGGCCGGGATCGTCTGGTCGAAGCGCACCTGAAAGCCAAACTGCGGAGCGAACTCCCGCGCCGCCTCCATCAGCCCCACCACGAGGTAGCGCTGCACGCGGCAATCGAAGGCGCCGTAGTGGTCCTGGTGCGGACACCAGAGGATGTCGAAGGTCACCTGGTCCGCGTTGTCTATGCGGGGGTTCTCCAGCGAGGCGTAGACGATGCGGTTGATGACGGTGGCGTAGAAGGAGAAGAACTCCGCCTCCGTCATGTCTGGCGGAAGGGAGGTGCCCTTCAGGATCTGCCGGCCAATGTCCAGCCCGACCTTGCGCAGGGCGTTGAAGGCGACCTTCTGTCCGGCCTCGCCAAAGGCCGCCTCCAGGTCCTTGAGCATCTCGATGACGGCCATCGCCTGCATCGTGCCCCATTGCCACAGCGTCGCGGGGTCAAAGTCGGTCTTGGCCAGCACTTCCTCCTTCAGCCGCTGCAGGCCCTTGGCGTAGGGCTGGTTGAACGAGAAGTCCTTCCACCTTGCCTCCGGTCTGTGCTCCCAGTGCGCCATGACGGCTCCTTGGCTCTGAGCGTGCGCTGCGCGGCGGCAGCGTCGCCACCCCGGTTACCCATTCCACAGGGCGGGAAGAAGTGTCAAACGGCCCAGGGGAGGCGGGCGGGCCGGGGCGCAACGCCCCGGCCCCGATCCGGCTAATGACAACCGCGTTAGTAATGTCCCACGCTCCATGCCGCGAAACCAAGCCCAGTGCGGGTTTGCGGACGAACGAGCGGACATTTCTTATGCAGCGGTCATTAGCCGTTAAACCAGACCCGATCCAAACCGTAGGCGCCCGCGCCCGTGAAGACCAGGACCACCGCCGCCGCAAGGAGGATCAGTTCGTATTCCCATCCCACGGTGCTTGGGCCGGAGAAGGGTACGCTCATCTTGCTCCGCTTGAGGTTGACGACTCCGGCCATGATGATCGCCAGGCCCAACGCCGCCGGCTGCGTGAGGAAGCCCACCAACAGGGCCAGCGCGCCCAGAGGCTCCGCGATGCTCAGCAGCCGCAAGATGTTCAGCATGGGCGCCGGGAGCTTTTCGCTGGGCTGCATCTTCCACATGCCCCACTTCGCCTTCCCATGGACGTAGAAAATGGCGGCCATCACCAGGCGCAGGATCAGCAGGCCAAAATCGGAGAATTGATGCAGCGACACAAGTGCGTTCATGGCGATTCCTCATGGAACGTTAAGAGACGGGCGGCGGTGAAGCCGCAGACAACATGCGCCAGTGTAGCCCCCTCCCAACCCGGTTACAATGAGTTACCTGGTGGTTCCTAGTGCCCAGAATATGGCGACAGCCACACCGCCCGAAAGCGGGCTGGCTCGCCTTGCGGCGGCCTCGCTGGGCCAGCGGCGCTGGGCTCCGTCGGCAATCTGGGCCAAGGACTATTTCGAGGAGTCGGGGGTAGGCAGGAGCCGCAGGGCGGCTTCCACGGCCGCCAAGGCGCGCGGATCGGCGATCATGCCGGTGTGGCCCACACCGCTGACCACCCGCACCGGCACGGCGGCGGCTGCGTCGGCAATGGCGCGGGGAAAACGCTCGGGATAGAGCACCTCGTCCTCACTGCCGACCAGCACCGCCATGGGCTTGGTGGCGCGCTTGAAATCGTCCCGGTAGTCCGGGTGCGAGGCAAAGTTGGTCATGAGGCGATAAGAGTACTCCGGCGTGAGCTGTGCCCGGCTGCCTTCCGCGACGGCAAACTGCAACACCGTCAGGCCCTGGCCCGCGCGGATGCCGATGCCGCTCAATATACCCAATCCGATGATGCGCGGCACATCGGCCTTCGCCCAGGGCGCCTCGCTGTAGGGGCGGCTGGTGGGGGCATTGTAGCCCAAGTAGGGAGAAACCAGCAGATAGCCTTCGAAGAGAGATCCGGAAGATCCGCCCGCTACCCGGGACACGAAACCCCCTCCCGAGGAAAACCCTACCAGCACCAGGGGCGCTCCCGCATGGCGCGTCCGCAGCCAAGCGGCAAAGTCCGCCAAGTCGTCCTCCAATTGGCCCACATAAGCGATGTCCCCGTGCGGACCGGACTCGCCATGGCCTCGAATGTCCAACGCATACACGGAGGCTACTCCCTGCTGGGCCAGACCGCGCGCCAGCGCATGCATGGATTTCCCGTTGCTGGAGGAACCATGCACCAGCACGGCCACCTTGGGCGCGGCAGCGGGGTAGTAGCGATAGGCCAGCGGCAGGCCATCCCGCGCGGGAACGGTCTGCGTCGGCGGCAAGTCAGAATAGTCCAAGGCAACGAAGGGGGCGCGGATGGACTCCATCGGCGCGGGCGCCCGCCCCGGTGGAACGGCCACCAGCGCCGCTACTGCCGCCGCGATCAGCACCGGAACCGAGGCGACCGCGATAAGGAGCTTGCGAATTCCCCGGGACATTGCCGATACCCCTATCATAGGCCGTGCGGGGATGCCGGCGATTCCAACATCCCGCAGATGGTCAACCGCCGCTTTCTGAGAACGATTCCCAGAGTCACTATCATCGTTCTTACGCAGGAATCAATCTCTATCGCCACCCGAGGCGATCGCAAAGTCAAAGCCAGACCGGGAGTCCCGCGCCACCCCCTACCCCACCGCCCGGTCCAGCTTGCGGTACTGGATCGCCTCGGCGATGTGGGCCGTCTGCACGGCGGGGACGGCCGCCAGGTCGGCGATGGTGCGGGCCACCTTCAGGATGCGGGCATGGGCGCGGGCGCAAGCGATCCGTTGGCTGCCTACTGGAAGGACCGTAGCAGCGCCAGGCTGGGGAAGAAGAAGTATGCACCGGATTCAGGCCGGGTGTATTCCATCAGCCGGTCGTGCAGACCGTCTCCGGAGGAACCCATCAGGCGCCGCAGCATGGCATCCAAGCGATGCAGGTCCTTGGCGTAGGCGACGAAGTAAAGGCCCATCTCCCCGCTGGCCAGGCCGTAGGGCATGCTTTGGCGGACGATGGCCAGTTCTTGTCCTTCCGCCTCGACCTCGGCGCGGCGGATGTGGGCCGTGGGCGGCGCGTGTTTCAACTCGCGGCTGTCCTGCTTGGTGCGGCCAATGACGGCCTCCTGCTTCCGGGTGGAGAGGCCCGCCCAGCGGGCCAGATCATGCACGTAGCGCTGGGTGAGTCCATAGCTGCCGCCGGAGAAGGCCGGATCCTCCTTGCCGATCAGCGCCACTTGGCCGCGCTCGCGGCCCCGGGGATTCGCCGTGCCGTCAATGAAGCCGGTGAAGTCTCGGGAGTCGAGGTAGGAGAACCCATGCACCTCTTCCACGGCCCGCACCATGCCATCGAGTGACTGCAGAAACCGCCGTGCGCATTCCAGATTCAAGTCGGCACGGTTGGACTTCAGGTGCAGGAACACATCGGCCTGAGTGGCGGGCGCACGACCGCCGGGCCCGTTGATCGGGCGAAACGTCCGTAGCTCCGCGGGGGCTTTCCCCGTCGCCAGCGCGCGCCAGAAACCAGCCCCGAATCCCACGGCAAAGTCCAGCCGATCGGTCCTGTCCCCGCCGCACAGTTGTCCGACCAGGCGCGGCAAGCCGGCGCACTTTGCCGCCACCGCTCGGGCGGCGGACTTCGGACGACACACCAAGGTCAGGAAGAGCGCCGCCGCGGTCGTCTCGCTCGTGATCCCGGGTTGGCTCTTCTCGCGTGATGCCATGACGGGCAAGCCTCGAATAGAATGCGCGGACCCCAAGCCCAAGTTATCCGGCAGGTGCCGCTTTCGCAAGGCACAGCGGTTCCCCTCCCTCTGGCCAGGCCCGGCGGCGCACTGGATGGCTTCCGCACGCAGCCGGAGAGCTGCACCGGGGCCGTCTACCGGCGCCGGCCCCCGCCCCCCCTACCCGACCGCCCGATCCAGCTTGCGGTACTGGATCGCCTCGGCGATGTGGGACGTCTGCACGGCGGGGACGTCCGCCAGGTCGGCGATGGTGCGGGCCACCTTCAGGATGCGGGAGTGGGCGCGGGCGGAGAGGCCCAGGCGCTGGGTGGCCTTGCGCAGCATCTCGATCCCCTCCGGCGGCGGGGTGGCGTGGGCCTCGATCTCCCGCGGGGACATCATGCCGTTGTGCCGCGTGAGGGAATCCGCGAAGCGGCGCGTCTGGCGCTCCCGCGCCGCCTGGACGCGCGCCCGCACGGCCGTGGAGGGCTCGCCCCGGCGCGTCTCCACCAGCCGCTCGAAGGGCGCCACGGGCACGTCCACCTGCAAGTCAATGCGGTCCAGCAGGGGGCCGGAGATGCGCGCGCGGTACTTCTGGATCGCGGGCGGGGAGCAGGTGCAGCGGCGGGTGACGTCCCCCAGGTAGCCGCAGGGACAAGGGTTCATCGCGCACACAAGCAGGAAGCTGCACGGGAACTCCAGCGTCATGGCCGCGCGGGAGATGGTGACGCGGCGCTCCTCCAGCGGCTGGCGCAGCAGCTCCAGCACGTCGCGCGGGAACTCCGGCAGTTCGTCCAGGAACAGCACGCCGTTGTGCGCCAGGGAGATCTCGCCCGGCTGCGGGAACGACCCGCCCCCGACCAGCCCGGCCGAGGAGATGGTGTGGTGGGGCGAGCGGAAGGGCCGCGTGGCCACCAGGGCGCGCGCGCCCAGCAGCCCGGCGATGCTGTGGATCTGCGTCGTCTCCAGCGACTCGTCGAAGGTGATCGCGGGCAGGATCGTCGCCATGCGCTTGGCGAGCATGGACTTGCCGGAGCCGGGCGGCCCCAGCATCAGCATGTGGTGGTTGCCGGCGGCGGCGATCTCCAGCGCGCGCTTCACCTGCTCCTGGCCCTTCACGTCCTGCAAGTCCTCGTCGAAGACGGCGGCGGCGTCGAAGAGCGCGCGCGGGTCCACCGGCCGGGTCTCGGGCCGGAACTCCCCGCGCAGCAGGCGCACCACCTGCTCCAGGCTCTCCACCGGCAGCAGCGGCAGGCCGTCCACGACGGCGGCCTCCAGCTCGTTCTCCCGCGGCAGCACCAGCCCCCGCGCCCCCAGCCGCTTGGCGGCCAGCGCGACGGGCAGCACGCCGCGGATGGGCCGCACCCAGCCCTCCAGCGAGAGCTCGCCCACCATCAGGTAGCCCTCCAGCGCCTCCGGCGGCAGCACGCCCGAGGCGGCCAGCACGCCGGCGGCGATGGGCAGGTCGAAGCCCGAGCCGACCTTGCGCATCTCCGCCGGCGCCAGGTTCACCGTGATGCGGCGGATGGGCACGGCGTAGCCGCTGTTGGAGATCGCCGCCTGGATGCGCTCCTTGCTCTCCTTGATGGTGCCGTCGGGCAGACCCACGATGGTGAAGTTGGCCATGCCCAGCGCCAGGTCCACCTCCACCTCGATGGGGTGCGCCTCCACGCCGAGGACGGTGGCCGAGCGGGTCTTGGCGAACATGGGCGCACGGTAAGGGTGCCCCCGGCCCAGGCCGGGCGGTGTCAGCGCCCCCGGCTCCAAAGGGCGGGCGGTGCTGATTGCGCCCGGCCGCCAGCCGGGCGGTGCTGATTGCGCCCGACCGCCAGCCGGGCGGTGCGGGGCGCAATGGGACTCGCGCCGATGCTAGACCAAGGGCGGGTCGGGGGCAATGGACGGCCCGCGGCGCGCGGGGGCGCTCCGACCGACCGGGGCAGTCCCTTGGCTGCCGCGCCCAAGCTGCGGGGCGGGGGCCGGGCGGCATGAGTGTCGTCTTTCGGGTTTCTGTCAGCTTGAGCAACCTGGTGTTCGGAATTTTCGGCGATTCCGTGCTGCGCTCCTTTCAGATCATAGGGTTGGACGTTTTCAAAATTGGGTTCGCATGGCGAATTTTTTTTCTGGACCGCGACGAGTGTCGCGAAACGGCGGGTGGGTTCCGGCGAGGCCAAGGCGCGGCCCGTGGCGGGGCGGAGGATTGCGTCAGCTTGAGCAACCTGGTGTTCGGAATTTCCGCCGATTTCAGAGAGCACTCCTTTCGGATCATAGGGTTGCGCGTTTTCAAAATTGGGTTCGCATCGCGAATTTTTTTTCTGGACCGCGGCGAGTGTCGCGAAATGGCGGAGGGGAACAAAATAGGGCGCGGGGGCGCTGCCCGGGCGGTGGCCCGGGGCGGGGATAGGTGGTTGGGCGAGGAAGTGAGGATACATTACATATGTATAGCACGGATGGGCGTGGGGTGTCAAGGGGGGCCTTCAACTCTCTAGAATTCGTTGCCGTTGACTGTGCTACAATAACAATCATGGCGCCGACTCCCCTTCGCCCAATCGATGAGACCCGCCGATCGGCAAGTCTCTTGCTGGATCCCTCGCGGCGATCTCGGTTCGGACAGTTCATGACGCCAACGGCGATAGCTGATTTTATGGCGTCACTGTTCAGCCACTGGCCGACCCGGGTGCGCTTGCTTGACCCCGGCGCCGGGGTGGGTTCGCTCACTGAAGCGTTTGCCAAGCGGTTTTTCGCGAAGGCCTCTTCGGGTTCATCCTTTGAGGTGACGGAATACGAGATCGAACCTCTGTTAGTTCCCTTTCTCTCTGAGCACATGCGTACGATAGGCGTGCGCGCACAAGAGACCGGGTGCGGCTTCACTTCGACAATCCATGAACGAGACTTCATCAGCGAGGCGACCTTCGCACTCGGTTTTGGCGGCCCGCGTTTCACCCATGTCATCCTCAATCCGCCGTACAAGAAGATCAGTACCAATTCGGAGTACAGAAAGCTGTTGCGGGAAATCGGCATTGAGACGGTCAATCTGTACGCCGCATTTCTTGGTCTCGCGGTAACAGCAACGGAGGAGCATGGGGAAATTGTCGCGATTATTCCAAGGAGTTTTTGCAATGGAACCTATTTCCGACCCTTCCGACGATGGCTCCTAGAGCGTGTTGCCATCACGCAAATTCACGTGTTCGAAAGCAGGGCCAAGGCTTTCAAGGACGATGAGGTGTTGCAGGAGAACGTCATCGTTCATTTGGAGCGCAGCGGTGCCCAGGGCTCTGTAACCGTGTCCACGTCCCACGACTCAACATTCAGCGATTACGCCACGCGGCAGATTCCGTTTGCGAAGATCATTAAGGCATCCGATCCCGAGCGCTTCATTCATATCCCAACGCGGGAGGTGAACGATTCAGGACGGCTGTTCTCGCACTCGCTCGAAGACCTGGGCTTGGAAGTCTCAACGGGTCCCGTGGTGGACTTCCGGCTCCGCGGCCACTGGTTGCATGAACCAAATGAAAAGGCAGCGCCGCTGATTTATGCGCACCATTTCAAAGGGGGAGAGTTTCGCTGGCCGCGCGCTCACAAGAAGCCCAACGCCCTGCTTCTGGACGCTGAATCTCGGAAATGGTTAATGCCGCGCGGTTGGTATGCG
>Ga0315281_10011344_pt1 | contig 12213 bp, 6 predicted proteins | sample YL17G07_0_MG_FD_204540 | JGI IMG/M metagenome (GOLD analysis project Ga0315281, IMG submission 204540) | Sediment microbial communities from Yellowstone Lake, YNP, Wyoming, USA - YL17G07_0 | ecosystem: Environmental > Aquatic > Freshwater > Lake > Sediment | place: USA: Wyoming | collected... | reverse complement strand
CCCGTTCACAGAGGAGGAATGCCATGCCGAAAGCAGCAAATAATTCCCAACATGCACCGCTCAATCTCAGTCTGGATGCTGTCCAGAAATCCCTGACCAACCACCTCATTTTTTCCGTCGGCAAAGACCCCATCACCGCCACCAACCGCGACTGGTTCTTCGCCCTCGCCAAAGTCGTGCGCGAACGTCTGATCGAACGCTGGATGGACACCATGCGCCGCTATTACGACAACGATGCCAAGCGGGTGTACTACCTGTCGATGGAATTTCTCATCGGCCGCAGCCTGATGAACAGTGTGCTCAATATCGGTTTTCTGGATGAGGTGCGCCAGGCATGTATCGATGCCGGGGTCGATTTGGATGGCGTAAAGGAATTGGAATTTGATGCCGCGCTCGGTAACGGCGGATTGGGGCGGTTGGCTGCGTGTTTTCTCGATTCCATGGCAACTATCGGCCTGCCCGGCTACGGCATGGGTATCCGCTACGAATACGGCATGTTCAACCAGAAGATCGAAAACGGCTGGCAAGTGGAACATCCTGACAACTGGCTGCGTTATGGCAACCCGTGGGAATTCGCCCGTCCCGAAGTGCTTTATCCGGTGAAATTTCACGGCCGGGTGGTGCAGTACAGCGATGAGGGCGGCCAATTGCACCATCACTGGATCGATTCCGAAGATGTCATGGCAATGGCTTATGACACGCCGATTCCCGGCTATGGCCTCAACACCGTCAACAATATGCGCCTGTGGTCGGCCAAGGCCTCGCGCGATTTTGACCTGCAGTATTTCAACGAGGGCAATTACATCAAGGCGGTGGAGGACAAGAACGATTCGGAAAACCTCTCCAAGGTGCTTTACCCGGACGACACTACCGCAATGGGGCGCGAGCTGCGCCTCAAGCAGCAATACTTTTTTGTCAGCGCTTCGCTGCAGGATATTCTCTACCGCTTCCGCAAACACCATGAAACCTTTGACGAATTGCCGGACAAGGTGGCTATCCAGCTCAATGACACGCACCCTTCCATTGCCATCCCGGAATTGATGCGCCTGTTGGTGGATATCCACAAGCTGCATTGGGATCATGCCTGGGACATCACTACCCGCACTTTCGCCTACACCAACCACACGCTCATGCCGGAAGCGCTGGAGACCTGGCCGATTACCTTGTTCGAATCTGTTTTGCCGCGCCACTTGCAGATTATTTATGAGATCAACCAGCGCTTTTTGAAAGGGGTTATGCACTGCTACCCCGGTGACAGCGAATTGCTCAAACGCATGTCCATCATCGATGAAACGCATGGTCGCCGCGTGCGCATGGCGCATCTGGCCATCGTCGGCAGCCACCACGTCAACGGCGTGGCGCAGATACATTCCGAGTTGATGCGAACCACGATCTTTGCCGATTTCGACCGTTATTACCCCGGCAAACTGACCAACATCACCAATGGCATCACGCCGCGCCTGTGGTTGAACCAGTCCAACCCCGATCTGGCCAGGCTGATCACCGGGCGCATTGGCAAAGGTTGGATCACCGATCTGTCGCAACTGCGCCAGTTGACCAAGCTGGCGGATGATCAGGCTTTCCAGGCTGAATTTCGCGCCGTAAAACGCGCCAACAAAGAGCATCTGGCAGCACTGGTGATGGACAGGCTGGCCATCGGCATCAATCCTGATAGTTTGTTCGACATACAGGTCAAGCGCATCCACGAATACAAACGCCAGCTGCTCAATCTGCTTCACGTTGTCACGCTGTACAACCGTATCCGCACCAACCCGGCGCACGATGCTGTGCCGCGCACTGTAATCATTTCCGGCAAGGCGGCTCCGGGTTATGCCACCGCCAAGCTCATCATCAAGCTCGCCAACAGCATCGCCGATATTGTTAACAACGACCCGGCGGTGCGCGGTTTGCTGAAGCTGGTATTTGTCCCCAACTACGACGTTTCCACCGCCGGTGTCATCATTCCCGCAGCGGATTTGTCGCAACAGATTTCCACCGCCGGCACCGAGGCATCGGGGACCGGCAACATGAAGCTTGCGCTGAATGGCGCGTTGACCATCGGCACACTGGATGGTGCCAATGTGGAGATCATGGAAGAAGTGGGCGAAGACAATATTTTCATCTTCGGGCTTAACACGCGGGAGGTCGCCGCGCTGAACAACTCCGGCTACAACTCGTGGGATTATTACCACGCCAATGGCGAGCTGAAGTGGGCGCTGGACATGATCGCCTCAGGCTATTTTTCGCCCGAACAAACCGACCGCTTCCAGCCTATCGTCAATAGCCTCACTCACGGCGGCGACCATTATCTGCTGCTGGCCGACTACGCCGCCTACATCGCCGCGCAGGAGCGGGTGGAGAAACTGTACCGCAACCCGCAACAATGGACGCGCTGCGCCATCCTGAATGTGGCTGGGATGGGAAAATTCTCCAGCGACCGCACGATAGGTGAATATGCGGAAAAAATCTGGGGCGCAAAACCGGTGCTTTGATCGCCGGGGAACGGCGCAAGGTAGGGGCGATTCATGAATCGCCCGTACTTACTCACCATGATGAACAATGGGTCGCATGTCAAAATGCCGCTCTCCCTGCACCCGGATTCATTCTTTCTCCGGCGCGGGTATAATTCCGGCCTACGTTTAAACAGCAAGGAAATATCTTGGAACTCTCGACTCGCGTACAAGCCATCAAACCTTCCCCTACTCTGGCTGTCACCGCCCGCGCGGCAAGGCTGAAAGCCGAAGGCAAGGACATCATCGGGCTGGGTGCCGGCGAACCGGATTTCGACACACCGCAACACATCAAGGATGCCGCCATCGGCGCGATCAACAAGGGCTTTACCAAATACACTGCCGTGGGCGGTACGCCGTCGCTCAAGGCTGCGATCATCGCCAAGTTCAAGCGCGACAACGGGCTCGAATACACCGCAAAGCAGATTCTGGTTTCCTGCGGCGGCAAGCAGAGTTTCTTTAACCTCGCACTGGCAGTGATCAACCCCGGCGACGAGGTCATCATTACCGCACCATACTGGGTGTCATATCCCGACATCGTGATCATCGCGGAAGGCAAGCCGGTGATCGTGCAGGCGGGCATCGAGCAAGGCTTCAAGATGTCGCCCGCACAACTGGAAGCGGCGATTACGCCCAAAACCAGGATGGTGGTGATCAACAGCCCGAGCAACCCGTCCGGCGCGGTGTATACGCTGGAGGACTTGCAGGCGTTGGGCGCGGTGCTGCGCAAGCACCCCAACATCCTGATCGCCACCGACGACATGTACGAACACATCGCGCTGACCGATGAAAAGTTCGTCAATATCCTGAATGCCTGCCCCGACCTGTATCCGCGCACCATGGTGCTGAACGGCGTGTCGAAAGCCTATGCGATGACCGGTTGGCGTATCGGCTATGCGGCGGGGCCGGAAAACATTATCACTGCGATGGAAAATGTGCAGTCGCAAAGCACCTCAAACCCGACCTCGATCTCGCAAGTGGCGGCCGAAGCCGCGCTGAACGGCGACCAGGGCTGCATCGCGCCGATGCTGAAAGCGTTCCGCGAGCGCCATGTGTTCGTGGTGAATGAGTTGAACAATATCCCCGGGGTGAGCTGCATCATGGCAGGCGGCGCGTTCTACGCTTTTCCAGATGCGCGTAAGGCAATCGCCACGCTGTACCAGAAGGGCATCCTCAAAGAAGCCACCGACATCGCGTTTTCGGAATATCTGCTGGTGGAAGGCGGTGTGGCCGTGGTGCCCGGCTCGGCGTTCGGCAGCGAAGGCTACATCCGCCTTTCCTTTGCCACCTCGATGGAAAACCTCAAGAAAGCGCTGGAGCGTATAACAAAGGCGCTTTCTTGAGGTTTCGGTGAAGGCTAACCTTCAGGCGTGGATGGGTTGAGTAGGCTGTAGGATGTGGTGAGGTACGAACCGCATCATTCACACGCTGATCTTCGCGCTTTTCACATAACTCACCTTTTGGGAGAATCATTTTGTAGGAGCGGGCCATGCCCGCGATCAGGTAATTCGCGGGCCTGGCCCGCTCCTACAAATTCCACCGGTTTTTAGGATAAATGATGACAGCGTGCAAAACCAAAAGGCTCAATAATTTGCCGCGCGCAAGGTAGGGCTTTCGGTGGTGCCGCCAACTTGCAGCGTGACGGCTCCCGCCCCGGCACGCATGGGTAACTCGGCGGAAATGCGCCCCGACAACTGTGGTCCGATGATATCCAACGCCCCTGCCGCCTTCAATATCCCCGCATCCATTCTTAATTGCCTGAAGGCATAAGCGCCATTCGCAACAGACAGGTTGCCACTCAATTCATCAAAATGGCTGCGTCCGCCCGGTAAACTTTCCCGGCTACGCAGACGCGTGGTTTCAATGATGTCGATGCCGTTGATCAGGCCTTTTTTGATAACAAAAGCGCCTTCCATGGTTGTTGTTTCGGCCAGCCTGTCCAGGCTCGCCGCCTCCATCCGAAAGCGCGCCGAACCATCCAGATCGCCACCCAGCACCTTGCTTAAATTTTGCAAGGTAATCGACTTGGAAACCAGCATACCATCAGCATGCCAGCCGGAACGCCAGTCGATACGCGCATTGCCGAGCAGCATGCCGCCAAAGATATGGCTGTCAAAATCGGTAATGACCAGTTCATCGCCGGTTAGCTCACCCTTTGCATTCAATTCGTCGAAAAACCAATTCGGCAGCAAGGGCAATGCGATACCGCGCGCCGTGAATGACATCTGCATTTTATTTTCTGGCGTGGCATTCAGGTCCAGCGCAAACTTGCCTCCTTCAGCTTGTAATTTCACTTGGGCAAATTTTCCGGCCTGATTGAAATTCAGCTCGCCCGCGATACCGGACAATTGGATACCGTTCGCCTCCAACACGCCTTGATTCAACTCGATACGCGCAACCGGATACTCTGTATCTGCGGCAGTTTTTTGCAGCCACGTCGAAACTTGCGGTAGCGCGGAGCCGTTGATTTTCAGGCCTTCCAGATTGAGGTTGCCGATTGGTTTGACTGAACTGAACAATGCCGACAATGCAAAATTCATCTGTGCCTGCGCTATCTGGATTTGCTTCTCCCCGCCAATCGATACGTCGCTTAATTCCAGGCGCGGGAAAGGCAATAAACGCCCGGACAAACGCCCGATATGCACCGGCTGTTGCAGCCTGGCAGTGAGCAATTGCCCAACCCGGTCTGCATAGCCCTGGGTGGGTAAAACAAATGGAATAACAAACAGGGCAGCTAATAGCGCAACAAACAATCCGGCGCTTATTTTCGCCCAGGGCAGGCCGGATCCGAGGGGGCGTAGCTTGCGTTTGAGGACAGGTTTCTTGTCCTCGGCCTTTGGCTTTCTTTCTTCTGAAAGTGTTTCGGCGGCGCGTTGTTCGGCCTCCGCCCAAGTCTTGGCCTGTTCTTCCGCAAGCTTTGTTACATCCTCCTCGGAAGGCATGTGCGCCTTTGCAGGAGATTTGACTGTTTCGATTGGCATCGCCATCGGTGGCAGTTGTTGTGTTGGTTCCGCAGCAGCCATTTTGTCAGCTTGTCCCGCTTGCTCCGCCACTCCGGTATTGGCTGTTCCCAATTCAATTTTGGGTGGTTCTTGCTCTATCACAGATGGCTGAAACGCCTCTTCCGGCATGATTAAACTGAACGGTTCCAGCTTGATCGCCACCGCTTTACCGGCATGTGGTAATGCAGCCTCCACAGCGGGTTCGGCGGTATCCATCAGCTCATAGACCGGATGCTCGCGCCCATGTTTGTCTTTGAGCGAGCCGCGATACTGGAACAGCTCGGCATATTCATCATTCAAGCGCGAGATGAAATCGTAATAAGAGCGGGAAACATAAATCTGATCGATACCGGCAAAACTCATTACGCGCTGCGCGTCGTTGATGCCATCGCCAACCATGTTGCTTTGACCGTTCACGTCATTGACGATATTGACCGGGCCGAGATGAATGCCAACACGAACTTTCAGATCAGGATAATCACGATGCCGTTCAGCCAAGGCCGTCTTGCGGAACTGCATTGCCACTTCCAGCGCTTCTTCTGGGTGTTGCAAAAAGCCGACTGCCGCACCATCACCCGTATCCAGCATGATGTGATCGCCATCTCCCTGTGCCGCCAGACAATCAGCGAGCAACTGATTGAACCTTTTTTTGATTTTGGTTTGTTTGTTGACGGATTGCTTGGTATAACCAACCACATCGAAAAACAGCACGGTTACACTGTTGGAGCGCGCAGATGAATCGGCTCCCGGTTTTGGCTTGACGGTTTCGTCTGCCGTCTTGAATTGCGCCACATCCTGCGCGGCTTGCAGCAGCATGGCCTCGGCTGCTTGCTGCGCTTGCAGGTCGATTTTTGCATCGGCCTCTGCCTGGGCGCGTTGTTGCGCCTCCTCTTGCTGCCGGGTAGCCTCGAATTCTTCCCGCACTTTGGCGGCATCTTGATCGGCTTTCAGCTGCGCCGCCTCGTTTGCCAAACTGGTTTCAGCTTCGGTACGCGCAAACTCTGCCTCATGTTGCACCAGAGCTTCCGCCTCTGCCTTTGCTCTTGCCGCTTCCAGAACGGTAAGAGCTTGTGCGGCCTCATGCTCTGCTTGCAAACGTGCCGCTTCGGCTATCTCTTTGGCATCCGCTTCCGCTTTGAGCCGCGCAACCTCCGCGCGCGCAAAATCGGCCTCCTGACGCGCCAATTTTTCCGCTTCGGCGCGCGCCTGTGCTTCCGCCTCTGCTTTGGCTCTTGCCGCTTCCAGTTCGGCATACGCGCGTGCAGCTTCTATTTCTTCCTTGAGGCGGCGCTCACTTTCTTCACGCGCTCTGGCTTCAGCCGCTGCGTGCTGTTTGGCGAGCTCAGCTTCCTCGCGCGCCTTGGCTGCTTCCTGCTGCGCCTTGAGGCGCGCCGTTTCAGCTTCCTGCTGCGCCTTCAATCTGGCGGCTTCAGCCTCTTCACGGGCACGCTGCTTGGCCTCTTCGTGTGCCTTGAGGGCTTCTTGTTCTGCCTTGATGCGTGCCGCTTCGGCTTCCGCTTTGAGCCGCGCAATTTCAGCGCGCGCAAAATCGGCCTCCTGACGCGCCAACTTTTCTGCTTCGGCGCGCGCCTGCGCTTCCGCTACTGCTTTGTTTTTTGCAGCTTCCAATTCGGCATGTAGCCGCGCCGTTTCTATTTTTTCCTTGCGGCGGAGTTCGCTTTCTTCACGCGCTTTGGCTTCGGCAGCCTCGCGCTGTTTGGCGAGTTGCGCTGCTACCTGTGAGGTTTCCGCTTCCTGTCTGGCGTTGCGCCCGGTTTCGGCACGTTTCTGAACTGCCTCATATTCCGCTTTGAGGCGCGCTTTCGCTTCGGCCACTGCCTGATCTTTATCGAATTTTGCTTTGGCTACCTGTTGTTCGCCATCGGGGTGTGCCGCCGCAACCTGTTTTGCCTTTAAGTTTGCCGCTTCGATTTCTTGCCTGGTTTTGACTTCGGCTAGGGCACGCGCTTTCGCCGCAGCTTCAAGTTCCGCACGAGCTTGCGCGGCCTCTTGTTGCCCCTTCAGGTTTGCTGCTTCTATTTTCTGGTTGGCTTCGGTTTCCGCTTCCTCTTTCAATTTTGCAGCCTGCGCCCTGGCCGTCTCGGCAGCCATCATTTCAGGAGTGGGTGGGCGAAAGATGCCGGTAAAGTCCAGCCCCTCAGAACCCTCGTTCGCCGGATTTTTAAGCGGTATCGCCATCTTGGCCGGCACGACCATTCTGGGCATCGTGTTGATTCTGGCGCTGTCCTCGATGAAACCGCTCTTTGCAAGATCATCAAACAATTCGCCGAGCAAATTGCGCAAACCAGGCGCGGCGCGCTTGGCGATTTCACCGAACGTGGCATCGCCATCCACCATCAACAAGGCGCGTTTGATATCGCTGGAAAGGTGCGCGGTTTTGCCGCGCGCCTCATTCTCGCCCTTGTCGGTTCTAACGAAAATGGTCTTGTTATCCATGTCTCATTCTAACTGATAGCGCAATTATTCCATGACATAATCATTTCTTCGCAGGCTGGGCGGGCTCTGCATCCTTGCTGCCGGTTTTATCGTTGCCCCCGCCGAACAGCTTGTTCAGGAAACCGCCCACCCTGGCACCCACTGTCGTCCCCAGTCCCGGCCCGAGGATCACGGTGCCCACGGCCGCGCCGGCCATGGCCGACTTGCTTAGCCCGATTACCGGCTCATCCAGCGTCCCCGAGATCACCATCGGTATGCTCGCCAGCCAGCCCGTCCCCTTGATGTTGACATCCAGCGCCCCGCCAAGCCGCGACGCAGGACTGATGTCCATACTGCCTTTGGCGTGCAACGCACCCGATATGATTTTTATCTTCCTGAAATGATAGCCAGCAGCATCCACACCGAGCAAGCCGGTCAGATCATCGAAGCGCGTGTTTCCTCCACCATCTGCAACCTTGCCGGGGCGGCCTGCGGCCTGCGCCAGATCCACCTTGCCCAGCACGCCGTCGCGCACATGAAAGCTGCCGTCCAATTGCAGGTTTGCCGGGAAGCGTCTGAAATCATCCAGCCGCATGGTGAACTTCGCCGTGCTCTCCATGTTGCCGCTGAACGATACCTTGTCGCTGAACGCACCCACCAGCCGTTGCATGGCGATTCCGCTGGCGGCGATATCTCCGCGCAGCGTGGCATCCTTGCGACTGGCGCTCACCGCACCGGTCAGCTTGCCGCCGTACAGCTTCGCATTCAGCCCCTTCAGCTCCAGACGCTGCGGCTGTACCGCAACGCGCGCCCCGATTTCATCGATAACCAGCGGGTGCCGGAAATCGGCATCAATGCGCGCCTTGAGCTGCCTGACCTGCACATCACCCGCAAAACGAAAATTATCCTTCAGTAATTCCGGGCTGCCTGCCTCGGCCTCCAGCGTTCCCTGCGCGGACAGCGCGCCGGACAGATCAACCTGCCTTCCCGTCAGCGACATCAACTGTTCCAGCGGCACTTCCATCCGGTTCAGCGTCGCCTGCACGCGCCAGCCGTCGGAAAAGTCCAGCTTGCCGGAACCCGCCACGCGTATGCCGCGCGATGCGGCAGAGAAGCTCTGCACGGCGAGTTCATGCTCTCCCAGCACACCCGCCAGCGACAATTCGTCCAGCGGCAGTTGCGGCAACGGCGGCAACGACCAGCCCTTTGCCTGCACCACCAGCGCGAAGGAACGATCCGGCTGCGGCAGCACGGTCAGCGATGCCGTTTGCTGGTTCATCGCAAACCAGGCCACCTTCAACTGTCCGGAATGCGTGAACTCCAGCCGTCCTTCGACCGGTTCCAGCGTCATCCCGGGCGCGACCAGACTCATCCCGGAGAATTGCAGCTCGCGCACCGCCATGTCTTGCAACTCGTCCGAGCCCTTGGCCAGCAGGCCGACCAGCTTGCGCACCTCTGCCAGATGCGCCGCACCGTCCTTCATCAAAATGCGCCGCACCGCCAGCTTGCCTACCAGCAAGCTCGGCATATCCAACTGCACATCGACAGATCGTATAGTGATTCCGTCCCGCCCGCCAACACTCACATCCAGCAACTCGAGATGCGGCAATGGCAGCACGGCAAGCTTGAGATGCCGGATACTGACCTTTTCATGCAGCTGCGCGCTCAAACTCCGTTCAATCTTGGGTGCGTACGCATCCAGCGGAGTGAAGTAAGCCGCCATGCTCACCAGTACCAGCAAGGTGAGCAAGCCAAGTAAAAATTGCTTCAAACGCTTCATAACAAGCCAAATTTAAGATTGACCGGGCAATACAAAATCACTATCATGCGCACCTCTCAATTCCCTGATAGCTCAGTCGGTAGAGCGACGGACTGTTAATCCGCAGGTCCCTGGTTCGAGTCCAGGTCGGGGAGCCAAGGAATTTTTCAAGTAGTTTCTTGTAGTTAGAGTGTGATATGCGGACTATGAGGCCACCCAAACAGGTGGCTTTTCGCTTTTTGATGGATCGAAATACCGAAAGTCCGTGGGTCGGTATTAATAAAGTCCGTAGATCGCATAACAAAACCGGAGGCGCTGCAATTATGAATGAAATCCTACAGCATCTAAAAAAGAACGGCGAGCAGCTCGACACGGAAATTGCTGTTGCTACAGGTATCTCGCTTGTTGCCGTTCGCCGCCATTTATCGGACCTTGCATCCAGAAACGAGGTCGTGGCGTGCCATACGATCAGATACGTGAAGGGTAAGAAAGTTGAGGGGATGGCTTGTCGTGTAGCTGGATATACCCCTCCGGCAGCACCCGGCAGGAAATCAAAGGCTCAGCTGAATTTGGCATAGTTCGGTTAAAAACTTGTTCAACTTCACAATCTCCTGGTTTGCATCCATCTCCCACGACTTTATCCGTCTGCCCTTCAGTATTGCCGATGCTGTCTGCAATATCTGCGCCCACGCAATTTGTCAGACACTGTCTGGCAATTCTTGAGCCCTCTCCAATTTCGCAGACACTGCCTGCGAAATTTTCCGCGCCACCAATAAGGAAGCCGGGCGTAACCAGCCCTGCGAGGTACGGAGACTCTGCCTTCAATTATGCAATCCTCGATAGAAGTGCGGGGCGCTGCGCTGATACAATACGACGCATTATGCGTAGTCACGAAATCGAAGTTATGCGCCTGCTCGAAGAAATCGAAGCACTGGTCGGTGAGGTTGAGCAATGACCACGCCTGTCAGCATGCCCACCGATTACGGCGACATCCATATCGGCATCGTCGAGTTGCTGGAGTCCGCGCGACGTGCCGCCGCGCGCAGCGTCAATGCACTGATGGCTGCAAGCTATTGGGAAATCGGCAGGCGCATTGTTGAGTTCGAACAAGGCGGCCAGGAGCGGGCCGAGTATGGGCAACAGTTGCTCAAACGCTTGTCATCCGACCTGACCGCTCATTTTGGTCGAGGCTTCGGTGTGATCAATCTCCAACAGATGCGCAACTTCTATCTGTGTTGGCCATCCGGGCAGATATATCAGACAGCGTCTGATATATCTTTGCCGCCCCAGATTCTCCAGACACTGTCTGGAGAATCACCCTCCATGACGATTGTACAGACTGCGGCTGCACCGCTGGATATTGTCGCACTCGCCCAGTGTTTCCCATTACCTTGGTCAGCCTACGTGCGCCTGCTATCGGTCAAGAACCAATCCGCCCGCAGCTTCTACGAAACCGAGGCGCTACGCTGCGGCTGGTCTGTGCGCCAGCTCGACCGGCAGATCAATAGCCAGTTCTACGAGCGCGCCGCACTGTCAAAAAACAAGGTGGCGATGCTGGAACAGGCCGAACACGCCGAGCCGGGCGATGCCATTCTGCCCGAGGAAGCCATCAAGGATCCTTTCGTTCTCGAATTCCTCAATCTCAAAGACCAGTATTCAGAATCCGATCTGGAAGATGCGCTGATTCAGCACTTGGGCGACTTCTTGCTGGAGCTTGGCGACGATTTTGCTTTTGTCGGTCGCCAGCGCCGCTTGCGTCTGGACGACAACTGGTTCCGCATTGATCTGCTATTTTTCCACCGCCGCCTTAAATGTCTGATTGTCATTGACCTCAAGGTCGGCAAGTTCAGCTACACCGATGCCGGGCAGATGCACCTCTACCTGAACTATGCCCGCGAGCACTGGATGAAGCCCGGCGAAAATCCTCCGGTGGGCCTGATCCTCTGCGCAGCCAAAGGCGCGGCAGAAGCGCATTACGCACTGGAGGGGCTTTCCAGCAAAGTGCTGGCCGCCGAGTATCAAACCGTGTTGCCGAATGAAAAATTGCTGGCCGATGAACTGGAACGCTCGCGGCGGGAACTGGAGGCGCGACGGCAGGTTGGGCCAACGACGGGGGGCGAGGTATGAACCGTTGGCGCGCAGTTGGGGCCGATGACTGAACACGATCCGCTAACCGCTTTGAGGGCAGAAAACGTCCGGCTTGTCGCATTGCTCGATGCGCATGGTATTGAATGGCGCTTGCCCCCAGAACCTGCGCTGCCTGTCACGGTGGATGCAGAGCCATCCCAGCTCAGCACTGGTGAAAAAGTGGCGCTCTTTCGTCGCCTGTTCCATGGCCGCACCGATGTCTACCCGATTCGATGGGAAAGCCAATCAACCGGCAAGACGGGTTACGCTCCTGCCTGCGCAAACGAATGGCTTGCCGGTATCTGCGCAAAGCCGCGTATCAAGTGCGCTGATTGCAGCACTCGCCTGCTCATTCCGCTGTCGGATGAGGTTATCTACG
>Ga0315281_10011343_pt1 | contig 12214 bp, 12 predicted proteins | sample YL17G07_0_MG_FD_204540 | JGI IMG/M metagenome (GOLD analysis project Ga0315281, IMG submission 204540) | Sediment microbial communities from Yellowstone Lake, YNP, Wyoming, USA - YL17G07_0 | ecosystem: Environmental > Aquatic > Freshwater > Lake > Sediment | place: USA: Wyoming | collected... | reverse complement strand
GTGATAGCGTAGGCATCGATGTAGCTTATGGCCGCATCAATGCTTACCATGCGGTCCAGATGGATTCCAGCCCGTCAACGCCGACGCCGACACCAATACCTACGCCTACGCCGACACCCACGCCTACACCGACGCCTGTACCGACGCCTACACCGACGCCTACACCTACACCCGCACCGACGCCAACGCCGACGCCTGTGCCTACGCCTACACCGACACCTACACCGACGCCTAGGCCAACAGCTACGCCAACACCTACGCCCACTCGGACGCCTACACCAACGCCTGTACCGACAGCTACACCTACACCGACGCCTGTGCAAACGCCTACGCCGACAGCTACGCCAACACCGACACCTGCGCCGACAGCTACACCAACGCCGACGCCTGTGCCAACACCTACGCCCACTCGGACGCCTACACCAACGACTGTACCGACGCCTACACCGACACCGACGTTAGCACCTACGCCTACACCGACACCGACGTTAGCACCTACGCCTACACCGACACCGACGTTAGCACCTACGCCTACACCGACGCCTGTGCCGACACCGACACCGACGTTAGCACCTACGCCAACACCGACGCCTGTGCCAACACCTACACCTACGCCGACGCCTGTGCCAACACCTACACCTACGCCGACGCCTGTGCCAACACCTACACCTACGCTAGCACCTACGCCAACACCGACGCCTGTGCCGATAATCATGGTGAACATGGATGCCCCTGATTTTGCGGCTGAAAATTCCGTATTCATCGCAAGAGTCGATGTGACCAGAGTAACAGGTTTTTACTCTGCTGACTATGAGATTGTCTTCAATCCCAGCGTCTTTGTGATAGGTAACGTCACAAGCGGGCAAATAGCTAGTACCCTGATCCCGGTTGATACATGGCAGGTAGTCACTCCCGGAGTGATAAGAGTCGTGCAAAACGCCGAAGAGCTTCATGGGGTGAGTGGCTCCGGATACGTAGCGGAGTTGCACTTCCACGTTATTGGTTCGAATAGTAGCTCCAGCGAGATTAACTTCTCGAACGGGGTATTTAACGACATTAACGCAAATCAGATGCCTGCGACCTGGAGCGGAAAAACCGGCATCGGAGTATATAAATCTGGCGACGCTGATGATGATGGGAGTGTAAATAACCTCGATATAACCAAATTGGAAAGAATCATAATCGGGTTAGACGATCGAACGCCGGGCGCCGATGCCAATGGTGACGGCAACATAAACGCCCTCGATATTACCAAAGTGGAGCTGGTTATGACGGGTAAATGAAAGGTCAATCCCTCTAACTTGCCGCATGTAAGCAGCACCGAACCTAAACTGTCCCAACTTGCCATTCCCCGCCATTAGTACTTTCGTTATATAGCTCGAATATCCTAGTCTAATCTGACCTCTTTGGGTGATTGAGCCCCCATCATAAAGTGGCATATACTCGATTCAGGATAGGTTTGATTTTGTAGTAGCTTTGGCAGCAGGCCAATGAGGAAAATGAAGATGAGGAAGCATCTCTTATTGGCAGTGGTAGCCCTATGCCTGGCCGTAGGGTTGACTTCTACTTTCATTGTGCGCGCTCAGGATACTGTCATAGTTAGCATCAGTGCACCTGATGAGATTGCCGAAGGCAGTGACTTCACAGCCAGGGCTAACATCAACCAGGTGACAAACTTCGATGCCACCGACTATGCTGTTACCTTTAATCCTGCCGTCCTCCAGGTGGGGAATGTCACAAACGGCCTCATAGCCGGGACTACCATCCCTGTTAATACATGGGGGGTAATCACACCGGGCACGATAAGGGTGATACAGAATGTCCCTGGCCTTCCCGGAGTCAGCGGGTCCGGGTACCTTACAGAAATACACTTCCACGTCATCGGCTCAGCCGGTAACACCAGCGATATCAACCTCTCCGATGGCGTGCTCAGTGACAATTCGGCAAATGAGATAGCGGCTACCTGGGTGGGTGGGTCCGTTCATGTGTACATCCATACACCTACACCTATGCCTACACCTACGCCTACACCTACGCCTACACCTACGCCAACACCAACACTGACACCTACGCCGGCGCCTACACCGACACCTACGCCGGCGCCTACACCGACACCTACGCCTACGCCTGCGCCAACGCCTACACCTACGCCTGCGCCAACACCTACACCTACGCCAGCGCCAACACCTACGCCAGCGCCAACACCTACACCTGCGCCAACGTCGACTTATGCTCCCCCAGGTGGTGGGGGTGGAGGCGGGGGAGGCGGTGGGGGCGGGGGCGGCATTCCTACGCCAACACGTGCGCCAACGCCAACACCCACGCCAGCACTAATGCCTAGTCCTACGCAAGCGCCGGAATCAGCGCCTGAAGCGACACAGGCACCTACCCGCACAATCAATATAAGCCTGGAACCCGGCTGGAACCTTTTCTCGTTCAACGTGATGCCAACCTCATCCAGCATAGAGACTGTACTCTCTTCCATAGAGGGAAAGTACACGGTTGTAGAGACGTTTAGCGGCGAAACATTATCGTATTACCCTGGAAACCCATCAGAAGAGAAGACGCTGAAGACCCTGGACCCCTACCACGGTTACTGGATCAAGATGGAGCAGCCAGGCACATTAAGCATAACGGGAACCCCTGTGGCAGCGACTACGCCCCTGTTTCTGCAAGAGGGTTGGAACCTGGTAAGCTACCTTGCCGATGAGCCGCTCCCTGTGAGCACAGCGCTCTCCTCAATAGACGGCCTTTATACCGCAGTCCTGGGTTACGATGGCCAGGCAGTTTCCTTCTATCCCGCCCTGCCGCCGGAGATGAATACTCTGGAGGTGCTCAGGCCGGCATACGGCTACTGGATCAAGATGAGCGCCCCGGCAACACTGGTCTATCGCAGCAGCATATGATGGAGACAATTTCATGCCGAAAATAGAAAAAGCCAAGGGGAGAGTAAATCGAAAGCTATTGCTTATTATTGCCCCTGTGTTGCTGGTGATTATTGCCCTGGCTGCGGCAGCAGTGGTCATACCGGGGAGAGGTGGCAATGGACAACTCCCGCCTGGAGGGCCTGCCCCCAGCGGTTCCGCTCCCGACGGCTCAGATATCCGTGATAGTTTAGCGCCTACAAATAGCTGGATGAACTTCTACGGCCTGGAATGCACTATCGATGGGCAACCGCTGCCTGCGGGAACTGTAATAACAGTCCGTGATCCGGAAGGTGTGCTTTGCGGTGAGTTCCCGGTCACCCGGGCCGGCCGTTACGGCTTAATGCCGGTGTACGGTGACGAGCCAGCAACCGAAACTGATGAGGGGGCAGTACCCGGAGATTCACTCGACTTTTACATCAATGGCATCAAGGCAACAGTAACAGGTCCGGATGAACCTGTGTGGACAGCGATGGGCGACTTGAAGCAGGTAAATCTGGCAACTTCTACTACAAACTGAGCCCCATCACAGACGGCGAGCACCCCACAAAGTGGCTACTATTGGTGACGTTTGACTCTGTCAACCTGATATAATAGGCTACGCCTATGAAGCATGACTCCACAGAAGGCACAACAATGGCTGAAAAACACCACGATGAAGCTTTAGAGCTGCTCAAAGGGTTTTTGCAGCCCTGGCACACGGCAGTCGAGGCTCCGGCAGAGACCCAAAGAAAGGTGCTGAGCGGTCTGCTGGAGGGATATGCTCAGACCGACTATGGAAGGGCGCATGGGGCGGCGCACGTAAAAAACATCGATGATTACCGCCGGGCTTTTCCAGTGGTTACCTATGAAGACTACAAGCCTCTCATTCAGCGCGTGATGGCGGGCGAGACAGGGTTACTGCTCAGTGAAGAACCAATTGGCTGGGCTATCACGCGAGGCACCACGGGCGATGAGTCCAAGTTCATTCCCATGACCCCTACCGACCTGCAGATGAGAATCAGCGCCGGGCGGGCTATGCTCAACTATGTCGTCAGCGCCAAATGCCCCGAAGTGCTGGAGGGCGCCAATTTGAACCTGAACTTCCCCTCGGTGATAGGAAAGGTGCAGGTAGGAGAAAAGGAACTGGAGTACGGCTATAGCTCGGGCATCTACCTGAAGCATGTATCGGCATATACACCTATACGCTCGGTTCCCACACAGGAGGAAATCGACGCCCTGGGGGGAAGCAAGTCCATCCGGGCCTGGGAAGCCCGCTTCGAGCTAGCCTATCAGAAATGCAAAGACGAAAACGTTACCATGGTAGGCGGAGTTTCGCCCACAGCTATTTTGTTCGGGAGCTATCTGCGCCGCGCTCACGGCGTCTATCCTAAGAACCTATGGAAGGTGCGGGTTATGACTTTGGGCAGCGTGCCCGGCATAAATACCCGGCAGGAGCCTGCATTGCACGCCCTCTACGGGCCAGCCGCTATCCGTGAGATTTACGGCGCTACAGAAGGAATGTTCGGTCAGCAGAGGGACAACCGCAGGGCCTGGGTGCCTAACTATGACCAGTTCTTCTTCGAGGTGCAGACCCGACGTGGCATAAAGCTGCTGCACGAGATGAAACCCTACGAACTGGGCAGCCTCATCGTTTCGACGCCGGTGCTGGCTCGCTATAAGATCGGCGACATGATACTCGCAGTCAGGCCCTCATACTTCCGCTGCATCGGCCGCGACCGCTGGTGGACCCCACTGGACTATGCCTGGGGTGAGTTCATGACATTGAACCTGGGCCGGCTTTAGGTTCAACGCTTGGGTACGAACGCACGAAGCAGTATCATGACTGCGATAACAATCAGTATAATTACCCAGATATAGTCCCAACTTATGAGCGAACCCAGGCCTACGCCCAGCAGGACTAAGCCAAAGATCACGTTCCCCGCAACTGCACGCCGGTGCTCCGGCACAAGCACACGATAGAATGCCGTAAGCAACAGAATAGCCCCGGCTCCGGCAAAGAAAACAGCCCAGCCTTCCCACCAATCGAAGTGGTCTTTATAGCCCGTGGTCTCAGCCAATATGACCAGCGCCCCCCAGATGAGGATTGCCGCCCAGCCTACCGCGTTGACCCGGTCACGCCGCCACTTCTCGTCCCAACCCTTCCTTTTCTCATCTTCTTTCTCGTTCTTCTCCCGCTTCTTCTCTTCATTCTTCTCTTCTCTTCTATGTCCTTCCGACATGTGTCCTCCTTTTGAAGGTCGATGATTTTCGGTGAGTCAACTATAAAACTGTCACAGGCTTAAAGACAGGCGCCAGACCGATGTCTAATAGATACGCACAGCACACAACCGAGTCAAGGGAATATTAATTCTCTAATGTGTCTTTGTCAACATATATACACAAGGCTGTTTTACAGCTCTTGTCAACCTCCTGTGTCCCCCAGTCTTGGGGGTATGGGGGTTGCAATCCGCTAAATCAAGTGCTATCATGGGCACTCACAAAATAACCTCTCACAGGTATAACTGAGGAAGGAGGCGGTGATGGCGATAAAGGTAATCATCGAGCGAGCTGTCAGCCCCGATAACCAGGGGGAGGTAGCAGAGCTGTTAAAAGACCTGAGGGCGAAAGCAGTCCGTCAGCCAGGCTATCTCTCCGGCGAAACGCTATTCTCAGTGGAACACTCCGGTACCCATGTGGCAATCAGCTCCTGGGAGAGCCTGCGCGAGTGGAGAGTCTGGGAGAAGAACCCGGAGCGAATAGCGATCGTGGACAAGATAGAGAAGCTTTTGAAAGCTAAGAGCAAGGTCTCTATATTTGCCACCACGCCCCGCTCCATTGCCGAAGGCGTGTAAGCTTGGTAACGCTGAAAAAGTCAATCCCCCAAATTCCGCTTCGCCTCGTCCCAGAGGTCATTTTGCTCCTGGAACGATAGGTCGCGGAGGGAGATGCCGCGTCTGCGGCAAGCTTCCTCCATGTAGCGGAAGCGGCGGGAGAACCGCTGGTTAGCCAGGCGCAAAGCTTCCTCAAGGTCAACGCCCTGCCAGCGAGCGGCGTTGACCAGGGCAAACAGGACGTCACCGAACTCGTGAACCTTTTCTTTCCGGGTAGCTGCTTCCTTCACCTCACGTATCTCTTCAGTAAGCTTGTCCAGTATGCCTTCGAACTCTTTCCAATCGAAGCCTATCCCGGCAACCCTGCGCTGTATAGAGTGGCTGTAGCTCAGCGCCGGCATACCTTTAGGCACGCTGGAAAGCAGGGAATCATCATCTTTGCGCTCGTTCTGCTTTAGCTCCTCCCACTCCAGCGCAACCTCCTCTGCATTCGCTGCCGTGGACTGGCCGAAAACGTGGGGATGGCGGCGGATGAGCTTGGTGCTGATGCTCTTGATGACATCACTAATGTTGAATTCCCGGGCTTCCTTAGCTATCTGGGCGTGCAGTAAAATCTGCAATAGCAAGTCGCCCATCTCCTCGCAGAGCTTGCCGGTGTTCTCCTCGTCCAGGGCATGGAGCACCTCATAGGCCTCCTCGATGAGATAGGGCTTGAGCGATGCGTGGGACTGGGCACGGTCCCAGGGACAACCGTCGGGCGCCCTGAGCCTGGCCACGATTTTCTCCAGGGTGTCAAAACTGGAGGGGTCTTGTTCCATAAGTTTTTCTCTACAGTGCCAGTGCCTGCGGTATATGCTCCGGAGGCCTCACCTGTTTCAGACTCAATGCCTGGTAATCGCACTTGAGCACGCAGATGCCGCAGCCCATGCACTTCCCAGTGTCCACAAAAGCTTTCTCTTTCTTCGAGCCTTTCGGCTTCACCATCTCTATGGCGCCGAAGGGACACCAGTCCACGCAGATCTCGCAGCCGGTGCAGGGTTCCTCATCGAGATGGGCTTCGTACCTGCTTTTAGCGATACATTTGGTCACCGGCGCCTTAAATCTATTGATGGGCTCGTAAATCATGCAGCAATCGGTGCAGCAATTGCACATCCCCCAGCGGGGCCTCATGCGCGTGGAGTTCTCGCAGGTATGAATCAGCCCGAGCCCCTCACACTGGTCTATCAGAGCCAGGGCTTCTTCGCGGCTAAGCCTTTTTCCAGCATTGCGGCTGATAAGGTACTCAGCGGAGACATTGAACTGGATGTCGACCATGGAGTGGGACTTCTTACATTTTTTGCCCAGGGCTCCCTTGCGCCTGCGGCAGGTACAATATGAGACAGCTATCGAGCGCGCTGAGTTTATTATCTGGCGCATATCCTCGCAGGGCAGTATCTCAGAGCTGTTGAGGATAGCTTTGTAAGCGGGGACAATCCTTCCCTGGGGCTGCTCCCTCTTCATCCAATCGGCTACCTGGTCAGGATCCCACTCGTTGACACAGAAGTCGTCCCACAGCTCGAAGAGCTTTTTATCGCGGACGTCATCGCGGTCGAAAGAGCACATAGTTATGTCATGTAACTGCACCACGGCGAGGGCGAAACTGGATTCTTCAAGGTTCTCAGGACCTCTGGCGAAGATGACACCTTTTCGATATAGACCCTCTACTTCCCTTTTCACCGCTGCCACATCCATATTGAGCTTCTTCGCTAACTCTTCGTACTTCAGGGGCATAAGGGCGGCAAGCTCAGCCTGCTTCGGGGTCATAAGATATTCCAGTATGCGGCGATAGCGGAGCGAATCCTTGTAGCCATGTCTCTCTGCCAGACTCGAATATACGTCATGCTTAGCCATGTTACCTACCTCAAGGCCATTATATAGTCCCCATCTTGCATTGACAAGGCAGGAGATGCTCGACTACCATATCCTGAGCGGGGTTGAGAAATTAAGTGAAAGCACTGTCAACAATAAACGCTATCCTTTTCATCATCTGCGTACCTTTATTGCTCATTACCACCGATGCGAGGTTTGCCGTAAACGATATCCGGCTTTATGAGTACGGCTTCAATAAATACCATATCAGCGAAGAAACAGGGTTAGATAAAGGGAATCTCACCGAGGTCGCCCACAAGCTGATCACCTATTTCAACTCGGATGAAGAATTTGTCGACATCAGCATATACAACCAGCGCGACATAGCGCATCTGAAGGACGTCAAAGGGCTGATCCAGTTAGTCTACCGCCTCCAGTTTATCTCCCTGGCTTACATAGCTGTATATATCCTGTTTAATTTCCTACTTCTGGGAGGCGCTTTCTGTCGACAGCTTGCCAGGCGGCTCATCTGGGGAAGCTGGGCCACTATTGCGCTCCTGGCAATCCTGGGTTTCATAGCACTTGTCAGCTTCGACCAGTTCTTTTTAGTATTCCACCTGGTCAGCTTCCGCAATGACTTGTGGCAGCTTTATCCCGGCGATCAACTGCTTCTGATGTTCCCCGAGGGCTTCTTTAGCGATGCCGCCCTGTTCATAGCAGGAGCAGCCATCGTAGAAGCAATAATCATCTGGTCCGCTGCCTGGGTCTTTTTGAAGCGGAGAGGAAAAGCTAAACCGGAACCGGTGACGCCGCAATCGAACTAAGCAATAGCGAGGGGCATCCGCCAGAGGCGGATGCCCCCCAAAACATAATCACACTACATACTTCAGTGGCAGGTGGAACAACTGCTGGAAGAGCAGCCGCTGCAGCCACCACCGCCCGCTACGGGAGCAGAGCCACCGCTCGAACTCTTGGTGAAGGCGGCAAACATTGAAATGGCCCGCTGCGCCCCGTTCTTACATGTCGGGCAAGTGGCGTCTTCATTGGCCTTACTCATAGGACGAAGCAACTCAAATTTAAGCCCGCATTTGGGGCAGCAATATTCATAGATAGGCATCCCAAACTCCTCCAATCTAATTCTATCACCCTGTCTAGCAGCGAGTCAATTTGATAAAACCCAGCATCGTTCACACTCAAAAATCAGCCAATATAATAAACTGAGATGCACAATTACCGCGAACAAAAGGTAGGTAAGCCTTAGATATGAGAGTGTATGGGCATACGCGCCCAATACCGGATGCAGTCTATTTAAAGGTCAGGAATGATGCAGAGAGAGCATTTAGCAATCATTTTCAACCCCCAAACCCCTGGCAAAGAGGCTTTGCCCCTCTGCACTCCCCATTATTATTCGATCTCAATAGCCTCGTTTGACAAGGTATAGCATGCGAGGTAGAATCAAGCTTTGGGAACAGAAATGCAGAACAAATACGATGTAATTATCGTTGGCGGCGGGCCTGCGGGCATCTTCGCCGCCCTGGAATTAAGCCAGTCAACCAACCTCAGCATCCTGCTCCTGGAGAAAGGCCGAGACCTACATCTCCGCAGATGCCCCATTATCGGCAAGAACCGAAGCTGTCCCCCCTGCTCACCCTGCGACCTGGTCAGCGGCTGGGGCGGTGCCGGTGCTTTTAGCGACGGTAAGCTTACTCTTTCTCCGCAGGTGGGTGGCCAGCTAGAAGCCTATCTGGGGACGGAGAAGGCAGCCGATTTGATCCACTATGTCGACAATATCTACCTCAAGTTCGGTGCATCGAACGAGGTCTACGGCGCTGGCACAGAGGTGGAGCAACTGAAGCAAAAGGCGAAAAAGGTTGGCCTGAGGCTAATTCCTGCGCCGATACGTCACATGGGCACGGAGAGCTGCCGCGAAGTCCTGCGAGATATGCACAAGTACCTGGCTGATCGAATCGAGAGCCAAACCGATACTGCTGCTGTCTCCCTAATCAGACAAAACGGGAGAATCAAAGGCATCCAGACCGACGATGGGCAAAGAATAGAATCCCGCTACCTTATCATCGCCCCGGGCAGGGAAGGGGCTGACTGGCTGCTTAAGGAGGCTGGCAGGCTGGGGCTCACACTCCATAATAACCCGATCGACGTTGGCGTCAGGGTGGAGGTGCCCATAACAGTGCTCCAGGAGCTGACCGATACCCTCTATGAGATCAAACTTGAGTTCTATTCTCCAACCTTCGGCGACCGCATCAGGACCTTCTGCATGTGCCCCGCCGGCGAGGTTACCATGGAGACCACAGGCGGCCTCGATCCGGTGATAACTGTGAACGGTCACAGCTATGCCCATCGCAAGACAGCTAACACTAATTTCGCCCTGCTGGTCAGTGCTACCTTCTCCCCTCCCTTCCGCGAGCCCATCGCCTACGGCAAGTACCTGGCCCGCATTGCCAATATCATAAGCGGAGGCGTGATTGTGCAGAGGTGGGGCGACCTCAGCCAGGGCAGCATTTCCACTTCGAACTCCATCGAAGAGGGCGCAGTAAAGCCCACATTGAAAAGCGCTACCCCGGGCGACCTCGGCTATGTGCTCCCCTACCGCTTCTTAAAGGGAATCAACGAGATGCTCACCGCCATGGAAAAGCTTGCTCCGGGTGTAGCCTCTCCCGACACACTCCTTTACGGCATCGAGGTCAAGTTTTACTCATCGCGCCTGGAGCTAACCGAGAACCTGGAGACCGAGATACCCAACCTATTCGCCATAGGCGATGGCGCGGGTGTCAGCCGCGGACTTATTCAGGCTGCTGCCTCCGGAGTAGTAGTAGCACGGGAGATAGTGAGAAGGGTGAGCTAGACTGCCCACCTTCGCCGGTATCGACCTGACCTCGTTGCCCAGGTGAAACCGAGCCCATCGGCGACATATGTAAAGGCCCGATATAAATACCTTACCCCCAGCCAGGGACTCCCGTTTGACAAAAAGTGGCGAGACGCTTATATTTAATAGGGTTGTAACAGCCTCCTGGTAAAATTTCATAAGCGAACGAAATCGGGGAGTGGCGCAGCCTGGTAGCGCACTTGCATGGGGTGCAAGGGGTCGCAGGTTCAAATCCTGTCTCCCCGACTTTTTTTGCCTGGTTACCCTCAGTCCAACTTCCCCTACAATGGAAACTACTTAAACAGCGGACTTTTTTGTGTTCCAAAGGGCTTGACAAACTCAAGAAAAAGTGGTACAAACAGTCCGTCATTTCGTAAAATAAAACGGACTTCAATGTATCACCAAATTTGTATTAGTGGTTATTGCAGTCCGTTAGTCCATCGGGAGACCTGGTTAGAGACGGACAGGTTAGAAGTGGCCAGAAGAGTGCGGCAGTTAACGAATCCAGGCTGCCTGGGGCAGATGGCCCAAAGGTACTGCAGATATTGCAGCGAGAGATGCCCTATTACGGCGCTCTGCGTGCTGACATTGATGGGCGAATACCTGAGACGTGATCACACGATATCACCAACTCAGGAATCAACCGAGTCCGCTGAGCCTCTAACTATTCCACCCGATGAGCCGAAGTAAAGAAACGCATACGAAGGAATTAAAATGAACAAAGCGATAAGCTGGATAACCTACATCTGGTTGCTTACAATCGAGGCTTCCGAAGACCTGCTCGAATCAGCCAGAAGACGGCTCTTCGAGCGTAGCGATTCGGCAACCGAGACTAGAAATCCTCAATTGAACGACCGTTATCGGATACTGCCTCCCACACCCATCCACTGATACTTGGCTTCTGATGGGCCTAAGTGTTCAATAAACAGAACTTTTACTATCACCTTCAGTATTTGAAATGAGATGCCAGCCTCTTACAGACTGGCCTATTAGTGACCAGAAGAATACAACTGCCGAGTTGCACAATCCAAGCTTTCGTGCAAGAGGAAGGCACCCTACTATACGTCAAATGGCGCCGATCACAGCTGAAGAAGTGATGTGGTCATCAACCTGGACTGAAACCTTCGCCAATACGCTCATATCTGAAATCGCACACTGGAGATCCCTGAGCCAACGTCCCAGCACGTTTGAAACGAAAGCCAGTTTTATCAAGCGCCCTTGGGATAGTGACTTCATCTCCGTAGCATGTCGAAGGGTAACAAAGGTAGGGATCACCGAACAATTTGGCCGCTTCATGCCAAACGCAGTAATTTATATTATAGGCAAGCACTGTGGGCGAGTCCTCTACAATATCCATATTGTGCAGCCCGGCACGCGCATTTGCATCCATGGCAGCCCTGCCGTACTTCTTGAAAGCCTCAAAAAAATTGCCGCAAGCCCTGTAATCATCTACCGATGGCCACATCGGTGACATCAATTCCCATATGGTATTTTCCACCAGCTTGCATTGTAACGCGGATGCCCTTTCCATACCTATCATATCCGCCAGTGCCTTCATTAGCGCGATCCTCTTAATAACTGATTCTATGAATCTCTGGTCGCGGAGTCCACGCTCTTTGAGGCTTGATAAGTCCTGGGCCTTCATGTGCTCGGTCTCTTCCTTCATTCTAGACATAAGCTCCGCCACACCAGTACGTCCCAGCTCCCTCTCCAACTCCTGGTGCATCCTCCTCCTCATCTTACCC
>Ga0315281_10011341_pt1 | contig 12215 bp, 9 predicted proteins | sample YL17G07_0_MG_FD_204540 | JGI IMG/M metagenome (GOLD analysis project Ga0315281, IMG submission 204540) | Sediment microbial communities from Yellowstone Lake, YNP, Wyoming, USA - YL17G07_0 | ecosystem: Environmental > Aquatic > Freshwater > Lake > Sediment | place: USA: Wyoming | collected... | reverse complement strand
CCGCGGTCCCCGCGCCGGCAAGGTCTCTGCCGCTTAGCACCGATTCCGACCCGGGCGCGCAAGCGCTCGAGTAGCGATTCGACGGAACGCCCGGTCCGCAAGGATCGGGCGTCGTCGTACCTGTCGGAGAGCGGCCGCGCCGGGAGGATCAACTATCATCGAGTGAGCATGCGGAGGCCCACCTCGCGTCGCGCTCACGGGCTGCTGCTCGCGTTGGCCATCGGCGTCACGTCGTGCAGCCAGGCATCCCCGACCCCGACCGCCAGCCCCATTCCAACGGCGACGCCCAGTGTGGCGCCGTCCCCGTCGCCTACGCCGATCCCTCCTGCGCGGTTCCCGCTCGCGGTCGTTACGGGCCTCACCAACCTGAAGGCATGGGTCACCAGCGCCGAACTCGCATCAGCCGCGCAGGCGGGCACGCTGGTCATCCCGTGTGCCGTGCAGGTCATTGCGCCGGCAGTCATAGCAGACCTGTTGACGAGCTCCTGCACACCCGCAAACGAGATCGCGGCCCTGTTGGTTGCCACGCCGGGGACGCTTGCGCTCCTGCCTCCGGCCCTCGTCGATCCGAGGACGAAATCGCTGCCGGTTGACCCTAGCGGGCCGTACTCGCAGGGTGGCGCGGACCTGTTCGGTAACGCCGTCGCCCGGGCGAGGCCATATCCGATCCATGGCGAGTCGACCACGCTGCCCGCCGATTGGACCGCCTACGACTCGTCGGCGATCTGGACCCTCATGTCGCTGGGCGACTCGTGCCCGGCCCGAGGCGTCGCGTACCAGGCGATCACACTGCAAAAGGGATGGAACTGGGTCATGGGTGGTGGGACGGCGGAGTACGACCAGGTGTATCCCAATCCGGTTCCGCTCGAAGCGATCGGCGGTGGCTACAACATCGTGGCCGCCCACGCCACCGGGAATGAGGGCGCAGTGGGGCGACTGACCTCGGGGGCTGACGTCACGATCGACGACTTCGAGTGCCCGGTGATCACGAACTTCGACGTGATCGGTGAAATGGTTTTCAGCATCGATCCGGCGGTTCTGCCCGTTATGCGGAGTGTCCTGGGGGTCGACGTGGCGTACATCGCCGCGAACCATATGACCGACCACGGCCCCGATGGTCTGCGCCAGACGCGCGAGTACTTCGCCAGCTCCGGGATCCAGACGGTCGGCGGCGGGATGAACCTCGCCGAAGCGCTCGTCCCGGCGATCGTGGAGATTCACGGCATCAAGATCGGCTTCGTGGCATTCAACGACGTCCCCGGGGTCATGAGCGCTGACGCCACATCCCCGGGCGTGCCCTGGATCACGGAGGCGAACGTCGCTGAGGGGATTCGGCTGGCGAAGGCGGCTGGTGCCCAGGTCGTGTTCTGCGACCCCCAGTGGTGGGGCGGCTCGGAATACCACGGAGACCTCCAAAACGACCAGGTCCCACAGCAGGAGATGTTCTACGCCCTCGGGTGCGACCACATCGTGGGGGCAGGAACGCACAATACCGGCCCCTTCCAGCTCCGCAAGGATGCTCGGGGCGTGCACGTCACGATGGCCAGCGCGGGAAATTTCCTATTCGGGCAGGATTGGAGCCAGGAGACCCAGGAGGGCGTGATCATGGAGCTCGCCTTCCGCGGAACTGAGGTCGTCCAGGCCAGATTCCATCCGTACATCGTGCTCTTCCAGGCACAGGCCGACCTCATCAACCCGGAAACCGACGGTCACTACCTCATGGAGCGACTCTGGCAGGCGTCCGAGTCGTCCTACTGACTCCCGAGCAACGCGAAGGAAGCGTGCGAATTGCCCGGCACCGCGGACGTGGTGATCATCGGCGGAGGCATCGCTGGTGCGGCCGACGCCTTCTTTCTGGCGCGCCACGGCCTGGTGCCGGTCATCCTGGAGCGCCGCGATCACCTGGCAGGCCTGACGACCGGCCAGGCCGTCTCGTGCTTCAGAGCCCAATGGGCCACCGCGGAGCACGCCGCGCTCGTTCATCCGAGCATCGAGTTCTACCTGCGATTCGAGGAGGAGACGGGACTTCCCACCTGGAGCATCGGCCTCCGACAGCAGGGCTGGCTGTTTCTTACGGCCAGCGCAAGCGGCCCGACAGACATGCGGTCGTTCGTAGCCGACCAGCGAACCTTGGGTATCTCCGACTCCGAATACCTGGGCGATTCAGACCTTCGTCGTCGGTTTCCGTGGGTCGGACCCGCGGCCACCGCGGGAAGCTACCGCGCGCTCGATGGTTGGCTGTCCCCGTACGAGGCAACCCAAGGGTTGATTCGGGCCAGCGGGGCGGTCGTTCGTTTGGGCGCGGCGGCACGTTCTGTCCTGACATCGCACGGACGCGTGGTCGGCGTCGACACGAACATCGGGCGAATTTCAACCGATCGCGTTGTGATTTCAGCGGGGCCGTTTTCGCGCACGCTGGCGGCCACGGCCGGTGTCGATCTTCCCGTCAGGTTGCTGCGCCGCCACAGGGCTCACATCGTCGACTCGGCGATCCCCGATGACGCTCCGATGGTTGTCGACGTTGACACCCACGTGTATTGGAGACCCGAGGGAGAAGGCGCCTTCCTGGGCCTGCCGCAGCCGGAGACCGACGCACCTCCAATCGAGGCCGTACCCACCGACTGGACCTTCCCCGCTGTCGCAATGCAGGAAGCCGGCAGGCTCGCCCCGTTCTGGCTGGACGTCGCCCGCCGTCTGACGCGTGATCGCGTCTCGCTCGCGGCGGGCCAGTACACCTGCACGACGGACGGGTTGCCGATTCTTGGTTCATCACCCATCGCCGGGCTGTACTTCCATACGGCCGACAACGGCTGGGGCATCGAATCGGCGCCGGAGGCGGCTCGAATCGTGTCCGACATCATGGTCGGCAGGCGGCTCGAACACCCATACGCGCTCGATCGACCAACGATCGAGACGGCTCCTCTCCGCGCGGCCACTTACTAGCTTGGGTGCACCAAACCTCACTCAGCGGCCGAGAGGCCTTGCAGTAGCGCTACCGTTCGTCCCTCGCCAAGAAGCCACGCCGTGTCGGCCATAGAGGTGCCTTCGCGCTCATCATGCGGTCGAGGAGGTTCGACGTCATCCGTTCGACGCCCGGGTTGGGCTGTCCGAACGGGTTGATCGCCTCGGGCCAGCCGAATGTGCTGGCATTGAAGACCCACCCGCCGCTGGCCGCCTGGTAGAGCACCGCCTGCGATCGATCGGTACCGCCGTATCGCGTCTGGAACGGCGAGTCTGAGAGCAGCACAGTGACGGGCGCCTGACCTGGAAAGTCTGGCTGTCGATCGGACTCGCCCCACACGAGGTTGGCGATCAGCTGCCCGTTCGACAGCCCTGTGCCGCGGTAGACCCAGTTGGACGCGTCCGAGACGACCCACGGCGCCCGGCCGGCCACCATGTTCGTGTACTCAGCGCCCAGCAGGGTCTGCTCGGGCTGGCTGACTGGCGGGTCGCGCCACCGAACGGTCTTGAGGGCCGTCGTGGGCTCGGGATCCAGCGCCGCGTCTCTGTAGCAGACGAGCACGCGGTCCGGCCGCTGGTCGGGCCCGGATTCAAGCCGTGCCTGCCAGTAGATGTTGTTCGCCGAGAAGAACGCCATGCTGATCCCTCCGGCGACGGCCGTGGTGGCCGCCGCCTTCATCTCGGCGGTCCAGTACTCGTCATGGCCGGCGGTGACCATGGCCCGATGGCGAAGCAGCAGCGCCGCCCCCTGTCGATGGAGGTCGATGCTGGTGGCGTAGGTGACGTCGTAGCCGGCACGCTCGATCCACGCGACAACTGGCTGCTCGAAGTCGAAGAAGGATCTCCCCAGGCCGTCGTTCGCATAGGGACGATCGAAAGAGACCTTCGCCGCCGCGTAGAGGCTCCGTCCGGTCCCGTTGGTCGGCCACGTGTTGTAGGCCTGGTAGGTCGTGACCGGCTGGATATAGAGCAACGGTGCGGTGCGGGCGTCGGCCCGCACCACGAACGAGACCCCGTTCTGGAAATGACGATCATTGGTGAGGACCGCGAGGTAGATTCCGCTGACCCAGCTGCTGGGGACCGTGAAGCGGATGGTTGGCAGCCAGTCGCAGACCCGCAGTCCGGTCACCGCGTCAATGGGGCAGTCTTGCTGCGTCACTCCGGGCAGCCACGTCCCGGCCACCATGAGCCGGCCCCCGGTGCCGCCGTACCAACCGAGCCGATAGATGTCGATCTTGAGCGGCTGGGCCGGCGACACCGACGCGAACAAGGTGATGTGCTGGCCCGCGTCGACGCTGGTGTCCGAGGCGTAGCCCTTGATCTCTGCGCCGCGGTCGGTGGCGATCTGGTAGCCGCTGCCACCCATGATCCAGCCCGTGGATCCAGGGTGCAGGTTCTCGGCCACGATGGATCCTGGCTCTGGGTTGGTCCCGGTGGCTACCTGGCCGCTCGAAGTCGGTGTCGCGCTCGGCGTCGCGCTCGGCGTCACGCTCGGCGCAGCGCTGCGTGTTGGCTGTGGACTGGCGGATACGCGGCTGCTGGGGCTGACCGTCGTGCTGCACCCGCCGAGCGTGACCACCACTACGAAGGCAGCTGTGGCCAGGACGCGACGGGTCGACCTTGCGTCAGGCATCTCCGCGATGTTCGTCGATGGCTCCTACGTGCGAGGAAGTGTGGTCGGGGCGAAAGGATTCGAACCTTCGACCTCCTGAACCCCATTCAGGTGCGCTACCAGACTGCGCTACGCCCCGACCGAGCAACCTCCAGTCTACGACACGCGGGCTGTCAAACCTCCCGCGCGCGTCCGGTCTGACGCCCGGCGTTCGTGTTCAGGACGAACCAGGCAGCCCGCTGAGCTCGGCCTTGGGTGCCCGGGTCATCAACTCCGCCACAGCTTGCATGGGTGGCCGGCCCGCGTGCACCACGGCCTCCACCTGCTCGGCGATGGGTAACTCGACGCCGTGCTTGGCGGCCAGCGCGAGTGCTCCGCGAACGGTGAAGACACCCTCGGCGACACCATTCAACTGGGCGGCCGTATCGGTCCAGGACATTCCCGACGCCATCAGCTCCCCCGCTCGTCGGTTCCGGGATAGCGGGCTCATGCAGGTCGCGATCAGGTCCCCAACGCCCGCCAGCCCGGCGAAAGTGAGCGGGTGCGCCCCGGCGGCCACCCCCAGGCGAGTGATCTCGGCCAGGCCGCGGGTGATGATGCCTGCCTTTGCGCTATCCCCGAGGTCGAGCCCGTCAACAAAGCCCGCGGCCAGCGCCACGACGTTCTTGAGCGCGCCGCACAGCTCCACCCCGATGACGTCGGGGTTGGTGTAGACCCGGAATCGATCCGAGGCAAACAGGGCAGCGAGCTCGGTCGCCAGCGCCGCATCGTGGGAGGCCATGACGGTGCCGGCCGGCTTCCCGGCCGCGACCTCGGCGGCAAGGTTCGGGCCCGACAGCACGGCCACCGGCCTCCCCGGGAGCTCTTCCGCGATCACCTCGCTCATTCGCAGGTGGGTCTGCTCCTCGATCCCCTTGACCACGCTCAGCAGCGCCGCACCTGGGTAGAGGTCATCGCGCAGCTCGGCCAGGGTGGCGCGAAGATGAGCCGAGGGGATGGCCAGCACGAACAGCCGGTGCGGCTCACCAAGGTAGGCAGTGTCGGTGACGACGCGCAGGTTCGGTGGAAAGGTGACGCCGGGGAGGTAGCGCGCATTACGCCGGGTGACCGCCAGTTCGTCGTTCACCGAGGCTCGATGAGCCCAGATGCTGACCGGGCGCTCGGCGAGCGCCAACTTGACCGCCAGGGTGGTGCCCCACGCTCCGGCGCCGATCACCCCGACCTGGTCGCTCATTCGACCTCGATCGTCTCCCTGGCCGGGGCCTCCTCGGCCGGCGTCTCATCCATCCTGGCGATCCAGCGATCGAGGTAGGTGCGCGCCGCGATCAGCTGCTTGCGGCCGACCGCCTTCATATGGACGCGCGTTTCGTCGGGCAGGACGTTGTGCATGAGGGCCCAGAAGGCGGTCTCGATTGTGGCTCGCGGATCAGAGCGCTTCAGACGGCGCTCCAGCTCATCAATGCGGGCCTCAAGCTCCGCTGGATCTTGATCGGTCATTCTTCTTACCTCCGGTACTGCTCCGCGGCGGCGCCGAGAAGCGAATCTTCAGGGTGTGGTCATCAAACTTTGCGCCGAGCGTGGGCGCCTCCACCAGGACCCGTGGCAGGACGAAGTTGCGGCGCCAGGTGCCGACCTCGATCACGATCTCATCGGCGTGCCGCATCAGCCGAATCTCCTCCTTCATCGCGAACGGCAGCTCAACCCGCATGACGAATTCGTCGTCCTCGCGCACCACCGAATATGGGCGGCCGCGATAGAAATGGATCGTGGGGTCAGTGTCCCCATAGAGGCGCCGGCCGAGTTCGGTCAGCCGCTCGATGCCCACCACCTCCTGGTCGAAGAAGGGGGCCCTGAGCACAGGGATCGGGCTGAACGCCTCCTCCACCATCGGCGCATAGCGCTGCTGGGCCTCGTACCAGCCCTTGAAATAGAGCCACTTCACGTCATCGGGGAGGACGCGGTTGGCGATCACCAGGTCGGTCGGGTAGCCGTAGAGATGGAAATAGGTGAAGGAGCGCTGGGCCTCCTTGATGACCATCTGCTCGAGGGTCAGCACGACGCGGACCGAGGTCTTGTCGGGGTCCGCGAGCAGGTCGTGCATGTGCTCCAGTCGGGCGAAGAGATCTTCGCCCGCATCGAATACGTCGTCGCCGGGCATCGGCATGCCGACCACGCGCTGGATGAGGGGTCCGGTCAGCTTGGAGATCCGGCGACCGATCGGCTCGATCTTCTCCATCCACCACTTGCCGGCCTCCGGCAGCGAGAGGAGGCGGAGCGTCTCGCCGGTCGGGGCAGCATCCACCACCACGACGTCGTAGTTGCCCGAATCGTGGTGCTCGGCGATCCAGAGCAGGCTGCCCACCTCGTCCATGCCCGGCAGCACCGTCATCTCTTCGGCGAGCACCTCGTCCAATCCCCGCCAGCGGAGCAGGCTGGCCGCGTAATTCTGGATGCGCCCCCAGTACCGCGCGACGTTATAGAAGGCATCGGACTCCTGGCCCCACAGGTTCGGGGCGACCTCGACCGGCTCAGGACCAAGCTCGATCGCGAACGCGTCTCCGAGGCTGTGCGCGATGTCGGTGGACAGCACGATCGTCCGGTAGCCTCGCGCGGCACAGTTGAGCGCCGTCGCCGCCGCGACGCTCGTCTTGCCGACGCCGCCCTTGCCGGTGTAGAGCAGGATCCGCGGGGGAGCCTTCGCCGGCGGAGGCTCCGCGCTCATTGGGTGCCCTGCGCTGCCGTCGCTGCCCGTCATGTTGGTCATGGTCGCAGACCGCCGCATTGTTTGTGCGATCGCTCTCGCAATCCGCGCGTCGTCGGCAGCGAAATAAAGGGTCGCCGCCGGGCGGCGTGCTGGCCACTAAAGGGTCTCGGTATTGGCTCCGCAAGCCTTTAGTGCGAGACTCCCTCGGGTGACTGGACGCACGAGCCTGAGGTGAGTGGGCCATGACCGGCAGCGATGCGACGATCGGAGGGGATCTGACCCCACGCGAGCGCGAAGTCCTGGCGATGGTCGCCGCAGGCCTCACCAACCGCGAGATCGGTGGGGCTCTGTTCATCAGCGAGAGCACCGCTGGGGTCCACGTCTCGAACCTGATGGCCAAGCTGGGAGTGGGCAGCCGCACCGAGGCCGCCGCGTGGGCCTACCGGGCCGGGTTGGTGGAGGCTGCTCCCGGCACCAGGCTGACCAACGGGCCGCCGAGCGATCTCGCGCCGGGCCATGCGCCGGAGCCGCGATCGGGATGGTTCGGCAGGCTGCGCGACCGGCTCCGGCAGCGTGACGGCCGCGTGGCGGCCTTGAGCATCGGCGGCGTGGTGGTCCTGAGTGCCATCACCGTCGGCCTTGCGATCGCCGTCCTCAACGGCAAGCAGCCCGGGGTCGCTGACCTGCCCGGCCCATCGGCCAGCCCCAGTTCGAACGCATCGACTGCGCCGAGCGTGGAGCCGTCCACCGCGGCGACGCCGACCGCCGCGGCGACGCCGACCGCCGGAACGCCCAGCCCGACCCCAATTCCGGGACCGAAGGGGAAGTGGAGCGTTACGGGACCCATGTCTCTGCATAGGGTCGACCAGACCGCCACGCTGCTGCGCGACGGCACCGTGCTGGTGGCCGGGGGTGTGGTGCATCCCCCGGGCGCGATGCAGTCGTCAGCGGAGCTCTACCACCCGGACGGCGGCGAGTGGACGAGCACCGGCGCGATGCTCGAGGCCCGCGCGGGCCATTCAGCCACCCTGCTCGGCGACGGCACCGTGCTCATTGCCGGTGGCGGCATCACTCAGGCGGTGACGGCAGAGCTGTTTGATCCCAAGACTGGGACATGGCATGCGACATCACCGATGAACGCCGCCCGGTCCAACCACACCGCCACCCTGTTGGCGGACGGCACGGTGCTGATCGTGGGCGGTATCTCGGGCGGGGACTTTCTCGCGTCGGCAGAGATCTATGACCCCCGCGACGGTACCTGGACCTCCGTTCCGCCGATGGCGGACGGGCGCGTCGGGCACACCGCCACGTTGCTCGAAGACGGGACGGTGCTGATAGCCGGCGGGTCGAGGGCCAACGGCACGTCCGTGGCGGTGGCCGCCCTGTACGACCCTGTCAGCCGGACCTGGAGCGCTGCCGGAGGCATGGTCACGGGGCGGAGCGGGCACACCGCCACGTTGCTCGGCGATGGGACGGTGCTCGTCGCCGGCGGCTCGAGTGACCTTGGCCAGACGGTTTCGACTGAGGTCTATCGGCCATCCACGAAGTCGTGGGCTCTGGCCGGAAGCATGGCCGATGCACATGGCTACGGGCATACCGCCACGCTGCTGCGTGACGGAACCGTGCTGCTGGCTGGGGGCTCCATCCCCGGCGGCGGCCCGCTCCTGGCCACCGCCGAGATCTACGACCCCCGCAACGGCCGGTGGGCCGCAGCCGCCTCGATGCCGCAAGGTCGATCCGGCCATTCCGCAACGCTGTTGCAGAATGGCGACGTGCTCGTGGAGGGAGGCCAATCGAGCGGCCCCGGCCTGCCCCAGGTCACCTTCCTCTACCACCCCGACGCCGGATCCTGAGAGACGACCAGCACGTCGCGGACGCAACGACGACCCGCCAGCAGCGAGTAGGCACCCTCAGCGTTTCCTGGCGACCTTGCGCCGCGGGCGGCTTGGGCGGCGGGCCGCGTCTTCCGATACCCGCTGTCGGAAGATCAACTTGATCGGTGTCCCCAGGAAGCCGTACTCAGCCCGGATCCGGTTCTCCAGGTAGCGTCGGTAGCTGAAGTGGATCAGCTCCGGGTCGTTCACGAAGATCACGAAGGTCGGAGGCGCCACCGCGACCTGGGTGGCGTACAACACCTTTGGCAGCCGATTGCGCACGTGTGCCGGCGGGTGCTCGCGCACCGCATCGGTGACCAGGCGGTTGAGTTCGCCCGTTGAGACACGCCGATAGCGTTCCTCGGCGACCCGGCGCGCCTCACGCAGAATGCGATCGACCCGCTGCCCCGTCTGCGCGGACGCGAAGACGATATCGGCCCAGGCCAGGTAGGGTGCCTCGCGGCGAAGCTTATGGAGCCATTCATCGGCGGTCTGGCCGTCCTTCTCGAGGGCGTCCCACTTGTTGATGACCAGGACGATCCCCTTGAACGCCTCCAGCACATGTCCGACCACGTGGGCGTCCTGCGCGGTGTAGCCCTCGACGGCATCGGTCATCACCACCGCCACGTCTGCCCGCTCGATCGCCTTCATCGCCCGCAGCACGCTATAGCGCTCGATCCCCCGGTCGATCGAGCCGCGCCGCCGGATTCCGGCGGTATCCACCAGGATCATCGGCTCGCCATCCACCATGACCGCCGAGTCGACCGGGTCGCGCGTGGTGCCGGGCAGGTCCGAGACGATCATCCGATCCTCGCCGAGAACGCGGTTGACGAAGGTACTCTTCCCCGTGTTGGGTCGCCCCACGACCGCCACCCGCGGTGGCCCCATCTCCGTCTCGGCGAGCTCCTGGAGATCGCCTTCTGCGAGATCGAGATCGTCATAGACCGATGCCTCTGGCTCCGCCTCGCCGGCCTGTGCAAGCGGCAGCATGTCGACCAGCAGGTCCGCCAGGTCGCCGGTGCTCCTCCCGTGCTGGGCAGAGACGGTGATCGTCGGCTCGAAGCCGAGGGCGTAGAACTCCGCCCCCTCGTGCTCGCGACGGGGGTTGTCCGCCTTGTTGATGACCAGGATGGTCGGCTTGCCGGCTCGACGCAGCCGGTCGGCCACCTCGTAGTCGAGGGGTGCGATGCCGATCGCGGCGTCAACCACGAACAGCACGAGGTCCGCCTCCTCGATCGCCACGCGCGCCTGGTCCTGGACGCGCGACTCGAGATCGCTCCCCGGCTCCAGTTCGAGACCCCCGGTGTCAACCAGCGTGAATCGCCGGCCATTCCACTCGCCGATGCCATAGACCCGGTCGCGGGTGGTGCCCGGGATGTCCTCGACGATCGCGACGCGCTGACCGACCAGGCGGTTGAAGAGGGTGGACTTGCCGACGTTGGGACGCCCGACGATGGCAACCACGGGCAAGGACATGCCCCGAGTCTAGCCGCCGCGCGGGTCGAGTCCCGGCTAGCATCGGCGCGATGCGTATCGGGATCGTCGCCACCCGCCTGGCCGGAGTCGACGGCGTCACCTTCGAGACGGCCAAGTGGGAGGTGGCACTCGAGCGCATGGGCCACGAGATCCGCCTGTGCGCCGGCGAGGTGGACGCGTTGCGCGCCAGCGCGCGCCTGGTGCCGCCGATGCACTTCTCATGGCCGCCCGCCGCACGCGTCACCGCCGCGGCCTTCGACCCGAACAGCGACGCGGTGTCCGTCCGGGCCGAGGTCGAGCGATTGGCTGACCTGTTGATTCCCGTGCTGGACAACTGGATCGAGTCGCAGCACCTTGATCAACTGATCGTGGAGAACGCGTGGGCCATCCCGATGCACCTGCCGCTCGGCCTGGCGCTGCGACGGATCGTGGAGCGGCGCGGGATCCCGGCCATCGGCCACCATCACGATTACTGGTGGGAGCGGGAGCGGTTCAAGGACTGCGTGGTGCCGGACCTTCTGGTCGAGGCCTTTCCGCCGGATCTGCCCAACGTCCGCCACGTGAGCATCAATAGCCTTGCGGCGTCCCAGCTTCGCGCGCGCCGCGGCCTGGACTCGATGGTTGTGCCCAACGTGTTCGACTTCGAGCGGCCGCGGCCACGCCCCCATCCGGCCATGCGGCGGCGAATGCGCGCCGAGCTGGGGATGGACGGGCGCGGCCTGCTGGTCGTCCAGCCAACCCGGGTGGTGCCGCGCAAGGGTATCGAGCTGGCGATCGAGCTGGTGGGGCGGCTGCAAGATCCAGACGCAGTTTTGCTCATCACCAGTCCGGCCGGCGACGAGGGGCTCGCCTATCTGGTGGAGCTCGGGCGCCAGGCGGAGTACGCGGGGGTGCGACTCCGTTACGCCGCCGACCGCTTCGAGCCGGACCTGGAAGGCAAGCGCCTCGGCCCGGCGCACACCCTTCATGAAGCCTACCTGGCGGCGGACCTGATCACCTACCCCAGCCTGTACGAGGGCTACGGCAACGCCCTGATCGAGGCCATCTTCTACGGCAGGCCGGTGGTGGTGAACCGATACCCGGTGTACGTCGCAGACATCGCGCCGCTCGGTCTGCAGTTCATCGAGATCGACGGTCGCATCACCGACGAGACGGTCGCGGCAGTCCGCACCGCGCTCGCGAGCCCGCAGCGTCAGGCGCGGATCACGCGCCGCAATTACGAGATCGCCCGGCGGCGCCTTTCGTACAAGGTCCTGCGTCGCCGGCTGCGGCGGCTAATCGAGCCGAGCGGCGCCGCCTCGTAACCGGGGAGCGCGACGTCACGGACCGCGCTGATCGCGGTCCGCGGCCTATTTCTCGGCTGCGGGGGCCTATCCACGCGGGTGCGCTCATCCGCGCCCCGCCGGCCCGTAATTCTGGCTGGCGGAGAAGCAAGAACCCGACGCAGCTCGAGGCGGTTGCCAAGCTGGAAGTAAGCCCCCGAGGGTGAGAATTACGCCACTGGGTGGCTCGGGAGGCGCACGCATCGCGCAACCAAGGACCGTGACCGTGGCTACCCGGCGGTCAGTGCGTAGATTCGGTCGCGGAC
>Ga0315281_10011340_pt1 | contig 12215 bp, 12 predicted proteins | sample YL17G07_0_MG_FD_204540 | JGI IMG/M metagenome (GOLD analysis project Ga0315281, IMG submission 204540) | Sediment microbial communities from Yellowstone Lake, YNP, Wyoming, USA - YL17G07_0 | ecosystem: Environmental > Aquatic > Freshwater > Lake > Sediment | place: USA: Wyoming | collected... | reverse complement strand
TGGTGGGTTGCCACCTGTTCCTGGCTTTCTACCAGACGAAGCAAGCTGCCTGAGAGCTTGACCGGTTTAGCAGCTGACAAGCAGGCATTCCAGTCAACCACTTAAAGCTTTCCCCGCATGGCGTCCAGATATTCCAACACAGCAACTAAACCTTGTACCGATTTGGCTTGTTCAGCCGGTATGCCGCCTGTATGCAGATTTTCAGTTTTCATCCAGTGCTGCATCTGCCGGTAATCCCCGCCTACCAGTACAAAAAGGGCGCGATAGCAGCGGATGAATAGCAGCGCCAATTCCCCGGCCTTGCTGCCCGGTTCAATCTTGCCACGACTGATGGCGGAGCGATCCTTGCCGATAATGTTTCCCAAATCGGCCTGATTCATGCCCAGATTTTTTCCGGCATTGATGAATGCTTCTGCGAGAACACCGGCTTTATCGATGTCCTGAATGGTGGCGAGGTTCATGTTACGCTCCTTCTCGAATCAGATTTGCTCATTACGCACATAATATAGCATAGATGTGTAAATAACACATTATTGGATATTGCCTATCGTTGCCACTACATCGCCAAATTTGTGGTTCATTGAGGCCATGCAGATTATTTGGCTAGTCTGGAAATTCCAGTGCCCATGCGCCAGTATTTGTGCAGCGGTGCACCGTTGGAACTATCGGATGAAGACCGGACATGGCTCAATGCTTCACCTGTTGGCGCGATTGCATTTATCGAGAGGGGGTTTTTGCGGCGCCTACTACTTCGCATAATGTATATTATGTTAAATAGAATAACTAGAGGACTCGGAGGAAACGGGACCAATGACTGATCTGTTCTGCAACAGGGTAACCTCCCCCTAATTCAAATAGTCAGGTTGAAAATTCCCGGTAAACACCAGATCAGTGCGCCACAGGCTCCATCAGCCGATTGGTATAGGCCATCGCAATCGCCGAGAGCACGAAAGTCATATGAATGATGACTTGCCACATCATGGTCTGCTGGCTCATGGTGGGCGCCTCGATAAAAGTCTTCAAAAGATGGATGGAGGAAATTCCAATCAGCGCCATGGCCAACTTGACCTTCATGGTACCGGCATTGACGTGCTCCAGCCATTCCGGCTGATCAGGATTGTCCTCCAGATACAGGCGGGACACGAAGGTTTCATAGCCGCCAACAATAACCATCAACAACAGGTTGGCGATCATGACCACATCGATCAGGCCCAGCACAACAAGCATGATTTCAGTTTCGGTAACGGTTTGCGTGTGCTGAACCAAATGCATCAATTCGACCGCGAAATGGTAGACATACACCGCTTGAGCGATGATGAGTCCGAGATAGAGTGGCGCTTGCAGCCAGCGACTGGCGAATACCACCCTTGCCAACCATTTAATGGTGATGTTTTGATGCTTCGTTGCCATGAGCTTCCTTTGCTTGTTCTTAATCGACTGGGGTGGACGTCTTGCGCGTGTTCGATTGGGCGTGCCGCAATGACTGGAAAACAGGGCCTTCCAGTCTGGTTGCGTAACTATTGCCAAAAGACACGGCATTTTGCGGTAATTCCCGAGCTTCCACAACCACAGAAGGTGCCACAAATGGGTGCACATGGAAATCTATGACAACCAGCCAGCTATTGGGCCATCTTGGGCCGTCCGTTGCGGGTCGGACAGCAGACGATCAATCTGAAGTTGGCGCCAATGGCTATTGCCAGAAACAACTTATGCCGCCGGCCGCATCTGCCGGTGGTAGAGGAATTCCAACACCGCAGCGCGCAGCCGGTGGTAGCGGGCGTCGTTGGCGAGAGCCAGACGGTCGCGCGGGCGCGGTAGATCTACTTCAAGAATCTCGCCGATGGTGGCTCCGGGCCCGTTGGTCATCATGACGATGCGATCGGACAACAACACCGCCTCGTCCACATCGTGGGTTACCATGACCACGGTGCTTTTGGTTTGCTGCGCAATCTTCATCAGTTCGTCCTGCAGATGGGCGCGCGTCAAGGCATCCAGCGCGCCGAAGGGTTCGTCCAGGAGAAGCACCTTGGGTTGCATGGAAAGTGCACGCGCTATGCCCACCCTTTGCTTCATGCCACCTGATATTTCATGAGGAAATTTTGTTTCTGCGTGACTCAAGCCAACCAGTTCAAGCGCATGATGGGTGCGTTGTTTGAGTTCTGCCTTGCCTTCCTTCTGGCCAAAAACGCGTTCGACAGCGAGATAGACATTGTCGAAACAAGTCAGCCACGGCAGTAGCGAATGATTTTGAAACACCACTCCCCTCTCCGGCCCGGGACCGGCGATTTCGCGCCCAGCACAGAGCAGGGTGCCGCTGCTGGCGTCGAGCAGGCCAGCCACCAGATTCAGCACGGTGGATTTGCCACATCCGGAGTGGCCGATAAGGGACACGAACTCGCCTTGCGTGATGGCGAGGTTGACGTTATCCAGAGCAACAAATGGCCCTCTTTTGGTGCTGAACGTCATGTTGACGTTTTCCAGTTGCACGTATTTTCCCATGATTTCTCCTTTTATTCAGGGACTAGGGGCTAGGGTCTTGAGGAAAGGCAATGGCAAAGGCTGGGCGCGGGATAGTGATTTGTTACCAAACGCTTTTCCCTTCTCGCGTAGCCCCAAGCCCCAGCCCCCAAGCCCCTATTCGTAATTAAACCGCTTCGCGAGCAGTACCAGCGCCTGTTCCAGCAACAGACCGATGATACCCACCACGAAGATTGCAATGATGATGTGCTCGACGTTGAGGTTGTTCCATTCGTCCCACACCCAGAAACCGATCCCTACGCCGCCGGTGAGCATTTCTGCGGCGACAATTACCAGCCAGGCCACACCGATGGACAGCCGGATGCCGGTCATCATGTAAGGCAGCACCGCCGGGAACAGAATTTTGGTGAAAATTTTCCATTCCGAGAGATTCAGCACGCGGGCCACGTTCATGTAGTCCTGCGGCACACGCGATACCCCAACGGCGGTGTTGATGATCATGGGCCAGATGGCGGAGATGAAGATCACCCAGATGGCGGCGGGATTAGCCGCCTTGAACACCAGTAGCCCGATGGGCAGCCATGCCAGGGGCGAGACCGGGCGCAGCAGGCTGATGATAGGGGCTGTCATGCGATTGAGGAAGTCGAAGCGCCCTATCATGAAACCCATCGGGATACCCACCAGCGCCGCCATACTGAAGCCAATACCGACGCGCTGCAGCGAGTTCAGGATATTCCAGCCTATGCCTTGGTCGTTTGGGCCTTTGACATAGAACGGATCACTAAACAACACCACCGCAGAGGCCCAGGTTTTCACTGGGCTAGGCAGCGCCGAGTTGGTCTGAGCAATCAGCGCCCACAGACCAACGAACAGCGCCAGGCCGAGGATGGGTGGCAGCAGCCATTTGCCGATGGCAGCTGCATATGTACCCAGCCGATTGGCCGTCTCCGTAACCGGCACGGAAGGTGACGATGCGGCTTCAGGGGGCTGTACCAGCACCGCGACCGGCTCGCTGCTGACGATTTTCAAGTTGCTGCTGCTCATGCTGGCTGCGCTCATTTATCGCTCCTTATGCCTTGATTTTGAAGCCTGCTGCGTAGGCCTTCGGATTCTTGCCGTCCCACACCGTGCCGTCGATCATCTTGCTGCTACGCATGACATCCTTTGGAATCGGCGTCTTGGTCTGGGCAGCCGCCTGCTTGTACAGTTCGATCTGGTTGACCTTCTTGGCCACGTCAAGATAATCCGGGTCTTCCTTGAGCAGGCCCCAGCGCTTGTGCTGGGTGAGGAACCACATGCCGTCAGATAGGTAGGGGAAGTTCACCGTCCCATCGTTGTAGAACTTCATGTAGTTGGCATCCTGCCATTTCTTGCCGTTGCCGTTGTCGTACTGGCCCAGCATGCGATCTTCGATCGAGTCGAAATCGGTGTTGACGTAGGATTTCTCGGCAATGACCTTGGCCACGTTGGAACGGTTTTTCATGTCGTCGATATACTTCGACGCGTCCAGGATGGCCATGATCATGGCGCGGGCTGTGTTGGGGTATTTCTGCACGAATTCCGCTGTGGTGCCGAGCACTTTTTCCGGGTGGTCTTTCCAGATTTCCTGGGTAGTTGCCGCGGTGAAGCCGACATTGTCGCGGATGGCGCGCGCATGCCATGGTTCGCCCACGCAGTAGCCGTCCATGTTGCCGACACGCATGTTGGCGATCATCTGCGGTGGCGGCACGGTGATGTTTTTCACCTCCGTAAAGGGGTTGACGCCATATGACGCCAGCCAGTAATACAGCCACATGGCATGGGTGCCGGTGGGGAAAGTCTGAGCGAAGGTGTATTCGCGCGGCTCCTTCTTGATCAGCGCTGCCAGACTGGTGCCATCAACTGCACCCTTGGTCTTGAGCTGATTGGAAAGCGTAATGCCCTGGCCGTTATGGTTGAGGTTCATGAGCACGGACATGTCCTTCTTCGGCCCACCGATGCCCATCTGCACGCCGTAGATCAGGCCGTACAGCACATGCGATGCATCCAGTTCGCCGTTCACCAGCTTGTCGCGCACCGCAGCCCAGGAGGCTTCCTTGCTGGGAGTTATCTTGATGCCGTATTTCTTGTCGAAACCCATGACGGAAGCAATCACCACAGAGGCGCAATCGGTCAGGGGAATGAAGCCGATTTTCACTTCGGTTTTTTCCGGCGCATCCGATCCGGCAGCCCAGGCTGCCTGGCGCACACCGGGCGGCACCAGGCTCATCAGCGCAGCGGCTCCGGTGAGCACCACGCTTTTCTTCATGAAATCCCTGCGGCTGTTGTCTGTGGTCGTGGTAACCGATATGTCACTGTGTTTGAACTTGTCGCTCATTGCGTTCTCCTTGTGTTGCCGTCAGGCAAATAAAAAGGCGTCCACTCATACACATTGCTGCGTTTGAATGGACGCCTTTGTCCATGTGCGCGGACCGCCGTTGGTCCGCTGTTTTTTTAGCCGCCCGGCCCTTCACTGGGCTGGAACGGAAATCCATTGTTGCTTGCTTACCCTACAGCAAGGCTTGTGCCAGACCGGCATTAAATTACTTAACTAACTGTTAAATATTGCAGATTATTTGATGCAAATGGCTTCCCGACAATGGTATGTATTTAAACCAGTCGCACGGATTTGGTGCGTGAAGCTGGCCAGATGTACACAAGTTGGGCATGCGGCACCATTTCATGACAGCAGCTCCGCAGCTGAAATAACCTGTTGCGACAGCTCCGCCATTTTCACGCTGCGCTCCATCGCCATCTTGCGCAGGGTCTGGTAAGCCTCTTCTTCGCTTAGGCTGCGCTGCTTCATCAGTACGCCTTTGGCGCGTTCAATCACCTTGCGCTCAGCCAGGCTGGTGTTGGCTTTATCCAATTCACCCCGTAGCGCCTGATGTGCTTCGAAGCGGGTGACTGCCACTTCGAGGATGGACTTGACGCGACTGGGATCCAGGCCGTCTACCACGTATGAACTGACCCCCGCGCTCAATGCGGCGCGGATCTTGTCGCCATCGCCGTCGTGGGTAAACATGACAATAGGCCGTGGCTGATCACGGCTTACGATGCAGACGTGTTCAAGGGTATCGCGGCTCGGTGAATCGGTATCGATGATGATGACATCCGGCTTTGAATCGGCCACCAGCCGAATCAGGTCCAACGTCGATGAGGATTGCGCCACCACTTCGCAGCCCGTTTCGTGCAGGGCCTGTTGCAGCATTTCAGACCGTTCCCGGTTTTCATCAATCAGCAAAATTCTCATCTTATGTGCTCCCGCAATAACCATTACTCAGGAAGCACTCAAGCAACGAGCATGCCAGATACTCAGGCGACGGGGACGGTGTCGTTCTCCTGGTTAACCATCGGAGCACTCGAGGAGTGTTCGCGGCACAGCTTCGGCAAGAGTCATGTAATCCGACTGCTCGTTGTAGACCTGACCAGACAATCGGGTCCATAAACGGTCATCGAAGCACAACACAGGTACTTCGATATGAAAATTCCGCCACAGCGCATCGTGAAATTTTTCGGCTAAAGTCTGGGTTGCCTTCTCCGCAATGGGCAGCGGTAGTGTGACCATGGCGCCGAACATGGATTCCGGCGCCGGTAGAGAAACACCCCATGCCACAGCCAATTCCCGGGCAGCATCGATTACCAGATCATGGTTGTATGCGCGCACTTGTTCTGCGCCAAGTATGAGGTTGAATTCCAGCGCCGCGGTAATCGCCAGCCAGGCCGTGGGATCACGCGTTCCGGTCCAGTCGAATTCGGCGAGGAAACCTTCGTTCCATTTGAGTGAAATGACCAGCGGATTTAATGCTGCCTGAGCATGCGGAGCCGCCCACAGAAAACCGCAGCCTTTGGGAGCGCACAACCACTTGTGGCAATTTCCCACATACCAGTCTGCCCCCAGCGCATCCAGTTCAAGCGATAACATACCCGGCCCGTGGGCGCCGTCCACCAGGACGGCAATCCCACGTTCGCGACACATGGCGATAATGGGTGCAATTGGATAGATCAAGGCGAGAGGCGAAGAGAGGTGATCAACAATCACCAGCCGGGTTCTGGTGGTGATGCTTTCAGAAAAAGCCTGGACAATATCATCCGCACTTTTCAATGGAAAAGGCACGTTCGCTTCTCGGATCGTGATGTCATGCAACCCCGCGATGAAACGCGCCGCATTTTTCACGGCGGGATAAGCATGCCGGCACAGAACCAGTTCGTCCCCGGCACGCCAGGCAATTGAGCGCAATACCGTATTAATTCCAGTTGTGGCGTTATCAACAAACACCAAATTTTCACCGGCAGTGCCCAGGTATTGCGCCAATGCCGCAGCAGCTTCCCTCAATGCAGTAGGAAGCTCCTTGCTCATGAAGCGAACCGGCTGGTTTTCCATCCGTTCACGCCAGGTCTGTTGCGCTGCCAGCACCGTGCGAGGGGTTGCCCCGAAGGAGCCATGATTGAGGAAATACATGTCCGGCTCAAGCAGCCAGAGGGGCCGGAGCCCATGCCCAAATTTCACCATTTCAGAATCCATTTTGTTGCTGTTGTCCGCATTCAAAATCGTGGTAGGATACGCCAGCGAAAATCGACAGCATGCATGGAAGCGATGCCGTCGTAGTGATCAGATAAGCACGACTGTGACAGGATGCATAATCAGTACAATGATAATCGATGCAGATCAAAGAAACTTTAAAGAGCGCAGGCAACCGGCCCTTTTCAAGCAGAAACCCCCCTTTCGGACCCAAGCTGGTGTTGTGCGCGAAGATCGACGAACCAACCCCGATCGCCGTTCAAAGATGGCGCAATCAAATAGCACAGGGAAGAAGATCAAGTTTGGCAACATGATCTAGCTTTTCCAAATCGCTTCTCCCGTTATCGATGAATATTCAAGGTATCCCCTACCGCACCATCTGGCCAGCACCGGACGCGGCGTCGGTAGAGATCATTGATCAAACCAGACTCCCCCACGAATTTATCACACGTCGTCTTGCTAGCCTGCACGAGGTGGCTACTGCCATTAAGGATATGTGGGTGCGTGGCGCACCACTGATCGGCGCAACCGCCGCTTATGGCATGGCTTTGGCTGTTCGTGAAGATCCATCTGATTTGATGCTGAAGCAGGCCTGTGCGACGTTAGGGGACACGCGTCCTACCGCAATCAATCTGCATTGGGCACTGGAACGTGTGCGTGCCCTGTTGCAACCACTGCCCCCAAGCTTGCGTACACAAGTGGCATGGGCAGAAGCCGCCGCGATTTGTGAAGAAGATGTGGCGATTAACCGTGCCATCGGCACCAACGGTTTTTCTCTGATTCGCGCGCTCTGGGAGAAAAAAACTGCGCCGATCAATATCCTCACCCACTGCAACGCCGGTTGGCTCGCCACAGTGGACTGGGGCACGGCGCTCTCCCCCATTTACATGGCCCACGATGCCGGTATTCCCCTGCATGTCTGGGTGGACGAGACGCGGCCGCGCAACCAGGGTGCCAGCCTCACTGCCTGGGAACTTATGCAACACGGCGTCCCCCATACGGTGATCGTCGACAACGTGGGCGGACATCTGATGCAGCACGGCATGGTGGACATGGTCATTGTCGGCACCGACCGCACCACTGCCAGCGGCGATGTGTGCAACAAAATCGGCACCTATCTCAAGGCGCTGGCAGCGCACGACAACGGCGTGCCCTTTTATGTCGCCCTGCCCGGGCCCACCATCGACTGGAGTATTCGGGATGGAATACGCGAGATTCCCATCGAACAACGGGATGGCGCAGAAGTCGCGCAAATTCGCGGACGTACCTCAACAGGGGAGCTGGTGTCCGTCAGCCTTACCCCGGAGGCAAGCCCGGTGGCCAACTATGCATTCGACGTCACCCCTGCGCGCCTGGTCACCGGTCTGATTACCGAGCGCGGTGTTTGTACGGCATCACACAATGGATTGCTGGGTTTGTACCCGGAGCGTGGGGCATGAACGAGCTTGAGTTGCGCCAGCAGATCATTGCGACTGCCCTGGAAATGAATGCCATCGGCCTCAACCGCGGCAGCTCAGGTAACGTCAGCGTGCGCTGGGGCGACGGTTTTCTGATTACCCCAACCGGCTTGTCCTACGCGGACATCACCCCTTCCGATATTGTAGCGATGAACTTCGATGGAAGCTGGAGCGGATCGCGCGCCCCCTCCAGCGAGTGGCATTTCCACCGCGACATTCTGGCGGCACGGTCTGAAATCGGCAGCGTGCTCCACACCCATTCCACCTTTGCCACCATCCTGGCCTGCCTGGGCCTGGAAATTCCGCCATTTCATTACATGATTGCAGTAGCTGGCGGCAAGACCATACGCTGCGCGCCCTACGCCACCTTTGGCACGCAAGAATTATCAGGCCACGCCCTGTCCGCACTTGAAGGGCGCAAAGCGTGCCTGCTCGCCAACCACGGCATGATAGTAATCGGTACCACACTTGCAGATACGCTGGCACGGACGGTGGAAGTGGAAGCATTGTGCGAGCAGTATTGGCGGGCGTTGCAGATCGGCGCGCCCAACTTGCTTTCCGACGCCGAGATGGATTTGGTGCTGGAAAAATTCAAGCACTACGGCCAATTACAAAAATAAAATTAAACTTCCTGGAAAATCAGCCGTAATCTATTCCTGAAGGACCTACGAAATTGTTTGGTTCTTTGAATTAAGGAGAACAAAAATGGAAATTTCAGGAACATCTCCAGCATTTGGATTAACTTCACAACCTGAAGGTAACGCATCAAAGAAGACACAGGAAGCAGCGGCACAGATTGAAGCGGTGCCGAAATCTCAGGGTTCTGGGTCTTCCCATCTCCCTGAGCACCTGGGTCAAAATGTAAATACAACCGCTTAACGTATCCAAAGCAAGCATGGCCGATTCAGGCCATCTCTTCAGTAGTTAACCCATTCAATAGTATTTTCTCAACAGTTTGTTTGCTCCAATATATCGGGGTTACCCAACTAAAGGGCACCTCTATAAATTCGAGTTCCCTCACGACGCTTTGGTGGTCGCACCTTGTGTCGTTCAGGATTTCGAATTTATAGAGGTGCCCTTTAGTGCTAAAATTTGATTGAGACATGCCATTCCTCTCTCAAAGGGCAGCCATGAGCAAGGCGATTTCCAGCACATTCAAGCCGCGGCTTCGTTCAGCCTCGGCATGGGCAATGTTTTTGGTGCTCACAAGTTGTACGGCTTTGCTGCCCAAGGGGGAAAACGTCACTGAATCACCCTGGCACAGCTTTGATGAAGCCAAGCAGTCATTCGAAAAAATCACGCCCTATCAAACTAAAATAGATGACCTCAAACATCTCGGCATTGATCCTTTTTCCACCCCGAACATCACCATTTTGACCTACTCGGACATCCTGCGCCGGTTTGTTCCGAGCACCATTATCCAGCCGGATGATGTGGACGGCGGCATACGCGACTGCCTCGCAGCCAAGGAATTGTGCCGGGGTTATGAGATCGATCACAAGCAGATTAAACACAAGCGCTACGGCAATTTCTGGCTAGATTTTCTCAACTTCGATCGCAAGACCGAAGTGACTGGCTGGCGTTTCAACGCGGTGATCGTGATCAAGGACAATCTGGTGACCTACAAGTTGTGGAGCGGCCAGCCCTTGATCCATGAACTCGAAGATAACCGCAACCCGCTCGGCCCATTCCAAGGCTCTGGAGAAGGCGCCGTGCGCATCCCCTAATTCATGTCTGCTGAACCTCCTCCTCAATCCCAGACATACGACTGGCCGACAATCCTCGGCATTGCGCGTGAACACAAACCGAAACTGGTAGTCGCCCATCTGGTGGCGATTTTCGCTGCGCTGGCGGCGGTGCCGATTCCCCTGCTGATGCCGCTATTGGTAGATGAAGTGTTACTGCACCAACCCGGACGCTCGGTCGCATTAATGAATGGCGTGTTCCCAGTTACCTGGCACGGGCCAGTGCTATACATCAGCGCGATTCTGGTGGTGACCGTGGTGCTGCGGCTGTTGGCGGCGCTGCTTGGCGTATGGCAAACGCGTGAGTTCACGCTGATTGCCAAAGATATCACTTTCCGCCTGCGCCAGGATCTGTTGCAGCGGCTGCGTCGCATCGCCATGTCGGAATACGAAACCCTGGGTAGCGGCACAGTTGCATCACATTTTGTGGTCGACCTCAACGCGCTGGACGATTTCATCGGTATCTCCATCGCCAAGTTCGTGGTGGCCTCCCTCACCTTGATCGGTACTACGGTTGTGCTGCTCTGGTTGCATTGGCAGTTGGCCTTGTTCATCCTGCTGCTCAACCCGCTGGTAATCTACTTCACCATGGTGCTGGGCAAGCGCGTCAAGGAACTCAAAAGGCGCGAAAATTCCGCCTTCGAAGTGTTCCAGCAGGCGCTGACGGAAACCCTGGAAGCGATTCACCAGATCCGCGCCAGCAACCGCGAACGTCATTATCTGTCGTTGCTCGTAGACAAAGCCCGTGGCATCAAGGAACACGCCGGAGCATTTTCCTGGCAAAGCGATACCGCCGGGCGGATGTCGTTCCTGATATTCCTGGTCGGCTTCGACGTGTTCCGCGCCGTGAGCATGCTGATGGTGGTGTATTCCGGTTTGAGCGTGGGCGAGATGATGGCGGTGTTCGGCTATCTGTGGTTCATGATGACACCGGTACAGGAGGTGTTGGGTATCCAGTATGCCTACTTCTCCGCCAAGGCGGCGCTGGGGCGCATCAACCGGCTGCTGCAACTGCGTGAGGAACCGCATTACCCGCACATCACCAACCCCTTCGCCGGCAAGCGCACCGTCGGGGTGCGCCTGGAAGACATCTGCTTTGCCTACGGCGAAGGTCCGCCGGTGCTGGACCACGTCAGCCTGACCATCGCCCCCGGCGAAAAAGTCGCGCTGGTGGGCGCTTCCGGCGGCGGCAAATCGACCCTGGTGCAGGTGATGCTCGGCCTCTACCCACCCCAATCCGGCATGCTGTATTTCGACGAAGTCCCCCTCACCCAGATTGGCCTGGAAGTGGTGCGCGAACATGTCGCCACCGTGCTGCAGCACCCCGCCCTGTTCAACGACACGGTACGCATGAACCTGACGTTGGGGCGAGAATTTTCTGATGAACAACTATGGCAGGCGCTGGAAGTCGCGCAACTGGGGCCAACCATTGCTGAATTAACGCAGGGCCTTGATACCGTAGTCGGCCGTCAGGGCGTACGACTATCGGGAGGCCAACGCCAGCGCCTGGCGGTAGCGCGCATGATCTTGTCCAACCCGCAGGTGGTCATTCTGGACGAAGCCACCTCCGCACTCGACACCGAAACCGAGGCAAAACTGCACGAAGCCTTGCGGGATTTTCTGCAACAGCGAACTACCCTCATCATTGCTCACCGTCTGTCGGCAGTGAAACAAGCTGACCGCGTCTACGTGTTCGATGCCGGGCGCATCATTGAGGAAGGCGGGCACGATGAACTGATCCGCGGCGACGGGCTGTACCGCCGCTTGTATGGCTAATGCAATGATTCATTATGTTCGAAACTTAAGCCGTGCTACTGCAAGCAGGTTTCCCTCACCCCAACCCCTCTCCCGGAGGGCGAGGGGCTCTTAACTCCCTTCTCCCTCGGGGCTAATCTATGCACACATCTTTTGCTACCATTCTGACCGACCAATGACAACCGGAGGGATCGAGATGGAATCTGCGCAAACCGTGGGGGAAATAGGATTGTACGATGT
>Ga0315281_10011339_pt1 | contig 12216 bp, 10 predicted proteins | sample YL17G07_0_MG_FD_204540 | JGI IMG/M metagenome (GOLD analysis project Ga0315281, IMG submission 204540) | Sediment microbial communities from Yellowstone Lake, YNP, Wyoming, USA - YL17G07_0 | ecosystem: Environmental > Aquatic > Freshwater > Lake > Sediment | place: USA: Wyoming | collected... | reverse complement strand
GGAATGCCCCAAGCGGCCTTGGACGCGGGGGTGGTGGATATCGTCGCCAACGTCTTGGACATACCAGCAAGAGTCGCAGATGCGGTGGAAATGGTCCTTACGAGGTCATTGATGATTGAGTGAGGCACGTCTTGCGTTAGGGAATTCCAGGTTGGGTTGGGCATGATATTAGGGGTGAAAGAGCGCTCAGTTCTTTCGATTCCAGGACTCGGATCATGTGTGGGGCTAGCTCTTAGAGACATCGTGAGTGGAATAGGTGGCCTCGCCCACATTGTCTTGCCTGACTCTAAAGAAGGCAACGACGCTATCACATGGCCCGGAAAGTACGCCGACACAGCGGTGAGGGGCCTTGTCAAAGAAATGCTTTCCTTGGGAGCGGAGGTGCTCTACCTAAAGGCGAAACTCGTCGGGGGAGCAAACGTGCTGTCATCACGAAGCTTCGCCGGATCAAGAAACTCCAACAGAGTCCGAACGGAACTCTCTGCGATACCGATCAAGATCATCGCGGAAGAGTTGGGTTCCAACCTTAGCAGATCGATGCAATTTGATACAGGTAATGGGAAGGTCACGATTAGAAGGTTCCACCAGCGGAATGGCATTCCGGAACTGAAAGATGTCATAGTTATCTAGCCTGTCTGGGGGAACATAAGCTGGAGAACCCTCTCGAGTTCCAATACCTCAAGAAGAAAGTCGTTGCGAAAGGGCTCAATTGCACAGGGTACAAGAATGACTTCCTGAAGAGAAGGTTCGATGGAAGGATGCACGTCAATGGCATATCATCTTACGCCGAATACGCCCATTATCTGGACAAGAATCCCGCAGAATTCAAAGAATTGCTAGATGCATTGACGATAAACGTCAGCGAATTCTTCCGCGACCCAACGGTGTGGGAAGCGTTCCGAACCAGCATTGTTCCCGCAATCATCAAAGAGAAAATCCGGACTCCTCAAAGAGAACTTAAGATTTGGAGCGCGGGCTGTGCCGATGGAGAGGAACCCTACACGATTGCAGTCTCCGTCATTGATGCTTTGTCCTACAACCTAAGGGCTTTCAAGATAGAAATAGTGGCCACTGATGTTGACCTACAGAGCCTCGATAGAGCACGGAGAGGGGCCTACTCGCCAGCCAGATTGAGGCTCGTAAGGGATTCTGTCCTTCAGAGATTCTTCACGCCTGCTGATGGAGGAAATCTCAGAATATCCGACGAGGTCAAGAGGCTCGTAACGTTTCAGTCACATGACCTCTTCACGTTACCGCCATCGTTGGCGTTCGACGTGATTAGCTGCAGGAATGTTATGATCTACTTCTCTCCCGAACTGCAACAGACAGTCTTTCGCAATTTCCATCAGGCCCTTTCTCCAAGTGGGTATCTAATCCTGGGCAAGGTAGAAACGCCAGTGGGAGAATACGGCACCCTATTCAAGTGCGTTGACTTGGAAGAACGCATCTACCAGAAAGTGTAGGTCTGCACCTCTCACCAGTGGCACATTCCATGCGTACAACTCAAACAGGAGCTATTCTCCCAACCAGACCTGAGGTCCGTCTCGGACGAGCTTGAGTAGGCCGTGCACGTTCACATGCTGGTGTGAATCCCCCTGCCTGCACAGGGATCGAACTTCACCTGTGTGTATGGAGGGCAGTCTCCTTTATGTGAATCCTCTGTTGACAATCAACTGCAAACCAGGAGGGCGCCCTCATGGACCAAGAGCCCCCGCCGCTCCCCAGCGCAGCTTTCGACCTGAATGAGCTCGCTAGGTTGAACGAGGAACTAAGGCAGCTTAGGGAAAGCGTAAGACGGAAGAGACTTGAGCGTGACAAGGCCAGAAGAGAGGGAAAGAGGACAGCAGTAGATCTTGGTCCCGAATTGCTCCGACTAAGCCGTTTTGTTGAAGAGCTTGATCAACTCCGAGAGACATTGAAATCAAGCGCCGTTGCGAAAACCGACCGCGAAGCCTCCGATGCTGAAGCTCTAGGAAACGTGCTCCTCCAAACGAAGAACCAGCTCGTGACTGAGAAGGAGACGCTCGAAAAAGAGAATACCATGGGAGAGTTACAGGAGCAGATCAAACGCGAAGCCGAAGAACTACGCGTTCTAAGGGAGCAGCTGGCCAAAGACAAGGAGACGCTCGAAAAAGATAGAGAGTCATTGGAATCAACCCTAGCTCAGGTGAAGGAGGAGCAGACGTGGCTCAAATCAATGTCCACACATGCGCGTCTGGAGAACTCAGGACACGAACCAGCACACATGAAACCTGCATACGACCCTGGAAAAGCAGAGGAGCTAGAAGACAGAAGACTCGAGTTCCTGATCGATCAGCTCGCCGTTATCAAGATAGAACTTCGCAATGTGAGAGAGCATCTCGCCCAAGAAGAACGAACCCTCGAATCAAAGCAAACAGAGCTAGATGAAGATAGATACAAATTCCGGGAAGAGAAACGAATCCCAGAAACGATGATCACGCAAGAAATCGCACCAATGAAACTTGAGCTTGAGAAGTTCCGCGAACAATTGGCTAAGGAGCAAGAGATTGTCGAGAACAGACGAAACGAACTGGCCGAGGAAAGGGGGAAAATTGAGGAAGAAAGAAGAGCTCTGGAGACAAGGGTAGCTGAAGCTCAAGACGATTTCGCCAAGCGCACCATTCAGAGAATTCGAAACGAACTTCAATCTGAACGAATCGAACTAGCGAGTCTCAGGAAAGCAATACAGCAGATCAAAGCAGCCAACATGCGAGAACGCAAGATAATCCAGCGGGATAGGGACGCAATTCTACGTGTCCAGATCAAGCTAGAACGCGAGAAGCAGAGAATCGCACAGAAGGCGGCGCTTCTAGAATTACGGGAAAGACCTGCAGGAACAATTGGTGGAACGCAACAAGAAGTCAAACCGAGAAAAATCAAGAAGAAAAGAGCCCCTAGAACCAGAGAAGGAGGCCGGACGGAGAACCATCCAGCCGCTGAACAGCTTGACCAGGGGAAACCAATCGAAGGGGAAGGAGTCATCTTAGGAGTGCGGCTGGGCGCAGAAGACTACGGGATTGATACTAGTCAGGTTAGAGAGATAATCCGAATGAGGGAAATCACCCCGATCCCTCGTCAGCCCCCTTATGTCGAAGGTGTAATGAACGTTCGCGGAGCAATCATCCCAGTCGTCAACTTGAAGAAACGCTTCGGGCTGCAAGGAAACGTGTCTAAGCATCCGCACATAGTCATTGTGGAATCCGCAAAAGGCTTGGTTGGAATGATGGTTGACTCAGTATCTGAGGTGGTTCGCGTTCCAGCTCAGCAGGTACATCCTCCTCCGCAGGTGACTAGAGGAATTGATGGCGAATACCTTCGTGGAATATGCAGGCTGGGCGAGAAGTTGATGATCTATCTGGATCTGGATAAGCTGCTTGAGCAAGCCGTACCCATTGACAGGGCCGGTGGGCTGCAACATCCATTGTCACCGAAATGGGACCTACCTCAGTTGAACAAAGATGAACGGAGAATAGTCAACGCCATCCTCAAGGGAGGCAGAACCAAGTCAAGTCTGAAGCGAAGAGTTGGGTTCAGCGCAGGCAAGCTCGACAGACTGATCTCATCCTTGCTGGACAAAGGTTTGATCAAAATCACGCGCGTGGGTAACAGCAAACTTATTAGACGTACGAGCCCGTGAGACTCAGTCGGCAGCGGGCCAACTTCCGCGATCATGGGATGAGGATTTGAGCAGCAGCAACTCGATCTCACACATCATGGTCAAGAATGTGTTATCGACTGAAACATCTACCCATCTGGTTGATGCAGTTCGTCTAATCGCCGAGAAAGGCATAGGATGCGTTGTGATCACCGACGATGGAAAACCTGTCGGAATACTGACTGAGAGAGACATCATGAAGGAGATCGTCAACGACAAGAACGCATTCCAGAAGGATGTAGGCTCACTCATGAGGCAACCGCTAGTATCGGTATCTCCTGATACCCCAGTCGTCGATGCCCTAGACCTAATGAGAAAGAAAGACATCAGACGTCTGCCTGTGGTTAGCAAGGGAAAACTCGAAGGAATCGTGACAGTGCACAGAGATCTATTGTACTGGGCTCTGGCAGCCATGAGAACATCTTCAGGGACAGCAGTAGCGCTTCCAAATGAGGGAATGAGCGGGGGGGATCAAACGTAGAATATGATTGGGGAGGAATTCTCGCCTGAGCTATCGTCCCAATCCCCGAACATCACTTCGCCTCTTACTAGGGGATCTGTCATGATCAATCTTCGACAATTGGGGCAGCGAAACAGACGACCTTGGAGCTTATTGGAAATCCACGAGTCAATGGAGACTTCTTGTCCGAATGTCTTCAGCATGTCAGTGACAGGACCGGTACTCTGAATAGAGAGGATCATGCTGCCACATTTCTTGCAGTAGAGTTCGAAAGGAAAAACCATTTGTCTGCCTCACAGATCGAGCGCACATCCCCTAGGACGATCCTCTTTCTGCCCCCTCTGTTCTAGATTCCGAAGCGCACCCTCTCCTAACATGGAATTGAAGAGCATGATAGAAAAGGATGATGATTTGATCATTACTGCAATAGGACTGATTGTGAGGAAATCCTATTAATGCTTAACGAGGAGGAGACTTGGAAACATCGGTGGACTAGATGACGTACCGATTCAGGAAGTTCCCGAGCATCGATGAAGAGAATTGGGCTCATGCGAACAGGGAATTCGTGGCCAGCGAGCTGGAGAAGTATAAGGACTTGTTCAAGGAGGAAGAGCTCAACACCGCTTTCCGAGACCTCATAGTCGAATACCTCTTCCTTCACAACTTGACGAAGGACGTTGCAGACTGGAGAGACGAATTCCTGAGACATCTTGCAGACATGGTAGAGACCACAGAGAACGGCCTCGGAAAAAAGGACAACGCATTGGACAAAGGAAGACTGATTGTCTTAAAAGAGATCTTACAGTGGTTCTAGAGGGCTAGCGCAGAAGTTGTCTCTCTCTCAAGGCTGCAATTGATTCCTTTATGGCATCTCTGCTCATCTCTAGATCTGTCTCAGCTTCGCTTATCCTCAAAGACCCTCCTTTTGCCATGATGTAGTTGTAGACGCGCAGGTCACTGTCGGAAAGCCCCCCCTGGTCACCGTCACGCTTCTTAGACGGAGCTTTCTTCTTACGCCACCTTGTGTCCACCAGGAGCTTCTTCTTCACTACGATTGCTGACGGAACAAGAACTCCGACAAACCCGCCCCCGAGAGTCAGAAGGAAGAACCAGTTGAGCTTCCATTGTACCTCAATGTCTACCGGAGCCATTACAGGGAAACTCACTATCGTCTCGTTGGATGATACGCCCCCTGCCCATCCGTCAAAAAGGTAGGGAATTCCATAGTTGTCTTTTGCCTCCTCTATTACTTGCAGTGTCGCAATCTGACCAGGCTCATACCAACCGACCCCTCCTGGAGGCTGCAACACCACATCCGGGAATCTAGAGGTGACTTGGACTTTGTACTTGGTCGTATAGTTGATGTAGATCGTCGTGTGCTGCTCGAGAGTTATCGGAGACGGGGGAGTCAGCCCTTGGAACTCGTATCGAACATTGCCTCCCGTGTTGTACAGAACAAGCTGGTCTTGTGGAATTGTGCACTCAAAGGCGGCCCCTGCGAGGAATTCTCCGGCCTGATAAGCTACAGACCCGGGTATTGCAACGTTCTTCTTCTCACTACCTACTACTCCGATTTGCAGATTTGTGGATAGTTCACTGGGCAAGTTTGTTCTTATGGTGACCGTTGCCCACTTGTCATAGTACGCCCGGAGATCCAACGGCTCGCTCAACTTCACAACGAAGAGACCGTCAGCCGTGGAGTTAGATACGCTCATGACTTGGCCAGTCGTCAGCTCTCTCCATTCTCTGAACTTGTAATTCACCTGGGTAGTCGTGATGTAGTTCGGGGAGATCGCGAAGCTCACAGTGGCATCTTTCGGCAAGAAATCATCATAGCCCTGCCTAGGCTTGAATTCTGAATCGCTCCTCTCTTGATCATCGACCATCAGGATTAGTTTGCATACTATACTCTGGGGTAGGTCACCTGAAATCTTCATTCGATATTCTGTGACATATTTGAAGACAAAAGAATCAGTCCCCTTGACATCGGCAGGTCCTGTGTATTCCTCACAGGAGTATAGCGTGTCACCTGAGACGATCTCTTTCAGAACAGAGACGGTCTTCGTCTTGTTCGAGATCGTGAGAGTAGTGATCCCGGTTCCCATGCTTTCAATCACAACACCGTCGATGTACAGTGATGCCTCGACGTCCGATGGTAACCCTTGAATCTCCACAGTAATGGTGCGCGTGTTCTGTTGCACATGGACGATGAGGTTTGTATTGGTTGTGACTGAGCTATCCTCATCCGATTTTGCAGTAATAGTGACTATGTAACTTCCGGGTTGGGTCACGTTCAAAACATCTAATCTGAGCTTTGATACGAGTGGGGTGTTGCCAGAAGCCAGCGAGAAACTTTCAGTCACGAACAATTTGGCCGGACACTTGACTGAGAGCGACACCGGGTGCGCGACGTTTGTGTTTACCGTGCCAATCGATACGGTAACAGTCACAGAATCTCCCTGAGCTGCGCTCGCGGTTGGACTATCAACTGAGATCTTCAGCCTCAGTCGAACCATGAGCTGGGTATTCTCTTCGCATGCCTTGTATGTACGAAGTGCCCAGGTCTCACCATCATATTTCCCCTTGACGTAATACTCGCCAGGCTCAAGCCCATGCTGCCAGAAGAAAGTGAACGCGCCGGGCGTCGATGACGTCTTGTCATCTGTATAGATTTCGCCCACGTAAGTCGTCAGAGCCGATCCGGCGGCCCACCAGTACAGCTTCACTTTCGAACTGTTCAGTGGGTGGAAATCACCTGTGGCTGGGTCTCTGTATTGCAGGATACCTGAGGCTGTAGCGATGCCTCCGCTCTCACTTGCTGTGAAGCTAGCTACTCTTGTATTTGCATCGTCGGCCAGTACGTTGGGCAGACTCGCTCCTATGGAGAGTATTATTGCGGTGACTAGGAGAATCGTCACCATCTCACGTTTCTTTAACGCTTATTCACCTCTAGAGGTCGTTCTATCCTCCTAACTGGCTGATGTGTGGGTATTCTATTCAAGTTGAAAGTCGGAGTGGAGGGGATATTTGCTGAAGTATGTAACGGCGTTTCATGCACAGCCCCTGCGGTTCCACTAGTGCCGGGAATCATCGAGCTCTCCATTTCCATACGCATGAAATGCAGTAGCGCCTCGTAAGTCTCGTCTCTCCTCATCCTTCGAGGTCTCGTTATCGCGAACAGTAGGTTGAGGCACACCAGGGCCGTGACTGCGAAGAACAGGTACTTTATCGTTGTAGGATCTGCAAGCAACTTCAGGAGCGAATAACTATCTTGGTTGATGTAGGCGCTCTGATCACGCGTCTTCTCAACTACACCGGCGGCGTCAATGTCGAGTTTCTTTAGCAGACCGTCATAGCTATCCACGACCAGATCGCAGACGCCTTCAGCATAGGCTTCTTCCGCTGAGTACACGACATTGTCGATGGCCATCCTTCCTGCTGCTTCGGCATTTCTTCCTCTGGCCGTTGCTAGCTTCCGCATCAGATTACTGAGGGAGTTGATTTCGGTCGAATTTTCGGATGAGATCCTTGCCATCCCGACAGTGGTTCCCACGTTCATTGCCAGAATCGTGCTCGCCATTGCCAAGTATGCTCCGTGGGCCGAAGCGGCCGCCCCGCCAGGACCGATGTAAGCTATGATAGTGATGCTCAGTGAACTAAGCTTGTTCACTATGTTTATGGTCGGTGATAGATATCCTGCGCCACTGTCTATCTGCAGAAGTAACGCGTCAGCTTTTCCGTCCATGATATCCTTTGTAGCCTCGTCCACAAGATCTACTGTTTTGTAGTCTATTGCGGAATCAACCCGGAGGAGTATGACTCTGTGGCTGGGCTGTGAGCTCACTGGCTTGATAGGAATGGAGAATTGAACAGTGAGGGCCAGTAGACAAAGGAGACCCAGTGTCCTGCACCTGTTCTTCAGGTTCAAGAGCCGAGCCCCTTGACCGGCTGGAAATTGAAGAAGCCCTTGAAAAGCACGTCAACTGAGAGCGAAACTCCGATCATTATGCCCCCAGTCATCAATAGGAGAATTGCCAAATGGAACAGGAAGCGGTACTTGTTGCTGACTTCTGAAATCTTCAAAGCGAAGGCATTCGTGAAAGCCATTAGTATCATAATACCGTTGAAGAGTGGCGCTATCGAAGAGGGGTCCATTGAAGAATTGAAGAGTCCGAGCGACGTATTGTACTGTGCACCGAGATTGATCATTCGTACAAGGAATTCTAGCAATGCCGTCATGAAGCCCAGGAGAGCGCACTCGATGACATGAAGAGGATAGATCATTGATCTCATTCCGCTTGCCACTTGAATCCTCTTCGCCCTTAGGACGAGTCTCCGAATCATGTTCCTACTGATCATCTTGCCAATCTCGCCAGGATCGCCACCGAGGGACACTGTTGCGTCGTAAATGCCGCCAAATATCCTGATTACCTCGCTACCACATTCGCTCGCGAGACTTTTCCAGCAGAGCCCCGAGTCAACGCCTATGGACAGGCGTGCATACGTGGCACGGACCGGAATAGAAAGCACGCCGAAATCTCTAACAAGGAGTAGTTTGATGGTCTTCGCTGTCGAGTAGCCTGTAATCCCAGCGGTTGTTCCCAGAGTTCTAATGAAAGTTGGAAATGCATTCTCTCTTGCTTTGATTGCCTTATCGGCCCTATTTGCCAGCATTCCGATTGGCAGTTGGGGAACAGAGATCCCAACAAGAAACCACCCAATCGGTGGCCCTTTTGGGGCAAAATAGAACAAAAGCACGCTTGCCACAATACTAATCACAATTGAAATTGGAAGGAGTCTCCTTAGTCTTCGAAATTCCTTCGGGATTCTGAAGTCAGTGTTCAGATAGACGAATCTGTCGGCGGGCGAAACAACGTAGAGAACCAAAACGGACAACAAGAGCGTCGCCATAAGCGCCAAGCCCATTTGCATTGAAACTGCGTTCGCATTCGATCCGCTCGACCCCATCAATGCTTGAGTCAATGTAAGGGTGATTGCGACAAAAGTCACCGACGTGATTATTGCAGAATAGGCGTTTCCCAAGTTTTCCATGCTCTTCAGGTCTCGCTCATATTGTGCTTCGTAGCCTACCGTGTATGCTTCATGTTCCATCATCAGAAACCTGTCGTAGAGTTCTCCTGTCTTTAGCATTTGAGAGAAACGTTCAAGGAAGTCTCTGAGGAGTGTGCTCTTTGTCTGTTTGGCTACCTCTTCAAGCGAGTTAACGAACCCGAGGTGCCACGTCTTGGCTAGGACGTTGATTCTGTCGAATATCTGGGCACATTTCTTGAATTCAGATTGTGCTACGTAAGTGAACATGTCGCCTACACTGCAGTATGATGTCGCAAGGCCATACAGGTAGGTTATCACGAAATAGAGCTCGCTTTCCAGTGCGTTTCGCTCAGTTAGTCTGCTGACTATACGTCTTAGTCTTCCCCCTTTCTCATCAGGAAGTCTTATCGCTCGGATCTTTTGAGTTGCAGGACGTGATTTCCGTGTTTGTTGCTCCTGCAAGACTGACTGGTTCGTCATTTCTTGATCATCGTCAGCTTCTTGTCAGCTTCAGTGACCCGACGGAAGAATTCACGATAATCTGACAGCCCGGAATCGGCTAGGCTTTGCAGGAATTTTCCCCTCTGTCTCAGCTCATCATATATGACCGAAATCTCGCGAGCCGAGTATCCTCGAGACATTCCGATCTTTTCGAGCAAGTAGCTGTTGCCTTCCGCTCTGAAGAAGAGCTTGTCCTCTCCGGGATCCCAGTGGAACGCCTCTACAAAGCTGAAACTGTCTGTTGTGGGATTGTATGAGACTATCTCGTTTAGGCTCGTCACTCTTCTCTTCATGTGACCCGTTGCGTCGTAGATGGCATTCTGTATCAATATCGCGTTCAAGTTGGTAATGTGAGTCTTAGGAACGAGAATCGGATGACCAGTGAGCCTTTGGATGGTCTTCTGAACAGATGAGGAGTGAAATGTTGAGAGGACCGGGTGGCCCGTCATCATGGCCTGAAATGCGATGTTGCCTTCCACTCCACGTATCTCACCCACTATGATGTAGTTTGGTCGCTGTCTCAAAGCACTCTTCAGCAACTCGAACATGCCTACAGTGCTTTCATCTCTCTGCGAGGCACGTGTCACCTCACGTATCCAATTCTCGTGAGGCAACTGGACCTCGGGCGTATCTTCGATGCTAACGATTTTCGCAGTTGATTTGATGAAGCAGGTTGCTGCCGTTAGAGTCGTGGTCTTGCCTGACGCAGTTTCTCCGCAGATGAACATGTTACTTCCTTCTCTTAGGAGCATCCAGATGTAAGCCGCTATCGTCGCATCCATCGTTCCGAATTTGATAAGATTGGTAATAGGTAGAGGGGTTGCGCTGAACTTCCTGATGGTGAAGTTCGTACCTTTCATGCTGACATCGTCGCCGTAGACCAAGTTCAGTCGCGACCCGTCGGAAAGCACTGTATCGACTATTGGGTTCCTGTGAGTGGCTTGTTTTCCTGATCTCTCGCTGAGCCATAACGCGAACTGGTTTAGACTTTCTTTGTCGTCGAAACCGAAGTCACACGCCAAGCTCTGGAAGATCTTGTGTTCCAGAAATATGGGTCCGACGCCGTCACAGGAGATATCCTCTATGTACGGATCTCTGATGATCGGCTCGAGCACTCCCAATCCTATTCTGTTCTTATGTAGCAGATACCTAATGACTTCGTATTCGAGTCTCGTCAGGGGGATTTTACGAAGTGAGGGACCTCTCAGCATCGAGAATCGATCCAGGAATCCGACGCCCTCGATCTCGGACTCCCCTGACCCTTTCACAACTACGACCCTATCGAGCATTTCCATCAGAATTCGGAGTTTGTCTTCCTGTGTCTCGACCTCAAGCCTTTCGTCGACCTGAGCAACGATTCTGCTCTCGATCTTCTGTAGCAGATCTGGCTTGCGGGCTTGGAAGCGAGGTTCTACGACCCTGTAGACTCTACGCGTCTTGGAATTCTTGTCGGGGAATATGTGTATGAATATCGGGTCTCCAACCGGGTAGATAAGGTGAGGGTTCTCCCAGTTCTTCATCTCTCGGGAGAGAGTCTTATGAAATGGCGGAATGCCTAGCCTGTTTGCTTCACTGTTAACGTATGCTCTGAGATGAGGGTTCCTCTTCATTGCATCGAAGAGGTCTCGCGATATCGGCTGAGAAAGAGAAAGCGGACGGACTGAGAGAGTGTCCATCAAATGGGACTGTGATGGGCGGTATTTGTCTGAGAACTTGCTCATTCTGTCCCCTCGAACTTGCACTTGCTTTGAATCATAATCACGCTAGAGCCTCAGAAGTGGGCACTACTCTTACTCCGAACGCGGGGTGAATCTCGAAGCTGCTGATCTTGTTCGTCATTAGTTGGGAACCCTTTAGTTTGGCTACCTCGATATGCCTCGAGATCTGTCCTCCCCCGACATCTTTCGATAGCCTAATGTGAGCGTCGCACATTGCTCTTAATCGGACGAGAAGTATTTCGCTCTCGTCACCATGGAAGTGTGAATGCAGTGTTCCTATGACGGTCTTGGCCTTCGCCACTTCAGGAGCGTTTGGTTCGGTGAGTTTCTTCAGGCAACTGAAGAACGTCAGAACGTCATTTATGTCGGCTTCAGCGAACATGTATGTCAATGAATCCATGAGGACTAGCTTCGATTGATTTCTTTGGATGAAACTCGTGAGTGTAGCTAGTAGCTTGCGTAGCCTGTACTCAGTCCACACTATGTTCTTCACATGTATCGGTGCGATCTTCAATCTGCCCTGGATGAAAGCACGATCTAGATCCAGGTGAAGCAGTTTGGTCTGGGCTAGGTAGCTACGCGTCGTGTTCTCCGTCGTGATGACAGTAGCGTCCAATCCAGCGCAAAGAGCTCCATACAGGAACTGTTGAGAGATCACCGTTTTCCCCGAATCATTATCACCTTCAATGAGTGCAAGCGAAGGAATTGGGATTCCCCCTCCGAAGGCATTGTCGAGCTCGCGGTTCTGTGTTGAGACGTAGCCCTCAATCGCGTATAGATCACTGTTCATGTTTCGTCACTATGTCCCT
>Ga0315281_10011338_pt1 | contig 12216 bp, 11 predicted proteins | sample YL17G07_0_MG_FD_204540 | JGI IMG/M metagenome (GOLD analysis project Ga0315281, IMG submission 204540) | Sediment microbial communities from Yellowstone Lake, YNP, Wyoming, USA - YL17G07_0 | ecosystem: Environmental > Aquatic > Freshwater > Lake > Sediment | place: USA: Wyoming | collected... | reverse complement strand
CGCGACACGACTCTTCGCTTATTCGAGTGTCGAACATATGGGCATCATCGCGGTCGGCTTCGGCTTCGGGGGGACGCTCGGCTACTTCGGCGCCCTTCTGCACATGCTGAATCATTCCCTGGCGAAATCGCTGATGTTCTACGGCGCCGGGAACGTGCTGAGACGTTACGGGACCAAGGAGATCGGGAAGATTACCGGACTGATTCGGGTGATGCCCGTGACCGGTTCTTTCTGGATGCTCGGGGGACTGGCCATCCTGGGGGCGCCCCCATTCAGCCTGTTCATCAGCGAATTCGCGATCTTGAGCGCAGGATTTCTGCAGCAGATGTGGGTTCCGAGCCTCCTCTTTCTGTTCCTGCTCCTAGTCGTCTTCGTGGCGTTCTTTTCCTACATGAACACGATGGTCTTCGGTCGGCCCCCGGAGCAGAGTCCGCGCGGCGAGCTCAATGGCTGGACCGTCGTGCCGCTGGCGTTGAGTTTTATTCCCGTCATCTGGTTGGGCCTGTACATCCCGGATACGGTCCAGCAGGTCCTCGATCGAGTGATCGCCATCTTTCCAGGAGGTCCGCTCTGATGGAGGAGACAAGCAAGCGAGTCCTGGCAAGGATCGAAGAAGGGTGGAAAACGGCGCCGCTCAAAGTGAGCGAAGGGCCACCGGGCGAGATCGAATGCGAAGTGCCCACCGACGGGGTGGCGGACTTTGCCTCCTTTGTGGTGAAGGCTCTCCACGGGCGGCTGGTGAGTGTTGTGGGGCAGGAGGAACCGGCTCCGGTCCTGCGCTACCTGTTTTCGCTTCCGGCGGAGCAGGTGTTTGTGCGTGTCGCCGTCAGGCTGGAGCCGGGACATCGCCGGTTCCCTTCCCTCACGCCGATCGTCCATGCGGCGCATTGGTACGAACGGGAACTCCATGACCTGTTTGGGTACGAGCCTGTCGGGCATCCGCATTTGGACAGGCTGATCCTCCACTCGGATTGGCCGGAAGGGACCCACCCATTCCGAAAGAGCTGCAATTTGACCCATCCGGTGCCCCGGTCGGAGGCTGGTGGAGAGGGCCCGGCGCTCGGCAGGGATGGAGAATTCGAACTGCCTTTTGGGCCGATTCGAGCAGGAGTGGTCGAGTCGGCACACTTCCGGTTCCTAACGGTGGGCGAGGAGATTCTCAAGCTGGAGATGCAGCTCTTCTACAAGTTTCGCGGCATCGAGCGCCTCTTTGAAAACCAGCCGCTGGTTCTCTGTCCCCTCGTGGCTGAACGCGTGTCCGGAATTTCCTCCTTCGCCCATTCGCTGGCCTTCTGCCAGGCTGTGGAACGGGCCGCCGGGATCGCTGTGCCAAGGCCTGCATGTCTTCTGCGAACGATCTACGCCGAACTGGAAAGGATTTACAACCATCTCGGCAACCTGGCTCATCTCTGTGAAGCCACGTCGCTCCGAGTCGGTGAGGCGCAATGCAGTCTGCTCAAGGAATACGCCAAGCAGTTCAATGCCAAGCTGTCTGGGCACCGCTTCCTGCGGGGGATCAATGCGATCGGGGGGGTACGGCGCGGTCTGACCGCCGGCCAGCACAGGGAGTTACTGGGGGCCATTGATTACATTGGACGCGAGACGAAGGTACTGACCGATCTTATCCTGTCCACGAAGAGTCACCTTGATCGTCTCGTCACCACCGGGATTCTCCCGGAGAAGCTCGCAGCCGATTATGGGGCCGTGGGACCGGTGGCGAGAGGGTCGGGGCTTCCTTGGGATATGCGGAAGGACCATCCGTATGCGGCCTATGGCGATCTGACCTTCAATGTTCCGGTTTATCACTACGGTGACGCCTTGGCGCGGATGCGGGTCCGAATGGACGAGATCCCCGAATCCATCCAGCTTATTCGTGAAGCCATGGACCGTTTCGAGCTGGCGGAGGGAGACCTTGTCGCTCCGCTCCCGCAGATCCCGGCTGGACGCCGGGCCATCGGCTGGGCCGAATCGCCGCGAGGGGGACTCGTGGTCTTTGTCGAAACGGGAGAGGGCAACACGTTGCGCCGTTGCAAGGTCCGTTCGCCATCGTTTTGCAACTGGTATCTATTCCAAGCAACGGTCACCCAGACGATGATGATGGATTGGCCGATCAACGAGCGCAGTTTCGGTTTGACGCACGCCGGGTGCGATCTCTGAGCGTGTAGGGGAGGCGGGAGGATATGGCGGTCTGGACGTGGAAAGGCATCAAAAAAGGGGTTGTCTCGACGCGGTATCCGGATGAGACCTTGCTGATGCCGGACGGATATCGAGGGAAGCCCGAGATCGATGCGGAACGGTGCACGCCGACCGGGTGCATGCGGTGCGCCGAGGCTTGTCTGCCGAGAGCCATCACGTGGGAATCGGACCGCGGCGTCCTGGCCGTGGATTATGCCCGCTGTGTCTTCTGCGGCCTGTGTGAAGAGGTCTGTCCTGATCACGCGATCTACCTGACGCGTGAGGTGGAGTTAGCTGCGCGGACGCGCGACGATCTGACTGTGCAGGTGAGACTATCGAGCGCGGGCCCTGCCCATGATGCCGAGGACCTGCTGGAAACGGAAGTCGCTGCCCGGCTGGAAACCGAAAGCAGGCGTGTGTTCGGACGTTCCCTTCATGTCCGACATGTGGATGCCGGGTCGTGCAACGGGTGCGAGTCGGAGCTTCAGGCCCTGAACAATCCCTATTACAATCTCCACCGGCTTGGCATCTTCTTCACGCCTTCGCCGCGGTTCGCGGATCTTCTCCTGGTGACCGGGCCGGTGACCCGCGCCATGGAAGGACCGCTGCGCCTGGCCTATGAGGCCATGGCCGATCCGAAACTCGTCGTGGCCGCAGGGGCCTGCGCCTGCAGCGGCGGCATCTTTCCGGAGAATGCCCTGACCATGGGAGGCGTGGAGAAAATCCTGCCGGTTGACGTCTATATCCCGGGCTGTCCACCACCACCTGTCGCCTTGATGCAAGGCCTCTTGCTCGCGATCGGGCGGGCTGAACCACGCCTGAAGAGAACGGAGATCAACAGGTGAGCGAGTCGATGCTCCTCTCGCTCTTTCTGCTCGGGGCCCCTCTGTATCTGGTCGGGGTGATGCTGGCCTTGGTCCTGCCGGGCGAACTGCGAGCGGCCCGCATGGGCCTCGCGATGACGGCCATCTCCTCCGCCGTGGGGCTGCTCGGTTCGATCATGAGTCTGTCCGAAGGGCACACGCGGTTGTTGACGCTTGGAAGTTTCTTCCCGGTCGGGGCGCTCGAGCTGAAATTCGATCCGCTGGCGACCTTCTTCCTCGTGATGATCTTTCTTCTGATGCTGGCGATCGGACTGTTCTCCGTAGGCTATATGGCGCGGTATCAGGGGAAGTATAGCCTGCGCTACTTCCCGGTCTTGCTGAATCTCCTGGCCCTCTCCCTCACGCTCACCGTCACGGCCAACAACGCAATGCTGTTCCTGGTGGCCTGGGAGGTTATGGCGCTCGTGTCCTACTTCCTGACGGTGTACCGCTACGACCACCCGGGCACTCCCCGCGCGGCTTTTTTGATGACCGTCATCATGGAAATGGGTGCGGGCCTTCTGATCGTCGCCTTTCTGCTGCTCTATGCGTTCGCCGAAGACTTCAATTTCGACGCCATGCGCGAGGCCGTCCCACGAATCCCCGAAGCTGTCCAGGGCGTGATCTTTCTTTGCGCGCTGTTCGGGTTCGGGGCGAAGGTCGGCATCGTGCCCCTGCATATCTGGCTCCCCGAGGCCCATCCGGCTGCGCCGAGCAATGTGTCGGCCGCCTTGTCCGGCGTGGTGGTGAGCGCCGGGATCTACGGCATCATCCGAGTCACCTTTACCCTCTTCGGAGGAGGGCCGGTCTGGTGGGGGATCGTTGTGCTCATCGTCGGCGCGGTGTCGGCTGTGCTGGGCGTGATGTATGCCATGCAAACGCATGACCTGAAATGCCTCCTGTCCTACAGCACGGTCGAGAATATGGGCATCGTTCTGATGCTGATCGGGAGCGCGATCATCTTCGCCGCCTCCGATCTCCTTCCGTTGGCTTCGCTTGCGCTGATGATCGGTCTGTACCACACGCTCAACCATGCGGCCTTCAAGGGGTCGTTGTTCCTGGGGATCGGTTCCCTCGAATACGCGACGCACAGCATCAACATGGATGACCTCGGCGGGCTCGCCCATCGGATGCCCTGGACCGCGTGCTGGTTCTTTATCGGGACGCTGTCGGCTGCGGCGATTCCCCCGCTGAACGGATTTGTCACCGAGTGGTTTACCTTGCAGGTCCTGTTCCAGGGGTTTCGGTTGCCGTCGGCGTTCCTCAAGATTTTGCTGTCGCTGGCCGGGGCCACTCTGGCGCTCACGATTGCGATGTCGTTGACCATTTTCTTGAAGCAGTACGGGATGTCATTCCTCGGCGCGGCACGGAGTCGCGGCGCCGATGAAGCGCGGGAGGTCCCACGGTCGATGCTCGTGGGGATGGGCATTCTGGGGATAAGCTGCGTCGGGCTCGGCGTCCTTCCCTTCCTGGTGATCCCTTTGATTGATCAGGTGACGACTCCGGTATGGGCAACGCCGATCGCCGAAAAGGTCTCGGCGGATCTCATTCTGCACCCGTATTACGACGGGTTCTCGGCCGTTTCCCCGAGCTATCTGGGATTCGTGCTTCCTCTCCTGTTGCTGGTCCCTCTGGTTTTGGTGTGGGCGTTGAGTTCACGGAAGATCCGCTGGGTGGAGCGGCGGTGGCTCGGAGGGTTGGACGCCTTCCGCCCCAGCATGCAGTTCTCGCCGTTGGCGTTTTCGAACGCCATTCGGATCATCTTCGGCTGGATCTACCGGCCGCAGCAGGATAGCCGGCTGGCGTTTCCCTATTCGTCGTACTACGTCCGCTCCACCGGCTATCGCTCGCACATCTTTCCCCTGGTCGAGCAGTATCTCTATCTGCCGATCATTAAAGGCACGAAATGGCTTTCACGCGGCGCCGTGCGGTTTCAATCGGGCAGCCTGAATCGGTATATCACGTATATTTTCCTGCTGCTCCTGGTGGCGCTCCTGTTGAGGATCTTGTAGGAGTCTCGTATGTTCCAGAAGCCGGTGGTGGCGTTCGATGGATCTGAAGCTTCCAAGATGGCCTTGGCCGTGGGGATCGGGCTGGCCAAGCTATACAGCGTTGAATTGCACCTCGTATCCATAGAAGAAGAGCTTCCTCCCTATGCCGTTGCGAAGGTTGAACGGGAGAAAGCCTTGCGGTATTTTCACCGGTTGCACCAGGACGCCAGGAATGAAGCCGGCCGTCAAGGAGTCGTTCTTCACGCCACCATACTGAGGGGACATGAGGTGGAAGCTGTCGTGACGTTCATCAAGGAACAAGCGTGTGATCTGCTGATTATCGGGCCAGTGGGACACTCAAGCCTGTTTGAGCGGGTGTTGGGGGGGACCGCCCAGACCCTGACACGGGTGGCCCCTTGCAGCGTGCTGGTGGTGAAGTATAGGGAGCAATGAGACCGTGCAAGAAGAACCGGTGAACGATCATCTGGGAGGCCGTGAGCGTGAGAAAGTCCAGAGTGACGCGGATGCGTTGAGAAGCGCGCTACGCGGGGGACGCTGTCCGATCTGTTCGGTGCTGAAAACCGAGGAGTTCGATTTGCTGTGCAAATGGGTCGGCTGGACCGACCCGGAAAAGCAGGATGCGCAAACCGGCCTCAAGTTCCCTGCCATTTTCTGCAATCAGCATTTCTGGGAACTGGCCGAAGTGAACACGTCACAGGGCAATGCCGCCGTCGGTCTGAAACTTCTTCAGGGCGCTGCTGAACTCCTCGGCGATCATGCAGCCTTTTCCCAGGGAATCAGCGGCGCGCTTTCACATTTGCGCCTGGCCTGTCCTCTCTGTAGTCCTCTCGTTAAACGGGATGGCGAACTGGTGCAAATCATATGCGAGTGGTTGCAGACCGCACCCGATAAGGAGCTTCTTCTCGGCAGTCGGGGTCTTTGCCTCCCGCACACCAGCCGCTGTTATCGCAATCTTCAAGACCCCGCATCGAAGCAAGCGTTGCTCATGTCATTACAACAGCAGATCCGTCAGTTGATCCAGGAATTGGAGAGCTATCTCGTGAAAAGAATCCCTGCGCTTCGTCCGCAACGGACCCCTGATGAGGAGAGGGCGCCGTTGAGGGGCATCGAAAAGTTAGTAGGTGGTCGTCATTTGCCGGTGGGCGTGTCCGAGTTGGGTGATTGGTCCAGTCTGGAATGGCCAGGGTAGTGTTTAGCCAAATGCTTCGGCGGGAGCGGCGCCTTTAGTGGAAACGATCGGGCATGACATGCTGGTCTGGATATCGGCCTGGGATCGCGCCGTCTTTTTCTGGATCAACGATGGCTGGGCGAATCCTGCCAGTGACGTCGTTATCGGTGAGGCGACGTGGCTAGGCAACGGTGTGGTCTTGGCTGCGATCACTCTCCCGGCGCTATGGACGTTTGACCGCCCTCGTTTCTGGCCGCATGTTTTTCTTCTGTGCCTCGCCTTGGTCCTCAGCGGGGTGGTCGGGCATTTCGTCAAAGTTCTGGTCCACCGCCCTCGACCGCTGAAAGACATGGCCGATCTGATCGCGTTGGGTCAGGTGTCTATCCATATCCTGTGGCAGCCGCTGCGCGAGAACTCCATGCCCTCCGGTCATGCAGAGACAGCCTTTGCGGTTGCTACGGGCTTGAGCTATCTCTACCGCCGTGGGGCGCTTATTTTCCTTCCGGTCGCATCCTGGGTCGGGCTCTCGCGAGTCTATGTCGGCGCGCATTACCCGAGCGACGTGATTGTGGGGGCATTCATCGGGACAAGCGGCGCCGTCGTGGCCTACAGAGTCTACGGCCGGTGGCGTAGAGGTCAAGACAGTTGACAATCCCATTATGGATTGCCTTGAGGTATAATAGGTTTCGGTGATGGAGTTCACCATGAACCGTCCGCTTGAGGAGAAGCGGGCTGATAACTCCTGCCGGGAGAGCGGAACCTGGTAGGAGTTTTTTAGTTTCAAGCGTTCCTTCGCCAAGCTCTTACCTGAAGACGTTCCACTCTTCCGTGCGAATCGACTGAACACACGGGACGATGTCGAACAACACACAAATGATGATCGACGGGCCGTTAATAGGGCGGCGTCCCATTATCGAGACGCTACAGAAGCATCTTCGTGACGAGACCTGTGTTCTACTGGTAGGTGCGGCCGGCGTTGGGAAAACAGCTATCTTGCAGGAGTTGATGGCGGCTGCAAAAGTTTCGCCACGGTATCGTCGCCCGATCTATTGCTCCAGCGTGAAAACCGTTAAAGAATGTCTCGAATGGGTAGCGGCCACTCTGCATGCAGAATGTGGCGATTCCATCGTTTCGGCCGCCATGGGCCCCAGACATAAGTGGCTACCGGCTAATAAGGGTACGGCGTTTTGGCGGAAGACCCCCATGCGGGTATTATGCCGAATCGTCATGCCCAAGCTTCGTGTGGGGCGTTACACGCTGGTCGTGGATCACCTCAGTCCCTTGAGGTCGAACGGGCACGCTTTCTTCGAGCGCCTAGTGATGGAACTGAAGGTCCCGGTCATCGCGGCGGTGCGCGGCGTACAGCCGGCGGATATCGGAAAACTGTGGTGGTTGAGCCACGTCTTTGCAGAGATACAGGTGCCGCCTCTCAATCCCGATCAAACCCGAGACCTCATCGAACAGGTGCTGCTCAACTACAGGGTTGACCTCCCGGACCGAGCCGAATTCGTGCGCACCATCGCGCGGGTCTCACGCGGCAATCCGGGCGTCATCACGCGAGTGTGTAGGCGCGCCGCGGACCGCCGGTACCGGATGGGGAACCGGACCAGCTTACGGCTGTTGATGCTCGACTTGCAGCTTGGCGATCTACAAAGCCGGTTTGAAAAGGACGCTTGTGTTCCGGTCCGGGATTCTGAGGAGCCGACTGCGCTTGGTTGACTTGTAATGCGATACTTCTGCTGCCATTGCTGGGAAGAATTGGGTGTGGTGGACCGAGTCTGTCCAAGATGTGGGACTTCACCGGAAGAGGCCACGTCTCGTGATTACCTCGATAAACTGGTTGGAGCCCTTGGCCATCCGGAACCTGAGACGGTCCAACGTGCGATCTGGGTTCTGGGGGAGCGTCGAGAGGCCGAGGCACTGGGGGCGCTGCGTGCCCTGTACGAGAAATCCACGGACCCTTTTGTGCAAGCCGAAATCGTTCGGGCCTTGGGACGAATCGGCACAGAGCAGGCATTGGAGCTTGTTAAGGCTGCGGCCACCCATGCTTCGCTTTTGGTCAGAAAGGCAGCCCTTGCCGCTTCGTTCGAAACCACTGGCAGGCTCTATGGATCCTGAAATAGTCGACCTCGTGGAAGGTTTGGACAATCTCCACGGCAATCTCAACGTGCAAGCGCGGCTCATCGGACTGGGCCGGCGGGCAGTCCCGTCCCTGGTCGCCTTTCTGAATGGGCCGCCTTCCCGATTCCCGGATGGACGGGTCTTGGCTGCTGAAGCTCTGGGAGCCCTGCGGGGAGAGGAGGCAATCAATGGACTTATCGCTATCTTGAGCGCGAACCCGCTCTCCCGGCTGTCTCCGGTCTTGCGTCTGTCGGAGGAAACGGTTCGTAACGCGGCGGCGCGGGAACTAGGCAGGATCGGAGACCGGCGGGCGGTCGAGCCATTGCTGGTGGCCTTGCGGGAGAATCATCTGATTGGGGCGGCAGAGGCGCTGGTGGCCTTTGGGGAGGAGCGTGCAATCCCCTTCCTAGTCGAAGGCTTGGAGGATGCCTTCAAGCGAGAGCGGCTGGCTGAAGCGATCCTCTCATTCGAACAGGCTGCCATCCCTTCCCTGCTCGAGAGTCTCCAGGTTCGGCATACGCGTGCCGGCGCCGAACTGCTTCCAAGCGTCGAGCGGCGCGCGACAATCTTTCGATGGCTGGGAAAACTGGAGGTGGATGCTGCGGTTGAGCCTATTATATCCGCGCTTGATGATGAACATGCTTCAGTCAGACTGGAAGCAGCCATTGCCGCATCGCGGGTAGTCAGGGACGACCGGGTGGAGCGGGCGATTCCGGTACTCGCGGAGGGATTGAGCCATCGGGACTTCTTGCGTCGGGAGCGGTGCTGCGATGCGCTCAATGAGATCGGCCAGTGTCGGGTGAATGCACATGCAAAGGCGAAAGGTACGCCATGCTGAATGACTCCCAACGGACTAGCCTGAAGATTGCTCTTCGGTTGGTTGACGAAAAGATGCAGAAGATTGAGACTCTCTTGGAAAAGCCCAGAGTGATCGGCGTGATATACGAGGTTCGGGACGATCTCAGTCCCGCCGTCCGGGAGCAGCTTCCCGGTAAAATTGCAGCCGTACGGGCCATCATCAAGGACCTGCAGGACCGGTTTTCTCTCTCCCGCGAAATCGTTATGGCGAGCCGCGAAGCGTTCACGGGTCTCCCTTATCTTTGGGAAGTCCTGCAAGAGTCCACGTCCGGGCGGCTTCGCCGCTACGGTGAGGTCGATCCCCGGGTAGGGCCGGCCTTGGATCCCAAACTGAAAAAACTCGAGTCGATGCTCATGGAAATGGAAGAGATTCTTTTCGTCCCTCAGAGTCGGGAGGCTTCGGCGGCGGGGAACCGATCCTCACGTGAAGAAGGACGTGCCAAGTGAGCAACAGTAACGATCAGCGAGACGATTTTGCCGGCGCAGGCGACTCTGGAGCGTATCGAGGGCGCCACAGTCCGCAGCATGCGCTTCTGTCCCATCTGCGCCAGGCCAAGCAGGTGTTGCGTGATATGGGAAACGGTTTTGCGGGCTTCCGTGAGCGGTTGGCCGGTTTAACGGCCCGCCTTGACGAAGGGCGATTCCATTTGGCCGTGCTCGGTCAATTCAAGCGAGGAAAGAGCAGTCTCCTGAATGCTCTCTTGGGAGAGCCTTTGCTGCCGACCGGGGTGCTGCCCTTGACGGCCGTTCCGACGGTGCTCCGCTACGGCCCTGAGCGGCGGGTCCAAGTCACCGGACACGGCGGGCAACTTGAGGATGTTAGAGGGACGGCGGACAAAGTGGCGGAGGTACTGAGACGGTACGTGACAGAGGAGGGTAATTCGGCCAATCGGTTGGGCGTGACTCAAGTCGTGGTGGAGCACCAGGCGCCGTTTCTGGCTAAGGGAGTCGAGATCATTGATACGCCAGGCATCGGCTCCACGTTCGTGCATAACACCGAGACCACGCTGAAATTCCTGCCCCAGTGCGATGCGGCGCTGTTTGTCGTGTCGGCCGATCCTCCGATCACCGAAGTGGAAGTGGAATTTCTCAAAGTCGTGAAGGCCAAGGTGGCCCGATTGATCTTCGTGCAGAACAAGGTGGACTACCTCTCTGTCACAGAGCGGCAGGAGGCGAATGAGTTCCTGCGGAAAGTCCTGCGGGAGCGTATCCGGCTGGAAGGTGAGATACAGATCTTCGAGCTGTCGGCGAAGCGGGCACTGGAATCTCAATTCCGACCGGCGGCGGCTGGCGGGACCGACTATGGCGGCCTGCGCGCACTCGAATCGTATCTTGGTGACTTTCTGGTGACCGAGAAAGAAGCCGCCTTACGAGAAGCCATTGCGATGAAGGCGTCGGGCCTGCTCTCGGAAGCGCTTCTTACTCTTGACCTGGAACGCAAGGTGTTGGAGCTGCCTGCCGCAGACCTGGAACGACGTGTCGTTCTTCTTGAAAAGCGACTTGCCGAACTGGACCGGGAGCGGATTTATCTGATTGATCGCCTGACCGGAGATCTCGGTAGAACTCGCGAGTATCTGGATGGCTTGGCCGCTGCCCTTCAGGGTCAAATCCAGACCCATCTCCGTGAAGTCGCGGCCAGTGTCCAGGCTGAGCTTGGGCCGTCGGCTTCCAGGCGTGAGACGATGGAGAAAGTCAGGCGAGCGTTGGCCGGCGCGGTACCCAGCCTGTTCGATACGGCGCAGGCAGACATAACGACGGCTGTTGATCACTATGCTGATGAGTTGTTGCGTGTCCACGTGGAACAGACCGACGCTTTGATCAACAGAATCCGGCAGACGGCAGCCGATCTGTTTGAAGTGCCGTTCCAGAGTGTGACGATTCGCGATCCCTTCCAGGTTCAACGAGAGCCGCTCATGGTGAAGCATCATGTGGTCGCCTCGTTTACCATGACTGCGTTGGAATGGCTGGCACATCTTTTGCCACCATTGCTCCGGGAGAAGCGGCTTGCGCGGCGGATGGATGAGGACATTCAAGCCCTCGCGGCCCGCAATGTGGAGAATCTCCGGTGGGCGATTCGACAGAACTTGGACGACGTCTTCCGGCGGTTCGAGTCGAAGATGGAGAGCCATATCACCGAGGCGCTTCAGACGATCCATGGAGCGATAGAAACGGCGCAGGAGCGCCAACGATCGCGAATGAACGCCAGTGGTCCAGAGATAGCATGCCTCGCCGATTGCCGTGACAGGCTGGCGCAGGCGGTCCGGCTTTTCGCGCCCCATGACACTGTAACTGACGATAAGGGTCCTGTGTGATGAGTTGCATTCGTTCCCTACGCGCGCTGGAAATCCTTGACTCCCGCGGCAATCCTACCCTCCGGGTCTTTGTGACCCTGGATAATGGAGTCTGTGCTGCCGCTTCGGTTCCCTCGGGTGCGTCCACCGGAGAGAACGAGGCTGTCGAACTGCGTGACGGCGATAAAAGACGCTATGGCGGCAAGGGCGTGCTGAAAGCCATCACTAACGTCTGCGAGCGCATCGCTCCGAAGCTCGTCGGCATGAACCCCGCACGCCAGGCGGAGATCGACCGCCTGATGATTGATCTCGACGGCACGCCGAACAAAGAGAAGCTCGGCGCGAACGCCATCTTGGGTGTGTCGATGGCTGTGGCGCGGGCGGCGGCCAGCACTTTGGATCTTCCCCTGTACGCGTATCTGGGAAGGCCGGACGGGGCGCGGATTCCCATGCCGATGATGAACATCATCAATGGCGGCAAGCATGCCGATAACAGCGTGGACTTCCAGGAATTCATGATCATGCCGGTCGGGGCGCCGACATTCACCGAAGCTTTGCGCTATGGGGCTGAGACATTCCACGCACTGAAAGCAATTCTTCGGGGAAAAGGGTACTCCACCAGTGTCGGTGACGAAGGCGGGTTCGCCCCCAATCTCAGGAGCAACGATGAGGCGTGTGAGGTCATCGTCGCCGCGATCGAGGCTGCGGGCTACAAGCCAGGCAGAGAT
>Ga0315281_10011337_pt1 | contig 12217 bp, 9 predicted proteins | sample YL17G07_0_MG_FD_204540 | JGI IMG/M metagenome (GOLD analysis project Ga0315281, IMG submission 204540) | Sediment microbial communities from Yellowstone Lake, YNP, Wyoming, USA - YL17G07_0 | ecosystem: Environmental > Aquatic > Freshwater > Lake > Sediment | place: USA: Wyoming | collected... | reverse complement strand
CCGGCTCGAGCGCAGGGAAACCACGCCGTGCTCGACGTCTACGAGCCGGGCTCGACCTTCAAGCTCGTCACCGTGGCGGGCGTGCTCTCGGACGGGCTCGTGACGCCGCGCACAGCGTTCACGCTGCCGTACTCGATCCGTGTCGCGGACCGGGTCGTCCACGACGCCGAGAGGCGCGGCACCGAGCGGATGACCGTGGCGCACATCCTCTCCCACTCCTCGAATATCGGTGCGATCACGCTCGCCGAGAGGCTCGGCAAGGAGCGGCTCGCCGCGTGGATCAGCCGCTTCGGCTTCGGCCGTCGGACCGGGATCGACTTCCCCGGTGAGAGCCCGGGGATCGTGCTCCCCGTGGGCCAGTGGTCGGGCTCGACGATCGGCAACGTCCCGATCGGCCAGGGGATCGGCGTGACGGCGATCCAGATGGCCTCCGTCTACGCCTCGATGGCGAACCACGGCGTCTGGGTCGAGCCGCACCTCGTCGACCATGTCTCGGGCGGTGCGCGTGCCTCGGTGAAGCGGCGCCGGATCGTCACGCCACATGTCTCGGCGCAGCTCGTGACGATGCTCAGGGACGTGGTCTCCGAGGGCACAGGCACCCTCGCCGCCGTCCCCGGCTACACGGTGGCGGGAAAGACGGGCACCGCGCAGAAGCCGGACGGCAAGGGCGGCTACTCGTCCTCGCGCTACGTCGCGTCCTTCGTCGGCATGGTGCCTGCCACCCGGCCGCGCCTCGTGATCCTCGTGATGGTGGACGAACCGCGGGGAGCGATCTGGGGCGGCGTCGTCGCCGCCCCGGCGTTCTCACAGATCGCCCGCTTCGACCTGCAGTATCTGGAAGTGCCGCCGGACGCTCCGGCGACCGCGAAGTAGGCGGCTCGGCGGACCCATCCCAATCCCCCACCCACCCACGGGGGAAGAGAGAGTAGGCGACAATTGCGCACGGGTGTGTGTCGAATCTGTGGCGATTTCGCACTAGAGGCTTGATGCGCATTAGCCGTGGTCGCGGTGCCGCCCCAGGCGCGGCGCCATGCTGTCTCGTCGGCCTTGCCCAGGCCCACCGGCCTGGGCTGCGGCCGCCGAGCCACCCTGGCTTGGCCTGGAACGGCCCCACGACGGATGCCTAATACACATCAAACCTCTAGGTGCGCGCGGGCCGGTCGGCCTGCCCGGGTAGGCTGGATTCGATGGAACTGGAGCGCCTGGCTCGCGCGCTCGGCCCGGTCGAGGTCGTCAACCCGGCGGCTGTCGACGTGCGCGAGCTCGCCTACGACGCGCGTACGGTGGAGCCGGGCACGCTCTTCTTCTGCGTCCCCGGCGCCCGGGCCGACGGGCACGACTTCGCCGCCGAGGCCCTCGCGAGCGGAGCCGTCGCGCTCGTCGTCGAGCGTGCGCTCGACCTGCCGGTACCTCAGCTCCGCGTCGCCGACGCGCGCGCGGCCATGCCACGCGCCGCTGTCGCGTTCTTCGGCGACCCCACCGCCGAGCTCGCGGTCGCGGGCGTGACCGGCACGAACGGGAAGACGACGACGGCGTTCCTGCTCTACGCGGTGCTCGAGGAGGCGGGCCGGCGCCCCGGCCTGCTCGGCACGGTCGAGTGCCGTGTCGGGGGCGAGCGGCGCGCGGTGCAGCGGACGACGCCGGAGGCGATCGACCTCCAGCGCACCTTCCGCGAGATGCTCGACGCCGGCGACCGGAGCTGCGCGATCGAGGCCTCCTCGCACGCCTCCGCGCTCGGCCGGCTCGACGGCACACGCTTCGCGGCGCTTGTGTTCACGAACCTGAGCCAGGATCACCTCGACTTCCACGGCACGATGGACGAGTACTACGAGGCGAAGCGGCGCCTGTTCGGGACGTGGCCCGCGGCGGTGAACGTCGGCGACCACTGGGGCCGGCGGCTGGCGGAGGAGCTGCGCGGCGGCGGCGCCGAGCTCGTCACCTTCGGCTTCGCGGACGACGCCGACCTGCGCCCGGAGGGGCTCGAGCTGACGCCCGCCGGTGCGCGCTTCCGTGCAGGTGGTCTCGATCTGTCGACGGGCCTGCGCGGCCGCTTCAACGTCGAGAACGTGCTGGGAGCGCTCGCCGCGGCTCGCCTGCTCGGGCTCGAGGACGCGGCGGTCGCACGCGGGATCGCATCGGTGTCCGGCGTCCCGGGCCGCTTCGAGGCGGTGGACGAGGGGCAGCCGTTCGCGGTGATCGTCGACTACGCGCACACGCCGGAGGCGCTCGACAACGTGCTCCGGAGCGCGCGGGAGCTCGCCTCCGGCCGGGTGATCTGCGTGTTCGGCTGCGGCGGCGACCGCGACCGCGGCAAGCGGCCGCTGATGGGCCTGGCTGCCGCCTCGCTCGCGGACCACGTGCTCGTCACCTCCGACAACCCGCGCAGCGAGGATCCGCTCGCGATCATCGAGGAGATCCTGCCCGGCGCGCCCACGGCCGAGGTCGAGCCGGACCGCGCGGCCGCGATCGGCCGTGCGATCGCGCTCGCAACCGAGGGCGACGTCGTGCTCATCGCCGGCAAGGGCCACGAGCAGGGGCAGGAGCTGGCAGACCGCAAGGTCCCGTTCGACGACCGGGACGTGGCGCGCGAGGCGCTGCGGCGGCTGGGGGCGCCCGCGTGATCGCGCTGGCGGTCGAGGAGCTCGCCGGGCTCGGCGCGCTCGAGGCGGACGCGGACGAGGTCACCGGCGTCCAGGTGGACTCGCGCCGCATCGTGCCCGGCGACCTCTTCGTCGCGGTGGGCGGAGGCTCGGCGTTCCTCGCCGACGCCCGCGCTCGCGGCGCCGCCGCCACGCTCGTCGCCGACGAGCCGCACGCCGCGCTGGCGCGGATCGGCGGCCTCGTGCGCGACCGCAGCGACGCGCGCTTCGTCGCGATCACGGGCTCGATGGGAAAGACGACGACGAAGGACATCCTCGCTGCCCTCTGCCGCCCGCACGCGCGCACGGTCGCCGCCGAGTCGAGCTATAACAACGAGCTCGGCGTCCCGCTCACTCTCTGCCGCCTGGAGCTGGACACCGAGGTCTGCGTGCTCGAGCTGGCGATGCGCGGGTTCGGCCAGATCGCCGCGCTCTGCGCGTTCTCCCGGCCCGACATCGCCGTCATCACCTCGATCGGGCCCGTCCACCTCGAGCAGGTCGGCACGCTCCAGGGCGTCCGCCGCGCGAAGAGCGAGCTCCTCGAGGCACTCCCGGCCGGCGGCACCGCGATCGTGCCCGCTGACTTCCCTGTCGAGCGCGACGACCTCGAAGTCGTCCGGGTCGGGGCGGACGTGCGCCTCGAGGCCTTCGAGCCCGAGGGAGAACGGGCCCGCGTCGTCACCTCGCTCGGCACGCTCGAGGTCAACTTCACGATGCGGCATCTGGCCGAGAACGTCGTCTACGCGCTCGCCGCCTATCGTGCGCTCGGGCTACCGCTGGATCGTGCCGGCGAGGGCGCCTCGGCGGTCGTGTTCGCCGACTGGCGCAACCAGCAGCTGCCGCTCCCCGGCGGCGGTCTCCTGATCAACGACGCGTGGAACGCCAACCCGGTCTCGATGCGCGCGGCGCTCGAGCATCTGCGAGAGCGCGCCGCCGGCCGCCGCACCGTCGCCGTCCTCGGCGAGATGGCCGAGCTCGGCGACTACGCCGAGGAAGGTCACCGTGAGGTGGGCAGCGCCCTCCGAGAGCTCGGGATCGACGTCGTCGTCGCCGTCGGCCCGCAGGCCCGCGCCTACGGCGGCCGTTCCGTCGCAGGCGCCGGCGAGGCCGTCGCGCTTCTGCGGGAGCTGCTCGAGCCCGGCGACTGCGTGCTCGTCAAGGGCGCCCGCGCACTGGCCCTGGAAGGCATCGCCGCGGCCCTGGCGAACGTCCCCGCGTAATGGTTCGCGTCCTCATCGCGGGCATCGTTGCCCTCGTGATCTCGATCGCGCTCGGCCCGAAGCTGATCGAGTTCCTGCGCCGCAACGAGTTCGGCCAGCAGATCCGCGAGGAGGGGCCGCAGCGCCACACGGCCAAGCAGGGGACGCCGGTGATGGGCGGTCTCCTGATCATGGGCTCGATGGCCGTCGCGTTCCTGCTCCTCTCCCAGTACACGATCGCCGGGGCGACCGTCCTCTTCTGCGCGGTCGCCTGCGCCGCGCTCGGCTTCGTCGACGACCTCCTCAAGGTGCGGCACCGCCGCTCGCTCGGCTTGCGCGGCCGCTGGAAGCTGATCGGCCTGCTCGTGATCACCGCCTGCGTCGGCTGGGGAGCGCACCACGCCGGCCTCTCGACCACGATCCTGGTGCCCGTCTTCGACTGGCATCTCCACCTCGGCTGGGCCTGGTACCCGTTCCTGTTCCTCGTGATCGCCGGCGCGGCGAACGGCGTCAACCTGGCCGACGGCGTGGACGGCCTCGCCGCCGGCACGGGAATCATCTCCGTGTTCACCTTCATGGCGATGAGCGTGATCACCTACATCCGCTCGGGCCCGCCCGCGGATCGCGCGCCGCGCCCGCTCGACCTCGCGATCCTCGCGGCGGCGCTGATCGGCGGCACGGTCGGCTTCCTCTGGTACAACGCCTTCCCCGCCGAGGTGTTCATGGGCGACACGGGCTCGATGGGGATCGGGGGCGCGCTCGCCGGCTTCGCGATCATGACCAAGACCGAGTTCCTCCTGCTCCTGATCGGCGGCATCTTCCTGATCGAGGCGGTCTCGGTGATGATCCAGGTCTTCAGCTTCCGCTACTACGGCCGCCGCGTGTTCCTGATGACACCGATCCACCACCACTTCGAGATGAAGGCGTGGTCGGAAACGAAGATCATGGTGCGCTTCTGGATCCTGTGCGGGATCCTCTGCTCGGCCGGCTTCGCGCTCTACTACCGCTACTACTTCCGCGGGTGAGGCGCGCGCTCGTGCTCGGGATGGCGCGCTCCGGGCAGAGCGCCGCCGCCCTGCTCGAGCGGCACGGCGTTCAGGTCGTGCGCGTCGACCGGACGCTCGGCAACGACGGCGACACGGGCCTGCTGGACGGCGTGGACGTGCTCGTCAAGAGCCCCGGGGTCCCGGGTGGGCACCTGCTGGTCCGGGTGGCCCGCGCGCGCGCGATCCCGGTCTGGAGCGAGGTCGAGCTCGGCTACCGGCTGCTCGGCGTCGACCTCGTCGGCGTCACCGGTACGAACGGCAAGACGACCACGACGGAGCTCCTCGGCGCGATCCTCGGCGCCCGGACCGCTGGAAACGTTGGGCGCGCCCTGACCGGGCTCGAGGCGGAGCCGGGCGAGCTGGTCGTCTGCGAGCTCTCCTCGTTCCAGCTCGAGGACATCGAGGCGCTGCGCTGCCGCGTCGCGGTGCTCGTCAACCTCGAGCCGGACCACCTCGACCGGCACGGCACGATCGAGGCCTACCGCGAGGCGAAGCTGCGCATCTTCGAGAACCAGGAAGAGGACGACACGGCGGTCGTCCCGCGCGGGTTTCCACCGGTGCCCGGATGGGGCCGCCGCGTCGAGTTCCACCACGAGGACCCGCTCCCGGCCGAGCCGCGCATCCCCGGCGCCCACAACCGCGAGAACGCCGCCGCCGCAACCGCCGCGGCGCGGGCGCTCGGCGTCCCCGACGAGCGGATCGCCGAGGTGCTCGCCGCGTTCCCCGGCGTGCCGCACCGGCTCGAGTTCGTGGGCGAGCGCCGCGGCGTCCGCTACGTGAACGACTCGAAGGCGACGAACGTCGCCGCCGCGCGCCGCGGGCTCGCCGCCTACGCCGCCGATCCGGTGCACGTGATCCTCGGCGGCTCGCCCAAGGGCGAGGACTTCGCGCCGCTCGTCGCCGCGATCGGGCCCAACGTGCGCGGCGTCTACCTGATCGGCGAGACCGCGGACGAGCTGGCCGCGGCGCTCGGCGACCGCGACGCCGTGCGCGCGGGCGACCTCGCGACCGCCGTGCGGCTCGCGTCCGAGGCGGCAGTCGAGGGGGATGTCGTGCTCCTCTCGCCGGCTTGCGCGAGCTTCGACCAGTTCGAGGACTTCGAGCAGCGTGGCGAGGAGTTCAGGAGGCTGGTGGCGAACCTAGCTTAGATGCGACGCGGTCAGCTCGAGTGGCATCTCCTCATCCTCGTCACGCTCGGCCTGGTCGCCTTCGGGCTCGTGATGGTGTACAGCGCCACCTCGGCGTCGGCGGCGCTCGGGAACGGCGACCCGATGTCGTACCTGAAGCGGCAGGGCACCTACGCGGTGCTCGGGATCGCGCTGATGATCGCCGCCTGGCGCTTCGACTACCGCCGGCTGCGGCTGCTCGCGCCGGGGCTGATCGTGACCGCGCTCGGGCTCTGCGCGGCGGTGCTCGTGCTCGGCGCGCAGATCAACGGCGCACGCCGCTGGATCTCCGTCGGTCCCGCCGTCTTCCAGCCGTCCGAGCTGGCCAAGCTCGCGCTCGCGATCTGGGCCGCCTCGTACCTGACCCGCCGCCGGCCGCCGCAGACGCTGAAGGAGCTCTGGCGTCCGCTGGGGCTCCTCGTCGGCGTGTTCGCCGCGCTGATCCTGCTCGAGCCCGATCTCGGCACGGTGATCGCGCTCGTGGTGATGGTCGGCGCGATCCTGCTCGTCGCGGGGACGCCGGCGCGCGTCCTCGTCGGCAGCACGGCGATCGTCGCCGCGCTCGGCCTCGCCGCGATCTACATCGAGCCGTACCGGCGCGCGCGGTTCTTCAGCTTTCTCAACCCGTGGCACGACGCGCAGGGTGCCGGGTTCCAGACCGTGCAGGCGATGATCGGGCTCGGCTCGGGCGGCATCTTCGGGGTCGGGCTCGGCCAGGGGGTGCAGAAGGTCTTCTACCTCCCGGAGGCGCACACGGACATGATCTTCGCGATCATCGGCGAGGAGCTCGGCCTGATCGGCGTCACGCTCGTGATCGCGGCCTATGCGGCGTTCGCGTGGGCCGGCCTGCGGATCGCGCTCCAGTGCGCCGACCCCTTCGGTGCGCGGCTCGCGGCGGGGCTCACGGCCCTCGTCTGCGGGCAGGCGGTGATCAACCTCGCCGCCGTGCTCGGGCTCGCGCCGCTGACCGGAATCCCGCTGCCGTTCGTCTCCTACGGCGGCTCGAATCTCGTGGTCCAGCTCGTGGCGGTGGGAATCCTCCTTAACATCGCGTCCAGACATGCACGAACAGCGCGAGCCGAGGTGCCTGATCGCGGCCGGAGGGACGGCAGGCCACGTGCTGCCGTCGCTGGCGGTGGCGGAGGCGCTGAGCGCCCGCGGCGCGCTGGTGACGTTCGCCGGGTCGCCGGAGCGGGTCGAGGCTCGGCTCGTCGCTGAGGCGGGCTACGCGTTCGATCCGTTCCCGGTCTCGGGGCTGCCACGCCGTCCGGGGCGCGCGCTCGCGCACGCGCTCTCGGTCGATGCGCGCGCGCCGCGCGCCTGCGCCCGCATCCTCGAGAGTCGCCGCCCGGACGTCGTGCTCGGCGCCGGCGGCTACGTGGCCGGGCCGATGGTCTACGCGGCCTGGCGGAAGCGAATCCCCGCGGCGCTCGCAGAGGCCGACGCGCACCTCGGGCTCGCCAACCGGCTCGCGGCGCCATTCGCGCGGCGCGTCTTCCTCGCCTACGCGATCCCGGGGAGGAGTGGCGGCAAGTACCGGGTCGTCGGACGCCCGATCCGGCCTGCGCCGCCGGTCGGCCGTGAGGAGGCGCGGCGGCTGTTCTCGCTGCCGCAGGAGGGCCCGGCGCTGCTCGTCTTCGGCGGGAGCCAGGGCGCGGAGACGCTCAACGAGGCGGTGCTCGACGCGTTCGCGGGCTCCGGCCCGGCCGTGCTCCACCTCTGCGGCGAGCGCTACTACGAGAGGCTGCGCGGCCGCGTCGGGCGCGACGACTACCGCCTGCTGCCGTGGACGGAGGAGTTCGCCGCGGCACTCGCTGCGACCGACCTCGTGCTCGCCCGCGCCGGCGGCTCGGTATGGGAGCTCGCCGCGGCCGGGAAGCCGGCGGTGCTCGTCCCCTCGCCGAACGTCACCGCCGACCACCAGACGAAGAACGCGCGTTACTTCGAGGCCTGCGGCGGCGCGGTCGTCGTCCCCGAGGCCGAGCTCTCCCGCGTGCCGGAGCTCGTCCGCTCCCTGCTCGACGACCCCGCGCGGCTCGCTGCGATGAGCGAGGCGATGCTTCGCGCGGCGCGCCCGCACGCCGCCGACGAGATCGCGGAGGAGCTGCTGGCGCTTGCGTCCGCTTGAGGGAAGACGCCTGTGGTTTGTCGGGATCGGCGGCGCCGGGCTGTCGGCCTACGCGCTGCTCGCGCAGGCCTGGGGCGCCGAAGTCGGCGGCTGGGACCGTAACGAGACTCCGTACCTCGCGAACGTGCGGACGGCCGGGATCCCCGTCACGCTCTCGTCCGAGCCCGAGGCGCCCGAGGGCTGGGAGGCCGTGGTCTCGAGTGCCTTCCCGTCGTTTCCCGGCACGAGCCGCGCCGAGCTGCTCGCCGAGCTCGTCTCGCTGCGGCGGGCGATCGTCGTCGCCGGCGCGCACGGGAAGACGACCACCACCGGGATGATCGCCTTCGCCCTCGTCGAGACCGGCGGCGACCCGTGCGTGCTCGTCGGCGCCGAGCTCCCGCAGCTCGGCGGGAACGCGCGCGTGGGGGAGGGTTGGCTCGTCGTCGAGGGCGACGAGTCCGACCGCACAGTCGAGCGGCTGCGGCCGGAGGTCGCCGTCGTCACCAACGTCGAGCTCGACCATCACGCCACCTTTGCCTCGCAGGCCGAGGTGGAGGAGCTGTTCGAGCGCTGGATCGCGCAGGTGCCGCACGTCGTCCGCGGCTGGGAGCTCGAACCGGTGGACTTCCCGCTCGCCCTCCCCGGGGAGCACAACCGCCTGAACGCGGCCGCGGCGCTCGCCGCGCTCGAGCTCGCCGGCGTCCCGCGCGTCGAGGCGGCCGAGGCGCTCGGGCGCTTCCGCGGCGCCGCGCGACGGTTCGAGCTCGTCGGCGAGGCCGGCGGCGTTCCGGTCTACGACGACTACGCCCACCACCCGACCGAGCTCGCCGCCGCGATCGCCGCCGCGCGGGAGCTCGGCCCCGAGCGGGTGCTCGTTCTCTTCCAGCCGCACCTGCCCTCGCGCACCCGCCACCTCGCGCGCGAGCTCGGCGCGGCCCTCGCCGCCGCGGACGCCGCGTGCGTCACCGAGGTGTACGCGGCTCGTGAGGAGCCGTCGGTGAGCGGCGCGTCGGTGGTGCTCGCGGTCTCGGAGGCCCGCCCGGGGATGACGGTCGGCTGGGCGCCCGCGCTCGAGGACGCGGCGCGCATCCTCGCCGGCTGGGCGCGCCCCGGCGACCTCGTGCTCACCGCGGGAGCCGGCGACGTCGACCGGGCCGCGCCGCTGATCCTGGAGGCGCTCGCGTGAAGATCGACGAGCACGTTCCGCTCTCGAGCCACACCACGGTCGGCACCGGCGGCCCGGCACTCGCGTTCGCCCGGCCAGCGAGCCTCGCCGAGCTCGAGCAGGCGCTCGCGTGGGCCGCCGAGCGGGGGCTGGCGGTCGCGACGATCGGGCTCGGGTCGAACCTCCTCGCCGCCGACGAGGGCGTTGCGGCGCTCGTCCTCCGGCTCGACGGGGAGCTGGCGGCGGCCGAGGCGCGGGACGGTCTCCTGCTCGCAGGCGGAGGCGCCCCGAATGCCGTCTGCCTCCACCGCGCTCGTGCTGCAGGGCTCGGCGGCTTCGAGTTCGCCTGCGCGATCCCCGGCACGGCGGGCGGCGGGGTCTGGATGAACGCCGGCGCATACGGCAGCGACTGGAGCGAGATCGTGGCGCGCGCCTTCGTCGTCACCGCCGAGGGGTCGGGCTGGCTCACGCCGCAGGAGCTCGGCCTCTCGTACCGCCACTCCGAGCTGCGTCACGGACAGGTCGTCGCCCTGGTCGAGTACCGGCTGGCGGCGCGGCCCGAGCGAGAGATCAAGGCGATCGTGGCGGATCTCCAGGCACAGCGGAAGGCGACCCAGCCGACGAACAAGCGCACCTTCGGCAGCGTGTTCAAGAACCCCGACCACGAGCTCGGCGCGGGCGCGATGCTCGAGGCCTGCGGGCTGAAGGGGCACCGGATCGGGGGCGCGCTGATCTCGCCGCGTCACGCGAATTTCATCGAGAACGCCGGCGGCGCGACGACGGCCGACTGCCTCGCGCTGATCGAGGAGGCCCGGCGGTGCGCCGGCGAGCGCTTCGGCGTCGACCTGCGGCACGAGGTCGAGCTCCTCGGGCCGATCGTGCTCACGGGGTAGGAGCGGGCCCCCGGGCGGCGAAGGTTGCGCCCATGCCCGGCGTGAGCCGACCGAAGCAGCCTGCCCGCGCCGTCGTGCTGCCGTTTCCACGGCAGGGCGTTCTGGCCCGGACGGCCCGCCTGCTGCCCTCAGGCCGCGTGCTGCTCGTCTGCACGCTGCTCGTCGCGGCCGCGGCCGGCGTCTACGTCGTCTCGCGCGAGACCTCGCTGTTCGCGATCCGCCGGATCGAGGTGCGCGGCGTTCCGCCGGCGACCGCGACGGAGGTACGGCAAGCGCTCGCGCCGCTGCAGGGGTCGAGCCTGCTCGCGCTCGGCGGCGATGCCGTGACGCGGCGCGTCGGGGCGCTTCCGGATGTCCTCTCGGTCACCTACGACCGCGGCTTCCCGCACACGCTGACGGTCACGGTCCGTCCGGAGCGGCCGGTCGCCGTGCTGCGGCGCGGCGGCGAGTCTTGGCTCGTCTCCGCCCGGGGGCGGATCGTGCGCCGGCTCGATGCCGGCGAGCTGCCCGCGCTGCCCCGGATCTGGGTCACGCGCCAGGTCGACGCCTCGCTCGGCGCCACGCTGTCGGACTCGAGCATGCTCGGCGACGTGGCGGCAGTCGCGCCGCTCGCCGGAATGAAGTTCCCTGCCCGCGTCGTCTCGGTGGAGACGAAGGACGGCTCCCTCACGTTGCGCCTGCGCTCGGGTGTCGCCGTCGTGCTCGGCGATCCGACCGACCTGAGGCTCAAGCTCGTCGTCGCCAAACAGCTGCTTCCGGGAGTGCCGACGACGCCGGGGAGCTATCTCGACGTCAGCGTCCCGGAACGGCCGGTGGGCGGGAACAACCCTCAAGTCGGAGGTTTAGGTTGAGAGTTGGCCCATCGCGGTCAGGTGCAACTCGCGTTGACAGAGGTGACGACGGCACGTACCCTGCGCCGAAAGGAGAGGCTCGCCGGCCGTACGCTCCAGTACAGCTTCAGGTCGAGCCTGGTTGAGACTATGGCAGAGCGCGCGAACTACCTCGCAGTGATCAAGGTCGTCGGCGTCGGCGGCGGCGGCACGAACGCCGTCAACCGGATGGTCGACGCCGGCCTGACCGGGGTCGAGTTCATCGCCGTCAACACCGACGCGCAGGCGCTGCTGATGTGCGACGCGGACGTGAAGATCCACATCGGCGCGAAGGTCACGCGCGGCCTCGGCGCGGGCGCCGACCCGGTTGTCGGCCACGCCGCCGCGATCGAGACGCGCGACGAGCTGAAGGAGGCGCTCAAGGGCGCCGACATGGTCTTCGTCACCGCCGGCGAGGGCGGCGGCACCGGCACCGGCGCCGCGCCCGTGATCGCCGAGCTCGCGCGGGAGCTCGAGGCGCTCACCGTGGGCGTCGTCACCCGCCCGTTCACGTTCGAGGGCCGCAAGCGCTCCGAGCAGGCAGAGGTCGGGATCGACAACCTCCGCGACCGCGTCGACACGCTGATCGTGATCGAGAACGACCGGCTGCTGCAGGTGGTCGAGAAGAAGACCTCGCTCGGCGAGGCGTTCGGCATGGCCGACGACGTGCTGCGCCAGGGCGTGCAGGGGATCACGGACCTGATCACCGTCCCAGGCCTCGTCAACCTCGACTTCGCCGACGTGCGCACGATCATGAGCGACGCCGGCTCGGCCCTGATGGGGATCGGCACGGCCTCCGGCGAGAGCCGCGCGGCCGAGGCGGCCCGCAACGCCGTCTCCTCGCCGCTGCTCGAGTCGTCGATCGAGGGCGCGACCGGGATCCTGCTCAACATCACCGGCGGCTCCGAGATCGGCCTGTTCGAGGTGAACGAGGCGGCGGAGGTCGTGACCGGCGCGGCCGACCAGAACGCGAACGTGATCTTCGGCGCGGTGATCGACGACGGGATGGGGGACGACATCCGGGTCACGGTGATCGCGACCGGGTTCGGCACCCAGCGCCGCCGGCGCCGGCGCGAGGGCTCGCTCGAGGCGCCGACGCCGCACAGCTCGCCGGTCGCGGACACGGGCGGCTT
>Ga0315281_10011336_pt1 | contig 12217 bp, 10 predicted proteins | sample YL17G07_0_MG_FD_204540 | JGI IMG/M metagenome (GOLD analysis project Ga0315281, IMG submission 204540) | Sediment microbial communities from Yellowstone Lake, YNP, Wyoming, USA - YL17G07_0 | ecosystem: Environmental > Aquatic > Freshwater > Lake > Sediment | place: USA: Wyoming | collected... | reverse complement strand
AGGTCGGTGACCGCCTTCTCCACGTTCACCTCGGGGTTGGTGCGGAAGGTCTCGGCCATCGCCTTGACGGCCTTCTGCTCGCGCGGCGTGAAGGCGCGCAACGCGTGCTGCACCTTGTTGCCCAGCTGGCCGAGCACGGTGTCGGGGATGTCGATGGGGTTCTGGGTGACGAAGTAGACGCCGACGCCCTTGCTGCGGATGAGCCGCACGACCTGCTCGATCTTGGTGAGCAGCGCCGGCGGCGAGTCGGTGAACAGCAGGTGCGCCTCGTCGAAGAAGAAGACGAGCTTGGGCTTGGGCAGGTCGCCGGCCTCGGGCAGACGTTCGTACAACTCGCTGAGGAGCCAGAGCAGGAGCGTCGAGTAGACCTGGGGCGAGAGCATGAGCTTGTCGGCGGCGAGGATGTTGACGTAGCCCTTGCCACTGGCGTCGGTCTGCATGAAGTCGAAGAGGTCCAGGGCGGGCTCGCCGAAGAACCTCTGCCCGCCCTGCTCCTTGAGGTTGAGCAGGGCGCGCTGGATGGCGCCTATGGAGGCGGGCGCGACGTTGCCGTAGGTCGTGCCGATGTCGTCCGCGTTGTCGGCGACGTACTTGAGGATCGCGCGCAGGTCGTCGAGATCGAGGAGCAGCAGGCCGTTGTCGTCGGCGACGCGGAACGCGACCGTGAGGACGGCCTCCTGGATGTCGTTGAGGCTGAGCATGCGGGAGAGGAGCAGCGGGCCGACCTCGGACGCCGTGGTGCGGACGGGGTGACCCTGCTCGCCGAAGACGTCCCAGAACATGACCGGCGAGCCGGCCGCCGCCCACGGCGACAAGCCGAGCTGCTCGACGCGGGCGTCGACCTTGGGGTTGCCGCCGCCGGGTTGCGAGACGCCCGAGAGGTCGCCCTTGACGTCGGCGGCGAAGACGGGCACGCCGATGCTGCTGAAGGCCTCGGCGAGCACCTGCAGCGACACCGTCTTGCCCGTCCCGGTCGCCCCGGCCACGAGGCCGTGCCGGGTCGCCATCTGCGGCAGCAGGTGGATGTCGGACGTGCCCTTCGCGACAAGCAGGCCTTCGGATGCGTCAGCCACGGCCAGTCCTTCCCCCGAGTGAGACTCCGCCGTGGATGATATCGCAGCGGTGCGCGCGTGCGTGGGGCGGCGAGACGAAGACCCCGCGCCTCGCCCGTCAGCGGCCCAGCGTCCTACGGATGTCCTTCATCATAGTCCTTGACGCCGGGCTTTCCACGGAGTGACGATGGAGCGCCGACGGCGACGCATATGCCTACACAGTGCCGACGAACGCTCTGGTAGCTCTACGGGAGGCAGGCCGAAGGATGATGGCAGGCTGGCGATGAGGAAGAACGGGACCGCGCGGGTCGCCCTCGTCTTCCCGTACTTCCGCACGAGGGCGCCCACGGAGATGCTCTTCGCGCCCCTGGGCGCCGCCACGCTCGCGGGCCAGCTGCGGACGCTCGGCGTCGAGACCAGGGTCTTCGACTGCACGTTCGGCACGTTCGAGGGCCTCCGCGCCGACCTCCTCGCGTACCGGCCGGCCATCGTCGGCGTTTCCACGATGGTCAGCCTGACGCGCAACACGTTGCGTATCGCCGACATGGTCCGGTCGAGCCTGCCCGACGCGCTGCTGGTCGCCGGGGGCCCTCTGCCCACCGTCTTCCCGGGGCGCTACACGCGCGACTTCGACGCCGTGTTCAGGGGCGAGGCAGACCTGAGCTTCCCGAACTTCTGCCGGGACGTCATCCGGCGGGGGACATTCCCAGCGGCCCTCGATGGTCTGCCTCTCGACGCCTACGCCGGGCTGTTCGTAGAGCACGACGGACTTCAGGTCGACAATCCCACGACCCACCACTCCGAGAGCGAGCTCGCAGCCTTTCCGCTGCCCGACCGAAGTGGCTTCGATCACGCCGCCTACCAGGGGGAATGGCTGCGCCAAACCGGAGCGAAGGTCACGTCTCTGATCGCCACACTGGGCTGCCCGTACAGCTGCGACTTCTGCTCGCGACCGGTCTTCGGCGAGGTGGTCCGCCATCGCGACCTCGACGCCGTGTTCGCCGAGATCGACGAGATCCGTCGTCTCGGCTACGACGGCCTGTGGATCGCCGACGACACCTTCACCCTGGACGCGGCGTATCTCGAGGAGTTCTGCCGGCGCATCGCCGGCCTCTCGATGACCTGGAGCTGCCTCTCGCGCGCGAACGGTATCGACCTCGCGACGATGCGCCTCATGAGGGAGACGGGCTGCCGCAGGGTCTACCTCGGGCTGGAGTCGGGCAGCCAGGCCACGCTCGACCTCATGAAGAAGCAGACCACGGTGGAGCAGGGGATCCGCGCCACGCATCTGTACCGCGAGGCCGGCATAGAGGTGGCCGCGTTCTTCATCGTCGGCTACCCGGGTGAGAGCGTCCCGGCGATCGAGGAGACCTTCAAGCTGGCCCTGACACTGCCCCTCGACGAGATCTCGTTCAATGTCCCCGTCCCGCTGCCGGGGTCCGCGCTGTTCGACCGGCTGGGCGGTCCCGACGAGGGCCGGGACTGGGAGCACGAGAACGAGATCACGTTCCTGTACCCGTCCGAGGTCGACGAGGACTGGCTGCGGCGGCGGATCGAGGAGACCGTGCGGGCGTTCGCGGAGAAGAAGTAGCCGACGCCCGATCGCGCGAAAGCTCGCGGTCGCGCCCGCGCGGCCCGCGCCGCGCGGCCGGCGCCCGTCCGACCCTTAGCGCAGCAGCCTGAGCACCGTGTCCGTCGGCGCCTCGAACAGCTTGAGGACCGGAGGGGCCAGCCTTCCCAGTCGCCTGCCGATCTCGAACTGGGCGCGGCCCTTGACGATGCCGAAGCGCATCTTGAGGGCCGAGAAGTCGGCGTCGAACGTGAGCTGCTGGTTGAGCACGAAGCTGCCGTCGGGTCGCGCGTCGCGCGTGATGCGCTCGCGGATCCGCTCACGGAGGGCGGTCCCGGGGAGCGGGTAGGGCATCGAGAGGCCGAGGTAGTCGAGCGGCAGCGAGCCGGCGAGGCGCAGCGTCTCGAGCACGGTGTCGTCGGTCTCGCCGGGATAGAAAAGGATGAAGAAGGCGCCGACCTCGAGCCCGGCGCGGTGGGCCGCCTCGACGGCTTGCCGCGCCTGAGCCGTGGTCGTCTTCTTGTTCATCAGGCGCAGGATCTCGTCGTTGCCCGACTCGATGCCGAAGTAGACCCGGGCGCAGCCCGCCGCCTTCATCTCGCGCGCCAGCGGTTCGTTCAGCGAGTCGACCCGGCCCAGGCACTCCCACGAGAAGCGCAGCCCGCGGCGCCGCATCTCGTCGCAGATGCCGGTCACCCGCTCGCGGTCCAGGGTGAACACGTCGTCGGCGAACGAGATGCGGTCGTAGCCCAGCCGCAACGCTTCTTCGATCTCGTCGATGACGTTGCCGGGCGAGCGTGCGCGGTAGGAGCTCCCGAAGACGACGTTGCTGCAGAACTCGCAGTCGAACGGGCAACCCCTCGTGCTCATCACCGTGGTCACTGCGTAGCCGTACTTCTTCCGGCCGTGGCGGATGTAGCTCGCGTTCGGCAGCAGGTCGCGGGCGGGGAAGGGGATGCCGTCCAGGTCCCGGGCGAAGGGGCGCGGGGGAGGGGGCGCGGGCGGCGCGCCGGCGTCCCGGGGGCCACTCCCGACGACGCCCGACCCGACGACGCCCGGCACGGTGCGCACGTCGGCGCCTGCCTCGTGCGCGGCGAGGAGCTCGACCATGGTCTGCTCGCCCTCGCCGCGAACGATCACGTCGAAGTGCTCCGCGAACGCCCCGGGGTCGCACGTCGGCAGCGGCCCGCCGGCGACCAGGAGGTCGCAGTGGCCGCGCAGGCGCTCGGCGAACCACAGGCAGTCGTCGAGCATGGTCGCCATGCAGTAGATGCCGACGACGTCGGCGCTCGCCGTCAGGGCCATGAGCAGGGCCTCGTCGCGGCGCAGGAAGGTGCAGTCCAGCAGCCGCACCGTGTGGCCCGCCTGCCGCAGGCTGGCGGCGACGTAGGCCGGCCCCAGCGGGGGAAAGCGGAAGCGCGAGCGGTCGAGCGAGCGCCGGAAGAAGGGGTAGATGAGAAGCGCGGAGGTCACGAGACCCTCCCGATCCGCAGCTCGTAGCTGAACGTGCCGGGCTCGGGCCGGAGCGAGTAGCCGAAGCCGGCCCAGGCCAGCCGCGAGCCGACGAGCTCCGTCCCGCGATGCAGCGTGGCGCCTTCCACCTGCCCGAGCGAGAACGACACGTGGTGGGCGAGGCTTACGAAGGCGGCCCGTTCCGCGGTCACCATGTCCCAGGTGCCGATCGCGCGTCCGCGGACAACGGTGCCGTCGGAGTCCTCGTAGCGGTCGAAGTGACCCGCCCCCTGCTCGTTCATCAGGACGACCTCCGTGAAGCCGCGTCCGGCAAGGTCGGTCAGGTCGACGGTGACGCTCAGCCGCGCCGGCTCGTCGCCGGCCGCGCCGTCGTCTTCGCGGATCGTGAAGGTCACCGGCACCGTCGCGCGGAGCCCCGCCTCCTCATAGGTCGTCACCCAGCCGAACCGCTGCCGCAGCGCGAGGGACGTAGCGGTCAGCGGACCGCGCAGGCGCGGGAAGCGGCGGTGCAGCGCGGCCAGCGAGTCCTTGGCGGCGTAGAGCGCCCGGGACCTCGCGAGTCCGCCGCTGGCCGCGCCACCCGGCTTGGCCAGGCGTTCGACCAGGTCCATGTCGTAGGTCGCGGTCACTTCCCAGACCGGGCCGTTCTGCCTCGAGGCCACCTCCACGCCGCCCGGGAAGATCGTCTGCACGCCCCGCTTGAGGATGGGGACGCCGAACCCGACGCCTTCCTCTGCCAGATCCTCGCCTCCTTCGAACAGCAGGAGACCCTTCCGCAGCCGCCTGGTGGGGTAGCCCTTTGTGCCGGCCGGCTTTGCTTCGCCCGCCGGCTTCGCTTCGCCGGCCGGCTCCTCGCCGATCTCCAGCGAGAGGCCTCCCGACAGCGGGATGCTCGCCTTCACGGCGCGGCCGCCTCGAGCGCGCCCCCCTGTTCAGGTCCGTGCTCGCGCCCGTCCGCCGCGGCGGGAGCGCGCCTGAAGCACCGGACGACGATCCACCACCCGACGACCTGCCACAGGACCACCAGCACGGCCCGCACGACGAGCGTCGTTTCCTCGAAGCGCTCGGCCCAGGCGTTCGCCGTCTCCCTCGCCCCGGGAAAGGTGGGGAAGAGCAGTTCGAAGGGCGAGTGGGCGAACACGGTGAACGCGAGCGGGATCGCGCACACGGCCACGAAGGTCCACCGGGGGAGCGCTCCTGTCGTGGTCAGGATGAGCACCAGCGGGACCAGCAGGACGACGTTGGGTGCGGCAAGCCAGGCTCGGGTGAGGAAGAAGACGAAGACCAGGGCGGCGGTCTTCTTGAGGAGATCCTCGAGCCCGCCGTCGCCTCGCCTCAGCGAGAGGACGGCCGCACCGAGGGCGGGGATCCAGGCCAGGCCGAAGAGCCACCACCACCCCGGCAGGGTCAGCGGGTCTCGCCACACTCTCAGGACGGAAGTCAGCGACAGGGCCCCAGCTTGGGTGAAGTGGAAGTTCCAGTGGCGCAGGATCGGCGCCGGGTCCCAGCCGGGCAACGCGAACGGGACCGCGGCAAACAAGACCGTCCCCGCGAGGAGCACGCCGGCGTAGCCGGCCACCCGGCCGACCGCCTGCCGGGACGATGTGCGCCAGAGGTACACGAGGGCGACGGGCAGGACCGGCAACGCGATCGGCTTCACGCAGATGGACAGGGCCAGGAGGACGGCCGAGCTCGTCGTCCGCCTCGCGTACAGCAGCGCCACGGCCGACAGGGCCAGCAGCGCAGCGATCGCGTCGATCTGGCCCCAAGCGGCGCCGAAGTAGAGGAGCAGGGGGTTGAGGAGCATGAACGCCCCAGCTTTGCGCACCACGCTCGGCGACGCGCCGAGGTCCTTCAGCATGGCGGCCACCAGATAGGCGAGCCCTATGTTGGCCGCGATCACGGGCAGCTTGATGACGAGGTTGTAGAGGAGCAGATCCGGGACGACGGCGTAGGAGCACAGGTACAGGAGTCCCAGCACGAGCGGCCACGGCGGCGGGTACCCGATCGACGACATCTTGTCGAAGGGGACGCGGTGGAACACGGCGCTGAGGTCCTGGCCGACATAGGGGTTCTGGCCGGTGCCCACCAGGTACCCGGTCGCCATGAAGATGCGCATGTCGAACGAGTGGCCGAACAGCAGCGTCAGCGTGAGCTGCAGGACGATGCTCAGCAGGAGGATGCGCCGGTCGAGCATCGTGGCGCGCCGGCGGCTACCTGTAGAGGACGACGTAGACGGCCACGCCCACCAGCGTCACCAGCACGTAGAGCGCGTACGCGACGCGCATGGTGTTCTTGAGCGTGCCGGGGTTGCGTCCCTGGCCCTCGAGCCGGTTCGCGCGGATCATCACGTAGATCCCGAGTGCCACCCCGACCGCCCCCGCGACGGCGTGGATGGTCGTGAGGAGGTACGAACCCTGACTGAGGTTGCCCGGTAGGTCGGGGGCGACGTACTTCACGAACGCCCTGATCATCCAGGCGACGACGGGAACGGCGTTCAGGCACACCGCGGCCGTCTGCACCCAGCGGTGTGCCTCGTAGCGCTTGGCGACCGCCAGCCGCCAGCCGACCGTGAGCATGATGGCCGCGACCACCATGACGACCAGTGATGCGTCGGCGGAGAAGCCCGCCTTGGTGCCGAGGAAACTCGCGATCATGTGCCGCCCCCCGCGTCGTGTTTGCCTGCGGCGACACTAGCGCGAGACTGCGGGAACAGCAATGTTTCGAAGACCGGTTGACGTTGACGGCGAGACCTTGACCGCCCAAGCCCATCGCGCATAATGAGCTCGATGTCCCCGTGCTTCGGTGCGTGTCGCGAAGCCGCCTCCGGGCGGCTTCGGCTTGTTCAGGACCATTGTCACCCTGCTTGCGGTGGTTGTCACTTGACAACCACGTCCGTTCTGCCGACACTGCGTGAGAAGGGGGAGCGTGCCGAGAAGGCGCCATCCCGATCGCGACAGAGAGGCGGCCCTGCAGTATGCCGAGCGACATGGCTGGCGAATCGAGATCTCCTCGGCTCACGCGCACGCTTGGGGCAGGACGTACTGCCCCAGTCAGTGCTTTCGATGCGGGCGGCCCAAGCACCGGATCCTGTCGGTCGCGAGCACGCCGAGAAACGCCCGCGATCATGCGGCCGACCTCCGGCGCAGCGTCAGGCGATGTCTCAGATACTGTGAGGCGGCGAGAGAGGACGTGGACTGATCGATGAACGCCTACGACTTCGAGTTGAGCTTCGCGCTTCCGCCGATGGACGGCGACATCGACGACCTGGCGGATCTCCTCTACCAATCCGGCTGCGACGACGCTACGCTCGGTGTCGGCCTCAAGGGCCATGTCGCCATGATGTTCACGCGGACGGCGGGATCCGCCCGGGAAGCCATGCTCAGCGCGATCGCCGATGTGAGGAGGGGGATCCCCGAAGCTCGGCTGCAGGAAGCAGACCCGGACCTGGTCGGACTGAGTGACGCGGCGGAGCTACTGGGCGTGAGTCGCCAGAACGTCCGCAAGCTCGTCGTGGACTCGTCGGCGAGTCCGCCGGCCCCGACCCATCTGGGCAACCCCGCCTTGTGGCACCTCGCGGACCTGTTGCGCTGGCTGCGCGAGGTCAAGCGCTACCGGGTCGACGGCCGGCTCGTCGAGGTCGCCGAGACGACCAGGCAGGTGAACCTGGCGATCGCGGGCAAGGCCGCCGACCGCCGGGCGCAGCGAGAGATCCTGGCGCTACTCCGCTAGCCGCCCCGCCGCCTTCAACACCTGCAGCGCCTTGAGCGTGACCCAGCGGCTGGGCTCGCCCTTGGCCTCGATGTCGACCACGAAGCGGCCGTTGAAGGTCTGCTGGAGCTTCCAGCGTCCCTGCTCGTCCTGCCTGCTCGCGACCAGGTCAAGGGCCTCCTGCGTGCGCTCGTCGCGGACGCCCTCCGCCAGCATCCCCAGCTTCGCCAGAATACCGAGGATCTCGAGCACGTCGGTCTGGTACATGAGGGGGAACTGGAAGCGGCGCCAGCCGGGCTTGGAGGTCTGCGCGAGGTCGTGGCTGCGCTTGTGGACGTGGTGCTTGAGGAAGTACGCCGTGCCGGCGGCGAGCGTGCGCGAGGCCGCCGGCGAACGGCGCTCGGGCGGGATCTCGGCGAGCGCTTGAGCGCCTTTGCCGCGCCCATGTGGCAGGTGTGGCGCCCCCAGCACATCTCGTAGCGCACGTAGGGCCCCTCCGGCGGCGGCTCGCTCTCGCCGTCGTCGAAGCGCTGCCAGGTCGTGATCCAGTCGACGGCGCGCTGCAGGCGGGGGTCGTCGAGATAGCCCAGACGGATGAGGCTGAAGACGAGGTTGCCGGTGAGGCAGGGGATGACGCCGCTGGGCAGCCCGCCGCCGGTCTTGCGGCTGGTCTCGACGGAGAAGCCGCCAGAGTCGGGTTCCTGGGAGTCGCGGAGGATGGCCTCGCAGGCGGCGCGGACCCGCGCGTCGCCGGGGTCCGCGCCCAGCTCGGCCAGCACGATCAGCTGCCAGACCGTGCCGCGGTACTTGTCGTTGTAGAAGCGGCCGGGGCCGCCCCAGTGGACGTCGGCGTTCTGGGCGGCGAGGATCTGTGGCACGGCGCCCTGCGTCATGATCCCGCGCCGTGCCTGCGCCGCCTCGCCGCCCTCCGCCGCCTCGCCGTGCAGCTCGGTCAGCGCGAGATAGCGGACCGAGGGGTCGTCGGGGGACAGGAGCCAGTCGGGGACGTCGGCGCTGGGCGGGACAGCGTTCGGCGCAGCGGCGTTGCGCTGCTCGGCGTCCGGCGCCTGCGAGTTCGGCGGCGAGGTCCGATCGGTCATGGGCCGATTCTCTCACCGCTCGGCTCGGCGTACGAGGCCGGCGGGCTCCTTCGGGGCCCGCCGGCCTCGCGACGTTCAGCTCAGCCGCGCCGCTTGCGCGTCGGCAGCTGTATGTCGACGCCGGTGCGGTCCGTCCCGTCCACCGACAGCGTGATCACTTTCGCCTTGTCCAACGACGTCGCGCCGCCGTAGAACCGGACCGGCGCGGTGGAGTTGGCGTAGCCGAAGCCGACCTTGTAGCGGCCTGGGAAGAGCATCGGGAACTCGTACCGCCCGCCCCAGTTCGCGCCAAACATCAAGAACTCCACCCACGAGCCGTCCGGCCGCTCTCGATAGAGCCACACGAGGGCGTTGGCCAGTCCGCCCTTGGCGGTCGTCACGGTGCCCTCGATGCGCGAAGCCCTGGCGAGTTCCGCGTCGGCGGTCATGACCTCATCGCCGGAGGACAAGGTCAGCGTGTCGGGGAGGTAAGGCCAGCTCCTGTCGTCGTAGCCCTCCGTCAGGAATACACGCTGGTCGTCGGAGAAGGTCAGCGTGTAGCGACCCATCGGGATGCCGCTGATCACGTACGTCCCGTCGTCGGCGGTGAACGTCGTCAGCGCGTCCATCGGCACACTGGGATCCGCGGTCTCAAGGCTCACGCGGATTCCCGCGAGCGGCACGACGACTCCGTCCACAAGGCCCGTGACCGTGCCCGTGACGACGTTGTTCGGCGCGGTCTCCATGTACGCGCCCACCTGCGCCAACCCGCCCTGCAGCACCCACACGCGTGTCGCGGACTCGAACGTGGACGCCCGATCCCAGTACTGGGTGACGTAGTCCCCGGCTGGATCCGAGAAGCGGACTCTGACGTACCTGCCCGACTCGGGCAGCTGCAGGTTCCGGAAGGAGAAGAACCCCTCGGCGTCACTGGTCGTCGTGCTCAGCACTTGACCGCTGTCCGCATCAAGCGCCTCGACGGTGATGTCGGGGAGGAAGTCGCCGAAGAGGTTTCGCGTGTACCCGCTCATCTGGTCCTGGGGCTCGACGTAGCCGAAGATCATGGGACCACCCGACCCAGGGTTCACTTCCACGGTCTTCGCCGTCTCCAGAGACCCGACCTGGTCGAAGTAGGAGGTGGGATACCTCCCCTCGGGGTCCGAGAAGCGCAGCTTGTAGTCGATCCCGCCGAGCGGATCGATGCCGGCGGGGAGGAGCATCTCGAAGTGCCCACCCTCGTCAGTCGTGACGGTCGCCACGACCTGCGAGCTCAGCGCATCGATCGCCTCGACGGTGATACCGGGGACTCCTTTGGCGTCGTGGGTCATCGTCCAGCCCGACAGCGCGCCCTTCTTCACGGTCATCACCGCGTCGATGCCCGTTACGGTCTCGCCTTCGCCGACCACCACGGACGTCGCTCCCGAGTACTCCGCCGAGCCGTCGAAGTAGACGTCGTATCGCCCGAACGATGAGAAGCCCACACGGTACGTCCCCGCCGGCACGGAGGCGGTGTACTGACCCGACCAAAGAGTCGAGTAGCCCGTCGTCCAGTCCCACCCGCCGTTCCCGTAGACGTAGAAGTTGACGCTGACGCTGGGAATCGGGAGACCCGTCTCGGAAGCCGTGGCTGTACCGGTGATCGTCCCGTTGGCGTGCGCCGCCGTTGCGACCCCCAGCATGGTCGCCAGAGCGAAGACGACGAATGCCGTGAGAACGGCGAGACGATGCCGCGTGCTGCGTGCTGCCATGGACGTACCCCCTGCTTGAGTTTGACCCCGCCTGGATGGTACGGGAGCGGGTACCGCGACACAACCACGTCCGCTAGCCAGAGTTGGCAACGCGGCGACGGGCTGTCATGAGGGCGGCGCCCTCCGCTCCGCCTCCTCGACTACGGCGTGCGCCGTCGCGTCCTTGGAGCCGGCCTCCTCCCAGGCGTGGTGCGACTCGCGGCTGAAGACGCGCGGCTGCCAGCGGCCGCGCGCGTGCCTTCGCGGGTGTTTGTGCAGCAGGTACGTCCCGCTGGGTCCGATCTCGTCGATGACGTCCAGCCCCAGAAGCTCGTCGCTGATCTCCACCGGGGCGAGGAAGCTCTTGACCCAGCCGATGATGTCGTCGCACAGGGCGAGCTGCGTGAGCGAGCCGGTGTAGGCCGACTCCATGAAGCCGATGTCGTGGATCATGTGGCCGCCGACGACCGCGTCCGCCATGATTGTGAGCGCGGCTTCGGCGGCCGCCTGCTGATCGGGCAGCTTCGCCTCGGTGATGCCGCCCAGCGTCCACATCGGCAGGCCGTACCAGTGCAGCAGCGAGGCGTAAATGGCGCGGTGGTCGGGCTGCGCGAACAGGTCGAACATGTGGCGCATCTCGATGGACTCGCCGGCCCAGCCGATGGCGATGAACGGCGCTCCTTCGCGATTCAGCTGCGAGAGCACGAGTCCGGCCAGCACCCCGGCATTCACGATCACGAGGGACCCGAGCACGGTCATGGGCGCGAGCGTCCCGGCGGTGGAGACGGGGCTGTAGATACAGGGCGGCGCTCGCCCTTGACGACTACTCAGTACTGTGAGTAATCTTACTCAGCGTCTTGAGTAAATTGTAAACTACCTGCACCGAGCCATGTTTGAACGATCCATCGTCGACGTACTCCTGAAGCGACTCGGCAGCGAGCGGCGCTTCGTGCAGGTCGTCGTCGGGCCACGCCAGGCCGGCAAGACCACAGCGGTGCTGCAAGCCGGCCGTCGGCTCGAGAACGGCGGACTCGGCTTCGTGTCCGCGTCCGGGGATGAGCCGCTTCTTCCGGGTCCCGCATGGATCGACGAGCAATGGGAGGAGGCGCGGGCGGCGGCCTCCGCGGGGCCGGTCGTGCTGGCCCTCGACGAGATCCACAAGATCCTTGGCTGGGCCGAGCGCGTCAAGGCGAACTGGGACAGGGACACGCGCGAGGGCACGGACGTCCGTCCGGTGCTCCTCGGGTCGTCACCGCTCCTTGTGGGTCCGCGTCTCCGCGAGTCGCTCGCCGGCCGGTTCGAGGTGATCCCGGCGACGCACTGGCAGTGGCCGGAGTGCCGGGATGCCTTCGGCTGGGATGTGGACACGTTCATCTTCTACGGCGGGTATCCGGGAGCAGCTCCACTCGTGGGCGACTTCCAGCGCTGGCGGCGCTACGTGCTCGACGCCCTAATCGAGACGACCGTCTCGCGCGACGTGCTGTCGCTGGGCCGCATCGACAAGCCCGCACTGCTGCGTCAGCTGTTCTATCTGACCTGCGAGCTCTCGGGACAGGTGGTGGCGTACACGACCCTCCTCGGGCAGCTTCACGACGCCGGCAACAG
>Ga0315281_10011334_pt1 | contig 12219 bp, 13 predicted proteins | sample YL17G07_0_MG_FD_204540 | JGI IMG/M metagenome (GOLD analysis project Ga0315281, IMG submission 204540) | Sediment microbial communities from Yellowstone Lake, YNP, Wyoming, USA - YL17G07_0 | ecosystem: Environmental > Aquatic > Freshwater > Lake > Sediment | place: USA: Wyoming | collected... | reverse complement strand
GATGTTTCTTTCGCGAATACAGGGAACCTCTATAAATTCATTTTTGCGGGATGAAGCGCAAGGAGCCGCGCAGCGAATGACGAGACATATCAAATGGATAGGCGAGGAATGAGCGAGCACGCGACGCAGCGATTCGCCCGCAAAAATGAATTTATAGAGATTCCCTACAGTATGGTGCAATACCCATTGATTATCGTGCCATACACGGGCTAATTTTTCGGGATAAAACGTGTCTTTAGAAAATCTCAAACAATTGCTGGCGGCTGACATGGCCGCGGTAGATCAGGTGATCCGCGCGCGGCTGCATTCGGAAGTGCCGCTGGTTAACCAGGTCGGCGAATACATCATCAACAGCGGCGGCAAGCGCCTGCGCCCGGCGCTGGTAGTACTGTCCGCCCATGCCTTCGGCTATCGCGGCAAGCATCACCACGATCTGGCTGCGGTGGTCGAATTCATCCATACCGCCACCCTGCTGCACGACGATGTGGTGGACGAATCCGATCTGCGGCGTGGACGCGAGACCGCCAACGCGCTGTTCGGCAACGCCGCCAGCGTACTGGTAGGCGACTTTCTGTATTCGCGCGCGTTCCAGATGATGGTCGAAGTGGGTGAGATGCGCGTGATGCAGACGCTGGCCGATACCACCAATATCATCGCCGAGGGCGAGGTGCTACAACTGCTCAACTGTCACGATGCCGACGTGGACATCCCCAGCTACATGCGTGTGATCCACTACAAAACTGCCCAGTTGTTCGAGGCGGCGATGCGGCTCGGTGCGATCTTGTCCGGCGCATCGGAGGATGAAGAGGGGGCAGCGGCGAAATATGGCATGCATCTCGGCACCGCGTTTCAATTGATTGACGACGTGTTGGATTACTCCGCCGACGAAGCGCAGACCGGCAAGCATCTTGGCGACGACCTCGCTGAAGGTAAGCCGACATTGCCTTTGATCTATGCGATGCAGCACGGCAGCACGGAGCAGAGCGCGGTGGTGCGCGGTGCGATTGAACAGGGAGACGTGGGGCAATTCACCGAAGTGCTGAAAATTATCCACGCTACCGGCGCACTGGATTTCACCCGCCAGCAGGCGCTGCACGAAGCCGAAGCGGCATGTGAGGCTATCGCATCACTTGCCGATTCAAAACACAAACAGTGTCTGCTAGAATTGGCACACTTTGCCGCGACGCGGCAATTTTAGAAGTTACCTTTAGTTTCATTCGGAGCGTGGCTCAGCCTGGTAGAGCACTGCGTTCGGGACGCAGGGGTCGGAGGTTCGAATCCTCTCGCTCCGACCAATCGAAAAGCCGCGAATCCATTGGGTTCGCGGCTTTTTTCTTGCCTGACAGCCGAATTGGAATAATTGCACTTTGGTACAAAAAAAGGTACGCACTGAATTTCTGACCGTCACATCTTCGGCCAGAACGGACGCTAAGGAAGGTCTGATTAAGTCCGTCACACCGGCGAAGGCCGGTGTCCAGTCCATTGAAAACACTGGATTCCGGCCTTCGCCGGAATGACGAATGAGGACTTAATCAGAGCTTCCCTAACGGACTATATGATTCAGTAGGTCGCGAGAGTCTGCTTCTTGGCTACACCTAACAGGCACTTTGGGCCGCAATCTGAATAAACTATCGCACTTTTAAATTACCCTGCTGCCTATTGACTAGACATATAGGTCAAACTACAATCTCCCAAATTGGGAGGCGCGACTATGCGGGTGATTGCCAAGAGTACGTTGGTCAGATTTTGGTGTCAGCCGGGATACTCTGATTCACAAGGTGCCTTACAAAGCTGGCACGACGAGGCGGTAAAGGCGAATTGGAAAACTCCCCAGGATATTAAAGATCAGTATAGGAGTGCGAGCATTTGCGGCAACAACCGCGCCGTCTTCAACATTGCTGGCAACAAATATCGACTTGTTGTGGAAATGCAATATAGAGCAGGGATAGCATGGGTGAAATTCGTTGGCACTCATGCACAGTATGCCCAAATCAACGTGGAGAACGTTAATGAATATTAAGCCGATACGCAATAATGACGACTTGCGCGCCGCCTTCAAACGGTTAGAGAAGATTTATCAAGCGCAAGAAGGAACAGTCGTAGCTGACGAAATGGAGATACTCGTAACGCTTATTGAAGCTTATGAGCATAAACATTTCCCCATAAGCGCGGCTGATCCAGTTGAGGCGATCAAATTCAGAATGGAGCAACAAGGGCTAACACAAAAAGACCTTGAGCCTTACATTGGCTCAAGTGGCCGTGTGTCAGAAGTATTGAACCATAAGCGTCGGCTCAGCCTACAAATGGTAAAGCGATTGCACGAGGGGCTGCATATTCCATACGAAAGTCTTCTGTCTGCCGCATAGCCCGGTTCTCGGCCTGAACCGCCGCTGGCATCCCGGTAGACCAACGTCCGGTATTGAATGGTCACCGGCCATCCTTCTGTAACAGCCGATAAGATGCGCCCAGAGACTTCACCAAAACAATTCGACTACCTTTCGTACTCCTTGATTTACGCGTGAGCGTGATTTTCCGGCTCGACAGACAGGCGCATCCCCACAGTCTTCAACACCGCCAGCAGCGTTTTCAAAGTCGGATTGCCCTTCGGGGACAACGAACGGTAAAGCGCCTCCCGGCTGATACCGGCCTGCGCTGCAACCGCCCCCAAACCGCCGTATGCCTCGGCCACATCACGCAAGGCCAAAAGCCCCGCCGCGCGGTTGTCGGGATCATCCAACTCCTCCAGCGCCGCCTTCAGATACTCGACGGCAAACTGCCGGTCAGCGCGCAATTCCTTGATCGTTTCCTCGGTATGAGACACCGAACCATGCAACACTTTTTTCATGAATTCCTCCGTTTCCAGTCCGCCCAATAAGCCTTGGCACATGCAATGTCGGCCTGCTGCGATCCTTTGTCACCCCCGCACAATAAAATCACCAACTCATGTCCATGTTTTCCGTAATACACGCGGTAACCAGCTCCAATATCCACCCGCAGCTCGGAAACGCCATCACCCACCGGTTTGCAGTCACCGAAGTTGCCCGCAGATACGCGCCGCAACCGAACCTCGATTTGCGCCCTCGCACGCACGTCCCGCAAGCCATGTAGCCACTCAGTAACGGGGGTGCTTTCATCTTCAAGCTGATATCGACGCAATTCGACCATGATTCAGTGTAGTTTATAAACAACACAAAGGCAAGCGCGAGCCCAATTGAAAGATAAATTGTGTATGAGGCGGTTCGGACGGAGTCATTTCTCTTTCGTCAAAAACAATTCGACTCCGTACAAATGGCACGTCGGGTGCCCAAGCTACGCAAGCGCCGCCGGGTTATAGCGTTCGATCACCTCGTAGAGCGGGGCTAAATCGCGGTTCCGTTGTGCCTGTTCTCCCGCCCGGTACAAGTCTTCCCTGTGCTGCTCCTTGATGACGGCAATATGCAGCGGCGGCAGCCCTTCCTTGATGAGCAACAGGTCGCAGATCATGCACATCACCCGCCCGTTGGCGTCGCCAAAGGGGTGAATGACGGAAAAATCGAAGATGAACCACAAGACCGCGTCGCGCTTGGCTTTGGGGCTTTTTGCTGCCGACAGCGCTGCGTTCAACCGTTCCACCGCCCCCTCCATCGCGGCGGACACATCCTCGGGGGGTGCAAATACCACTACAGCGCCGGGATTAAGCTGGCTGTCGGCAGCACCTTGCCCATCCCGATATTCTCCCGGCACCAGTTCGCGCAGCTTTCCGTCCACTTCCTGCCGGTAGGCGTAACCCTCGGGGAACAGCATCTTGTGCAGGCCACGGATGAACGCCACGTTCAACGAACCCGCGCCGCCGTAACCGCCCATGCAGTAGTCAGCGATGGCCGCCATGTGCCGCTCGAATAACGCCGTGATGTCATCATGGCGTTCCGGTAAGTTGCGCTGTAGAACGTCCTGCAAATAGCGGCGGTTAGCCAATCGGATAGCAGTCAGGGCTTTTTCGCGCACAGTTGTGCTCATGTTCTTACCCCTTCCCGAATACGGATGATGTCTTTTTTGATGAGATACCGCACCAAGTGCATCGAGAGAAGTCCGGGGATGATATACAGGAATAAATTGTAATCATCCAGATACAGGCTCATCCCGAGCGGCACAATGAGAAACCGCCCCAGCGATTTATAGAGCAGGGTTTGAACAACCCGGTTTTTGAAATGCCGCACCACGTATTCCAGCACACCGTACACCGCCAACCCGCCCATTCCCATCACGGCATATTCCTGCGTTATATGCTGCCCGATGAGAATGCCGGGTATAAATGCAACGAGTACATGGCTCGGATAGCCGAACTTGCCTTTCAATATCCAGAAGAGGAAAAGCGCAAGAAAGAGCGGTGTCAAATTTCTGTCAGCCTCAAGCGACAAAAACACGACGTAACTGAACAGCAGCACAAAAAAATATTTGAGCGCAAAGCCGACTTTACCGACGATCCATTTGTTTTCGTCGATGAGGTCGATGGGTTTCGCCGTGAGCGCAAAGGCGGCACCGAGGAGAAGGATGTGAATTGTGTTCATGGCACAGCACGTAGGTCGGGCACACTGTGCCCGACAATTGGATGTAAGTTTTGTTGTGTGCAGAGCCCCCAACTACACCGCTGCGCGGTTTTATCGCACAGCGCCTCTTGGAAGAATGGGTTAGTCACAACGCTATTCACCACTACCACTACCTCGCCGGAATTTCCTTCTTACGGCAAAGAGCGTCAGGGCAGCTTGTCCAGTCACCAACAAAATAGTAAGTACCCGTAGAAGTTCGCCTGATGCGGTTGTTGTTTTATATGGCGTATCTTTTTGAAGTGTTGCCACACCCAATGTGAAAATTATGGCTGAGCCATAGTAAGCCCCCATCTTTTCAAACCCGATGAATTGCCTATCAGGAGCGGGTAGTAAGTAAATCTCCATATTGCGTGCGCCCCCCTGCCTGCACGATGGCTCGGGGCAATTTTGTTGGGATAGCCCGCTCAATAAAAAGAGAAACGCAATGAATAAAACTATGCTCAATAGCACCCCAATACTATGCAGGTAGCTTGTTCCATACCTGCTTATAAATTTATATATACTGAAATCATTCCATGATGTTAGCTTTCGCCTTACCCCCAGATACAATGCCCCGTTGATGGAGCCCTTCTGACGCTGCATCTCCATCTCGCCTATATGGAAATTTTCGGCCAAGGTGTAATTGCGTCTCGCATCAGAGTTCTTTACCAATTGCCTGTAGTTTTCTGAATTTAAATCAACTTCTTCCAACAAACGAGTTTGATCATTCGCGGTTAATTTGATGCCCTTATCGGTTTTTGAATTGTAAATATTCTTAGAAATGTTGTTCCGCAAATTAATTTCCGAAGCCAACCCTTTCCGTCCATCAATATCATGCCAAGTAATGTTATTGAAGTTGAATTTTTCGATGTTGGTATTGAGGAAAATAGTGTTATCTAACCGAGTATTCTGGAAGGTAACGATTACCTTTTCTTGCGGCGGAATATCTGAAAAATCACCTTCTCCAAAGTCCATATGTTTGAATTTTAGGATGGCGCCATCGGAAAATTGCAATCTTTTAAAATTGGTTTTACCCGATGCAATATACTGAAAACTGAGAGCCGTTTTCTCAGCAACTATTACGTCAGAAAAATCCAATTCGGCGCACGATATTATTGCTTGTAGCCCCATATCGTCACGTTGCTCAACAAATGCTCCAAAATCCATGCTGCCAGAAAAAGTAGAGCCCCTAAAGTCGAACAAAGCGTTCGGTACAACTATTATCGACTGAAAATAGGTTACACCTCGAAATATACAAGTCTTAAAATCGCAGTTACCAGTAAGGGTGCTCTTCGCAAACATGACACCATCATTAAATTTATTATCATGGAAGTCTGGTGTATCTAATTTACACGAATCAAAGCCAACTTTTTTCTCAAAAACACAATCTCTCAATACTGGATTCTTCCCAAAAGCCACAGACCGAAAATTTACCTCGCCATCAAAGTGGCAGTGGTCAAATATTAAATTCCTTTTGGGGCCTAGAAATATGCTTTTGTCAGCATTGAGTCCTCCGTTAAAACAACAACCATTGAAACTTGCATCATGTTCAAAGCGTGCCGCTGTTAGCAAAACTCTTCTTGGAAACGTCCATTCATTAAACTTAATAGCGGGAAAATGAACTCCGCTCCAATTCAGATCATGGTCAGTCGACGCTGACCGAGCAAGCTCTATTTCTTTCTTGAGGGCTTCTAGGAAATCATTTGTTATCTGCCTTTGTTCATCTTCTGAATCTTCGGCAGCCACATGCTTGTCGAGGTGTAAGACACACATTCCATTCTCGTAGGGTTTACGGTCACAACACAATGTAGTGAGTTCCTTCCCGACCCCCTTGATTTCTTTTTTGAAAGTGCAAGTAGATGGGTTCATTTGAGATACTCCAAAAGAGGTAGTATTGATTTGGGGCGCGCATCGCGACTTCGCAATAATTACGTATTCGCTACATTATCTAGATTCCCTGAACATCCACTGCCATTGGGCCTTTTTGCCCATCCTGAACTTCGAAGCTAACCTCCATCCCTTCACTAAGGGCAATAAACCCATCAACTTTGTCAACACATGCACTGAAGTGGAAAAAAATATCATCTCCGCCGTCTGCCGGTGTGATAAATCCAAACCCTTGTTGATCTTTTTTAACCCGTATGACTCCGTTCATATTTTTCTCCTTACATTAAATAATTGTTGGGCATAGCGTGCAACCCATCACGGCACCAAATAACTCGCACATGCCCCCGTCTGCTGCACGTTGCCCAACGTGTCCTTCACATACACGCACACCGTGGCGGTGCCGCCGCTCCCCGGCGGAGCAGGGAATATATAACTGGTCGGTTTGGCACCATTCCACCCCGCCGCCCCGGCTGCTGGTGCGCTGGCTGATTCGGACATGAACCACGCCGCCAGATCGGCATCCGGCGGTGTCGAAAGCGTGCCACCTCCGGCGTTGTTGAATTCCGCAAAGCCAGGATAATTACCCCATACCGCCACCAACACAGGCGCAGCCGGTGCCTGAGTATCAATCCCGTTCACCGTCACCGTAATATCCTTGACACCTCCCCTGCCGTCCGAAATCCGCAACGTGCCGCTGTCGCTGCCGGTCTGGTTGGCGCTCGCCGTATAGGTCACGTTGTCACCCGCGACAACAAAAGCACCCTTGGCTCCCTGCGCCTGCACCGCAGCCGTGAGCGGGTCGCCGTCCGCATCCGCCGCCGCAGAAAGCACCTTCCAGTCGAAGGTCTTGGCGGTGTTGTCGATGTTGGTGCCGTAGGTAAAGTTGTTGGCCGTCGGCACAGCATCAGTCGTCACCGCCACACTCTGCACCGCCGCCTGCACGTTGTTCGCCGCATCCTTGGCCACGAAGTAAATCTTGTACGCCGTGCCCGCCGTCAACCCGCTGATGGCCGGGGTCGCCGCGACGTTGGCGGTCATCGCAAACGAGGTGCCTGCCTGTACCGCCGCCACATTCGGTGCCGCTGCTGCTGCGGCCTGCACCAGATAGTAGCCGGTGCCGTTTTCGTTGATGGTGACGGACAGCGTGGTCGCGGTGGCGGTGGTTCCCGAGACGCTCGGGCCTGCCGAGGTGGTCGGAGCAGTGAGATCGGCCCCACCTGCGCCGATGGTGATGCTGTCTATCCTCACCGAGCCATGCGATACCACCACCGTCACCAGCGTGGTGCCACCGCCAGCGATGTTGACCGTGACCACGTAGGTATCGGTCACGCCCACGGCGGGCTGGGTGATCTGGCTCGGGTCGATAACCAGGCTGTTGCCGGATAGGGCGAACTGGCCGGTGTTGACGAACGGCGCGGCGTTGAGGGTGACACCCGCGATGCTGGTGGCGACGATGCCCAGCGGCGTGGTGATGGCACCAGTGGCGGTGTTGACGCTGGCTCCGGCGGGCAGCGCGGTTTTGTCGACGGCGATCTGGCGCACCGGTGCGGCGGTGGTGTCGAGCTTGGCGACCACTTGGGCGGGCAGGAAGCTCGGGCGCTGGGCGACTTGGTCGAGCAGGCTGCCCCAGGCCGGGGCGGCGTTGCCGCCGTGACTGTTGGTGCTGTTGCCTGGTATGGCGCGTGTGCTGCCGCCGAAGTTATAGCTCCAGCTAAGATTGATCCGGTTGTCGTCCGGCGCGCCGTCCTTGCCCCGTATTCCGATAAGGTTGACGCCGAACAGCCCGCCGCTGCCGAAGGGATGTTCCAGCCCCAGTGTGTAGCGGTTCTGGATGGCGGCATCGGCTCCGGCCTTGATCCGGTAATCGCCCGCCAGTTGCTGGCTCCATTCGGCGCTGCCGGTGGCGCGGGTGGTGCTTTGTTTGCCGGTGAGGTAGTCGTATTCCTGCCGCTCGCCGCCTGCACCCAGCTTGAGTGCGCTGCCGGATGCGGGGGTGAATGCCAGCCGCCCTTGCAGGCCGGTGACGCGCCCGCCCGCCACGCGGCGCGAGTCGTTCCACAATTCGTACAGCGTGGCGGTGTCGACGGCATAGGTTTTGTCGGCGAGGTCGCGGCTGGGGGTGTCGGCGAGGTAGGCGTTGATTTCGGCGCTGTTGAGCAGCCCTTCACCCAAACGGATCTGGTAGCTGGCCGCGCCGCTGGTTTGGGTCATGGCGGTTTTTTCGCTGCCGGAGAGAAAGCCGAAGTCGAGGTGCTGTTGCTGTTGGCCGAAGGTGAGGATAAGGCGTTGGGTGTCGCCCATCTGGAAGCCGGCGTTGAACAGCAGTTCTTTGTTCTCTGAACCTGCGGTAAAGATCAAGCCGCCGGCGGAGCTATCGCCGAGGGGGAAGGCAAATGCACCACCCAGACTGAGGCCGGTCTGGTTGCTGTATTCGGGGCTGACGACGAGTCGCTTGCCGTCGAAGCGGTTGTCGAGGGTGATGCCGCCGTGTGAATTAGGGGTGAGGGTGCTGGGGCGCTCGTTGGGGCGGCCGAGATCGGGAAGCGTGTTGGCGGTGGTATCTTCCGCTTGGGCGTTGCGGGTCTGCATGGCGGGATAGGCCAGCAGGATGGCAAACAAAATCGGGGTGAGGCGAAAGACTTTGCCTCCGACCTGAACCCCACCAGCAAGCTCAACCCCGCTCGCGGGGGAGATGAGTTTAGTCAGTAATGTGGTGTGGTGTGGTGTGGTGTGGTGTGGTGTGGTGTGGTGTGGTGTGGTGTGGTGTGGTGTGGTGTGGTGTGCAAAAAGCGAGCCATTTTTTTGTTTCTCCCTTGTTTTTCAAGAGTCTATAGGCTGCTTGGGCGTGATGTCAACTTTAAGTATCCTGTACAAGGGCGATTCGTGAATCGCCCTTACGGTCTGGGGTGGTCCATGCCATCTCAAAGCTGCTATTGATAGAGGCTGCTGACATTTTGCGCGCGAGGGTGCGACTGACCGGAAGGTCAGCCGCAAACCCATTGGTTATATCTCGGTTTGTTCGGATATCTCCAGCGCATCGTCAACTTCAATCCCCAGATACCGCACGGTGCTTTCCAGCCTCATGTGGCCCAGCAACAGTTGAACTGCCCGCAAGTTTTTGGTTCGCCGGTAGATCAGAGTAGCCTTGGTTCGACGCATGGTATGTGTGCCATAGGTGGCTGGATCAAGACCAATAGCGGCAACCCACCGATGCACGATTCTGGCGTACTGCCGGGTTGAGACATGTGGTGAGTTTTGCAGCCGGCTTGTGAACAAGAATTGTTCCGACTTCAGATTGGCCTTGGCAATCCATGCGGCGACCGCATTTCTGGTATCTTCCGTCAGCTCAAACTGCACTGGCCTCTGCGTCTTTCGTTGAATGACCATTGCCCGCGTCAACATCTGGTTGCCGTGAGCAACGTCCCGGACTCGTAGGTTGACCAGATCACAACCTCGCAACTTGCTGTCGATGGCCAGGTTAAACATTGCCAGGTCACGGATGCGTTTGCCGAGTTGCAGATGGATACGAATGGCCCAGATGTCTTTCAGCTTTAGCGGCGGCTTCTGCCCGATCAGTTTGCCTTTATTCCATGGTTCGCGGGATTGAGAGATTTCCATTTCAGACTCCTTGTTGATTGAACGGAGTTTGATTCTGCTGCCATCCTCGCTTAATGACCGGTGACTATTCAAGACCGGACGCTGGCCTACCGGGATGCCAGCGGCGGCTCAGGCCGATGACTGGACCTCGGCCTTATGTGAATATTCACATAAGGCCGATTATGCACAGTTCTCGATTATGTGAAGTGGAAGATTGAGTTCGTTTGAAACGCAGACCGTCGTTGCCTCGCGCAAATTCCGACCTGTAAGATGAAGTTTTGACTATTAGCTATTCAAAAAAGATCAGCGTGCGTTCCTGTGCGGGTAAAAATGATTCCATCATCGGTTTGCAGCTCGTAGATCAGCAAAAAATCTCCGCCTATGTGGCATTCTCTAAAGCTTTTCCATTCACCAGTTAGTTCGTGGTCAATGTATTCAGGGGGAAGTGGTGCGTCGTTTGCAATTAGCAGTAGCATCGCTTCTTTTAAGCGATTCATGTCATAGCGCCCTGAATGACTCAGTCGCTCCCAGTCTTTAGCGAACTGCTTGGTATGGTCGCTACTTCGTGGCAGTTTTGCGCGTTTTTGTTTTGCCGGTTTTTTCGAGGTCATCGAACAGTGCCTGTGCTGAATCAAACTTTGCTTTTCTCATCGAGCGTGCTTCTTGCATCGCCGCGCGGGTTGTTGCATTGGGAACCTTTATCTCAAATGGCAAGCCTTCATGAACAACAACCTGGCGCAAGAAGAGACGAATTGCATCACTCAAATTAAGGCCGCAGGAAGCTAGCACTTCAGTGGCACGGTCTTTAATTTCTGGTTCGATCCGCGAACGGACATCAGTAGTTTTGAAAGTTGCTAACATAATGTTGCCTCCTATATGCCTGTTCAATGTAGCTACATTGAAGCTACATGTCAACACATGTTTGTGTTCAACTTTTTGCCGGTTTGTGCGCTGATGGATTTAAGTACAATTGCGGTACACTGATCAGTTTTTCTAGGTTTCGCTAAACTACGTTAACCTACTGTTTTTAAATTACTGTACAGTTATGTTAACTACGCTTGTATTTGCTTGATTATCCGCAACATATTGATTTAAATGGTAACTCATAATCCTTTGGTCGTTGGTTCAAGTCCAACAGGGCCCACCATCACTAGTGTCCGGTTAAATTGAGACGCACCGACGGCAACGCCAACATTGATAAGGGTTCCAAGCGATTCATGGGTGTCCACGATTTGAATTTTAGGTTAAGAATTTGCGATCATTCCGGGTTTAGAGAGCTTGGGGTGACGTATGAACGTGGGCAAGACGCTGTTTGCGCAAGTCATGGAGTATGTGCCGTGGAAAACCTTCGGGCGCATCATCGAACGTCATGGCGGCGATGCGGGAGTGCGCACCTTGGACTGCGCCGATCTGTTTCGCGTGATGGCATTCTCGCAATTGACGTGGCGCGAGTCTTTGCGCGACATCGAGGTCTGCCTGGCATCCAACCAATCCAAGCTGTTTCACATGGGCTTGAGCGGCATACCCGCACGATCGACGCTCTCGGATGCGCTGAATCAGCGGGACTGGCACATTTATCACGCGCTTGCGATGCGCTTGATCGTGCGAGCCCGGAACCTCTACGCGGCAGAGCCAACCGGGCTGGAACTCGATGCGACGGTCTACGCGCTGGACTCGACCACCATCGACCTGTGTTTGAGCCTGTTCGATTGGGCGCCGTTTCGTACCACCAAGGCGGCGGTGAAGATGCACACGCTGCTGGACTTGCGTGGGGCGATTCCGGCCTTCATCCACATCAGCGATGGCAAGATGGGCGATGTCAAAGTGCTCGACATCTTGCCCATCGAAGCAGGGGCGTTCTATGTGATGGATCGGGGTTACGTGGACTTCGACCGGCTCTTCAAGATACATCAGGCCGGCGCGTTCTTTGTGACCCGCGCCAAACGCGGCATGGATGCCCATCGGGTTTACTCGACCAAGACCGACCGAAGCGCCGGTGTGATCTGCGATCAGGCGATTCGGCTCAACGGGTTTTACGTGTCCCGCGACTACCCGGAGCATTTGCGGCGCATCCGATTCAACGACCCCGAGACGGGCAAAACGCTGGTGTTTCTGACCAACAATACGACGCTGCCGCCGCTGACCATTGCCGCGCTGTACAAGAGCCGCT
>Ga0315281_10011333_pt1 | contig 12220 bp, 11 predicted proteins | sample YL17G07_0_MG_FD_204540 | JGI IMG/M metagenome (GOLD analysis project Ga0315281, IMG submission 204540) | Sediment microbial communities from Yellowstone Lake, YNP, Wyoming, USA - YL17G07_0 | ecosystem: Environmental > Aquatic > Freshwater > Lake > Sediment | place: USA: Wyoming | collected... | reverse complement strand
TCGCCAGCCGTCGGTGCCGAATTTGATTGAGTCGGCCATGAAAAAGCAAAAGGACGCCGCTCCCTTCCTACGTCAGGGTAAACTCCGCCCGGCGCTATAGCAGATGCCGCAACCCGCGCCGTTCCAGCTCCTGAACGGCCTTGCCTACGTCCTGCGAGCGGTCGCGCGCCGCCACCAGCAGCGCGTCCTCGGTCTCGACGATGACCAGGCCATTCACGCCCACGGTCACAACAAATTTCTTGGGTGACACAATCATATTACCGCGCGAATCGAGTGAGAAGCTTTCACGGGGCTGGACATTGGCCTCCGCGTCCTTGCCCTGCAATTCGTACACCACGGCCCAGCTTCCCACGTCGCTCCAGCCGATGTCGGCGGCGACGACGTAGAGGTCGGAAACTTTCTCCATGAGCGCGTAGTCGATGGAAATCTTCTCGAGCTTGGAGAAAATCCGACGCATTGCCGCGGCTGCCCGCACTCCTCCTGCTTTGGCGATGCGTGTCAGTTCGCGGGCCATCGCCGGCTGTGCGTGTTCCAGATTCGCGACGAGCGTGGACGCGCGCCAGATAAACATTCCGCCGTTCCACAGATACCGGCCCGAGGCGAGGTAACGGCGCGCGGTCTTCAAAGGAGGTTTCTCAGTGAACCGCTCGACCGTGTAAATTTCCTGCCCGGCGGCGCGCCCCGCGTGCGCGCCCTTGCGGACGTAACCGTACCCGGTATCGGGCCGCGTCGGTTTCAAACCCAGGATAACGGAGCGCCCCTCGGTTGAAGCCCACCGGCAGGCGGCGCGCAGGGCGCTGCGAAACGCCGCGGGCCGCGTGATGATGTGGTCGGAAGGGAGAACCACCATCACCCCGTCCGCATCGCGCCGCAGGATTTCATGCGCCGCGAGGCCGATGGTCGGGGCCGTGTTGCGCGCCGCGGGTTCGGCAACGATCCGTTCTCGCGAGATGTCGGGCAGACAACGCGCCACTTCGCTGCGCAGGAGTTCATTGGTGAAAACGTAAATTCGCTCCGGGGGAATCACGCTGCGGATTCGCGCCACGGTCTCTTCCAGCAGCGTGTGCGGCCCCAGAAGATTCAACAACTGCTTGGGACGCTTGCGGCGGCTGAGCGGCCAGAAGCGCGTGCCGCTGCCCCCCGCCAGGATGACGGCGTAGGCGTGTGCGAAGTCGTTCGTCCTCGGCATGGCAAGCTCAGTCAAAAACGATGCGATTGATTTTGGCGGCGCGCACGCCGCGTTTCAGGAGCGGTCGCCGGGAATCCCTTTCGAGGTCGGGGACGTAGAACTTCAGCAAGCGTGTGTTCTCGCGCGGCACAATCCGGTATTTCCCGGTGGCGGGAGGAATCAGCCAGGTGTCACCCGTCCGATATCCCAACCATCCGGCCGAAGTTTCCACTCGCCCTGTTCCCTCGAGCAGCGAGAGGATCTCGACACGCTCAGGGGTCCCCTCAAATGTCCCCCGCCTCCCAAGCGTCAGTTCTTCCACGGCGAAGAAGCGGCAGGCGAGGACGAATCGCCTGGTGCCGTACGGTTCGCGCAGTTCAACGCGCGGCAAATCCCGCAGCGGCGGCAAATCAACGCGCGTCACTGCCAGGCCTTTGTCCAAATGCAGAGGTCGCGGTCTGCCGTCCAATCCCACGCGGCCGAAATCATCGAGGCGATAAGTGAGATCGGAGTTTTCCTCGACTTCGAAAAGAACCAGTCCCGGCCCCAGCGCGTGGACCGTCCCCGGCGGAACATAGACGGCTTCGCCTGCTTTGGGGTGAAACCGGTTGAGTAGTTTTTTCGATGCCGCCTTCTCGAACGCCGCCCGCAGGCTGTCCTTCGTGACGCCGGATTTCAGTCCCAGGAGGATTTCTGCCTTCCGATCCGACTGGACGATATACCACATTTCGCATTTGCCGCGGTTGCCGGGATCGTAGCGGCGCGCCTCGGCGTCGTCGGGATGGACCTGCACGGAAAGCCAGTCGCTGGTGTAAATGTATTTTGCCAGAATGGGGAAGTGGGAATCGGTCCACTCCTTCCCATTCAGTTCCGGGCCGAATTTCGCAGACGCTTCCGCGAGCGTCATTCCGGCCAGGGGTGGGTTCAAGAAACGCGAAGCATCGTCAGTGATCCACACTTCTCCCATCATCTCATTCTTGGGGATGGGATTCTTGCGGCGGCCCGCGCTGGAGCCATCTTTCGCGGCAGGAATCGAGGGGCGCGAGAACAACGGGCTCAAGTCTTCGCGCCCCCAGATCTTTGGCTTGAATACCGGGGAGAGCTGCAACGGGCTGTCGAGTTTCGGCATAGACCGTCGCGCGGCTGCCAAGAAGCTCCGTAGGGCCGCCCTTCAGGGCAGCATGCCGGTCCTGCTCCGAGCGAGGACGGCGCTACACCTTGGCGAAGAAATCCTTCAGCCGCCGCACGCCCTCGGCAATCTGCTCGCGCGACGTGGCGTAGGAGATGCGCACGTGCGCGTCAGTCCCGAACGCCGGCCCCGGGACCAGCGCCAGGTGCGCTTCGTCGAGAAGTTTTTCCGCCAGCGCCGTGGCGTCCGCGATGCCGTTCTTCTTGAGGTACGCGCCGACATTCGGATAGGCGTAGAACGCGCCTTCGGGCATGTTGCAGCGGATGCTCGGGATGCCGCGCAGACCGTTCACGATGATGTCGCGCCGGCAGGCGTATTCGGCCAGCATCGCCTTTACGGAATCCTGCGGCCCGCGCAGAGCCTCGACGCCGGCTTTCTGGGCGATGGAAGTCGGATTCGACGTCGAGTGACTCTGCAGTTTCAGCATGTTTCCCAGCAGCTTCGGCGAACCCAGCGCGTAGCCGACGCGCCACCCGGTCATGGCATAGGTCTTCGAAAGCGAGCCGACGATGAGCAGGTTCTCGCGATCCTTCGTGCTGCCGAGCGAATACGGTTTGCGTCCATCATAGAGGAAGTGGCAATAGCACTCGTCGGACATCAATATGACCTGGTGCTTCACCGCCAGCGCCAGGATTTTTTCCATTTCCTCCGGCGGAATCACCCCGCCCGAAGGATTGTTCGGAGAATTCACGATGATCATCCTTGTCTTGGGGGTGATCATCTTCTCTACTGCCTCGGCGCGGACAGCGAAGTTCTCGCTTTCACTGGTCTCGAGCAGCACCACCTTGCCGCCAGCATAGTTGACAATATCCATGAACGAGACCCAATAGGGGACGGGAAGAACGACCTCGTCGCCATGGTTGATGGTGGCGACGATGGCTTCGAAGATCGCTTGCTTGCCGCCCACCGTGACCAGGCATTCTTCCGCCGTGTAGTTGGAGCCAAAATCGTGGGCGTGGCGCTCCACGATGGCGGCCTTCAGGTCTCGGATGCCGCCCGTGGGCGTGTACTTGGTGAAGTTTTTATCGAGGGCGTCCTTGGCCGCGTTCTTGATGTTGTCCGGCGTGGGGAAGTCCGGCTCCCCGGCGCCGAAATCGACAACTTTCAAACCACTGGCTTTCATCTTGTCCGCCTTGGCCATGACCGCCATGGTAGACGAGACCGAAATTCGACCGATGCGTTCTGAGAATTGCATATGATTTGACCTCGCAAGTTATTTTGGAAACACCTTCTGACGGAGCTTTTCTTCAACCACGGGAGGGACCAGGCCTTTCACCGATCCTCCGTGCTGGAAGATTTCTTTAACCAGCCGTGAACTGATGTAGCTGTACGCCTCCGCGGGCGTCAGGAAGACCGTTTCGAGTTCCGGCTGGAGCTGGCGGTTCATCAACGCCATCTGCAGCTCGTACTCATAATCGGAGAACGCCCGGATACCGCGCAGAATCGCGCGCGCCTTTTTCCGCATGGCGTAATCCACCAGCAAACCGCTGAACTTGTCCACGGAGACGTTGGCCATCCCCGCGGTGGCCTCGCGCAGCATGGCGACGCGCTCCTCGAGCGTAAACAGCGGCTCCTTTTCCAGGTTCGTCAACACCGCAACGACGAGGTGGTCGAAGAGACGGCTGCCGCGCTCGATCAAGTCCAGATGACCGTTGGTGGTCGGATCGAAAGATCCGGGATAGATGGCAAGGACTTCAGACATGGGCGGAAGAGATGACTCGCGCAGCAGACGGAATATCGAACCGATATTCTAGCCTTCGGCTCGGAGGGTTGTAAACCGGATTCTGCCGGAGCGGTCAGCCAAGATGAGAGCCGGCGAGAAGATTCGTTTCGTCCGGGAAGGGTCGGAAAGGCTCTCGACCGCGAAGAAGCACTCACACTGGGGCCCGAAACCCGGCGCCTGAAACCTGCGTCACGCCAGCGCCCCCATGCAGCTTGACCCGCTTCCCGCAGTACAGCCAAAACAATGCGCGCCGGTGCGGATTTCGCGCCGGGCAAGCAGAAACGTGTCGAAATCGCGGATGTGACAAGGCAGGCCGTGATTGACGGGCATGTCGAGCATCTGGTTGAAGTCGCAATCGTAAAGCCTGCCGTCCCAGCCCACACTCACCAGGCTGCGGCACATCAGGCCGTCAACGGTTGACGGATTGAACTTCTCGACCAAAAGATCCATGTAGCGCTCGTAGTTCCCCTGTCGAGTCAAATCGAGGAGGAACCGGCTGATGGGCATGTTGGTGAGCGTGTAGAGGCGGTTGAAAACAACACCGTGCTCGTCGCGCAGGTGCTGATGGTAAGCCTGCTCGAGCGATTCCTGCGGCCCGGGAAGATACGGCCCGATTGGGTTGTAAACGAGATTCAGCTTCAGGTTTGTTCCGAGCTGACCATATCCCAGTTGATTCAACCGGCGCAGGGCTTCGATGCTCTTCGTGAAGACGCCCTTGCCGCGCTGTTTTTCTACGTTCTCTTCGGTGTAGCAGGGCAGCGAGGCGGTGACCTCTACCTGATGGTCGCGCAGAAATTCTGGAAGGCGCTGTTTGCCTTCGACGAAAAAGACCGTGAGGTTGCAGCGGTCGATCACGTGGCGGCCCAGCGCGCGCGCTTCGGTGACGAGGTAATCAAAATTCGGATTCAGTTCGGGCGCGCCGCCGGTCATGTCTACGTTCGGAATGTTGTAGCGCTTGAGAACATCGACCACAAGTTCGGCAGTCTCGCGGGTCATGATCTCGGTGCGCGTCGGCCCCGCATCCACGTGGCAATGCCGGCAGGTCTGGTTGCAGAGTTTGCCCACGTTGACCTGCAAAGTCTCAATGCCCGCGGCCCGCAGCGGCCATTGACTGATCTGGGTCAACTTCTCTTCGAAGGCAAGCATAGTCAAAATTCGTGACCCTGAGTTGGTGTTACAAGACGCCCCGGCACGCACCCGGTCAACCTGGCCAAGCAGCGATTCTAGCGCACTCGGAGAACGAAGTCACAGCATCAAGGCCAGGGCGAGCCCGCCGGCAAAGCTCGTTCCAGCGAAGTTGACGATGCCGTTGGTGACCAAGCCGCGGCGTTCGAGGGTTGCGCCGAGCACGCTGTCGAACAAGTTCCCGCAGATCGCTGCTGTCAGCGCGATCGCCGCGCCACCTTTGCCACTGAGGCCGAGTGCCAACCCGAGACCAGCAACCAGCGCCGAGGCCGCAAAACCCGCGACCGTCCCGCCCAATGAGATTCCTCCGTCCACTCCCGCCGGAACAGGCTTGAACGTGGTGATGAGGTAGGCGCGCTGGGAAAGCCACTGGCCGATTTCGCTCGACACAGTATCGCCGGCAGCCTCAGCGAAGGCGGCGACTAGCGCCACGAGAAATGCGGCTTCATGATGAGTGGTGATGACCAGAATCGCGAAAAATGCTCCCGCGAGCGAGTTGGCCGATGCTTCCCGCCAACTGCGCGCTCCGCGCCGCCGCTCGGCCACACCGCGCGCGGCCTTCGTGGCGTATCCCAGCCGCGTGGCAATCGAACCGAGCAGGAAAAAGCTCAGCAAGATGAGAAAGCTCTTGTACCCGTAGCCCAAATACACGGCCACGCCGAGCAGGAATCCCGCGCCCGCGCCCGAGCGGTTGACCATTTTCAACGTCAGGGCGAGCAGAGCGAAGACCGCGTTGACCGCCAGCGCGAGAAGAACACGTCGGCCCAGGTAAGGCAGATTGCTGTCGAGCGCCGTCCGCTCCATCAAGTAGGCGCAGAAGAGAAACGCGCCCGAAACCAGCGGCACAGAAACGTTGTCGTCCAAGCGGATTGGGAGACTCTCCACCATGGCGCCGACTGCGGCGGCGGCGGAAACCACCAGTACTTTGTCCGCGGGCAGCGAGGGCGCTACCCAGCGCGTGAGCGCGTAGGCTCCGAGCGTTCCGGCCACGACAAAGCCCCAGAAGCCCGACCAAGTCTTGTCGCGGTTCCAGGGGAGCGCAGGGCCACGAAGCGATTCGCCCACGACGCTCGCCATGCCGTCGCCCAGCGCCATGATGGCCCACGCTGCTGCCGCGATGTGGAGGTGGTGACGATAGAGAAGGATCAGCAGCAGCACTGAAATGGGGTAAAGGACGATTCCGGTCCAGACGTCTGGCGCTGCGAATGGTGCGCCGCCCGGAACCAGTCCCGACGCAGTCGGGAGGGCGGCATCGCGATCACCAAAGCCGGCCGCTGCACTCGGCCGCTTCCCTAGATCAACCTCAAGTCGCGGCAGGATTACGACGTTGAACAACAGTGCGAGCACCGCGCACCCTGCCGCTTGGACCCAGGTGAGGATGGGCAGCAGGAATGCGAAGAGGAGCATTGAGATGTGGACCAGCTTGCGGGTCGTGATGAAAGGACGGTGGGAGGGCGCTGTCAACGCTGGACTCTCTTTCATGAAGGGAGCTCTATGATCGGTTCATCGGCTCATTGGGCCATCGGGTCATTGAGCCATCGGTCCATCGGAAAACGAAATTCGAAAATAGAAACTCGAAACTCGGAGCACCCAGTTTTCGAATTTCGAGTTTCCAGTTTCGATCTTCGAATTTCCAGTTTCCATTTTCGCTTTTCAATGACCCAATGGCTCAATGATCCGATGATTCGATGGTTCTCTTCAGTCCCTCTTCGAGCCGTGTCACTTGATAGCCGAGCTCCCGCGCGGCTTTGGCGCTGGAGTAAACCCAATCGTGCTTGAAGACCTCGACCACACCCGGAGTAAGCTGGGGCTGATGGCCGAAGAGCCGCGCGCGGGCGACTTCCATCGCTCCCACCAGCTTGCCGGCGAAGGACGGCAAATGCCTGACCGGGTGACGGACGCCGGAAAAATTCTCCAGCAAGTGGAAGAAATCATTCAAGGAACGATTGTCGCCGCTCAGGACATACTCTTCACCGGGCTTTCCCTTTTCGAGCGCAGCAAGATGAGCGGCAACCACATCGGCGTTGAATGAGAAACTCCAACGCTGCTCGCCCGTGCCGAGCACGCCGGGAAATTTCCCGGCCCGATACTGGTCGATCATAGCGCCAACCAGGTTGCCCTCGGTTTTTGGTCCGGGGCCGTAAATCACTCCGGGAAACAGCGTGATGACGGGATACTTGCCCTGTTGGTTTCGCAGCCAATCGAGTGCGCGCGCCTTGCTCTCTTCGTATTCGTTCGAGTACGGGCCGCGGTTGTGAAGCTCTTCGCCCGCGTTAGCATCGTGTGACGGGCCAAGCGCGATAAACGAAGACGTATAAATGATGCGCTGCACGCCGGAGTTGGACGCCGTCTGCAGAAGGTCTTGCAATCCCTCGACATTGATTCGCCAGAAATCTCGCGCGTCGCGCACCCACATTTTGACGAGCGCCGCGGTGTGAATGACGGCGTCTACTTCTCTCACGGCAGCGCGCAGGGTAACGGGGTCTCGCAGATTTCCGGTCACGACCTCGCATCTCGCTTGAGCGGGATCGAAAGTCAGGCGCGAGGCGTCGCGCACCAGGACGCGAAACGACGCCTTGCGCGCGATGAGTTCACGCGCGATCTGCGAGCCGAGATAGCCGGTTGCGCCGGTGAGAAGAATCATCTGTTCATCGGCCCATCGAGTCATTGAAACGGCGAAAATCGAAACTCGAAAATCGAAAAACGACAACTACGAGTTTCGGATTTCGCTTTTCGATTTTCGGCTCATCCAATCGCTCAATCACACAATCGCTCAATGACTCAATAGATAGGCTCCCGCCAATCCGAGGTGCCCCACCATCATCATCCAGTACATGTGATGCCACGCGGGATGATTTTCGCCCTCGGTCACGAGGCGGTGAGGGTCTTTGTTGATCAGGTAGATGACGTAAGATCCCCACACGAGCATGATCAACGCCAGCACCAGAATCGCCGTTGGATGGCCGCTTAACACGCGCCGATAGACGCCCAACGGCAGCAGCAGCCAGGGTACGATAAACGCCGGGCTGATGGCGCGCGCGCTCCAGTGCGGGCCGTATTTCACGGGCAGCGTGATGCAGCCGGCGGCGCGGTCGCCCTCGATGTCGGCAAAATCCTTCGTCGTCGTCGCGCCCAGCAAGAATACGAAATAAATGAAGCCAATGTACCATGGCTCGATGGAGGTGAGCACCGTCGCCACCGCCGCCCAGCCCGCCACCTTGAGCAGCCAGCCACGAATGAGCGCGATGATCAGATTCGACCCGACGGGATGCCGTTTCAAGCGCACCGGCGGCGCCGAATACGCCACGGTGGAAAGCGCCGCCACAACGTAAATGGCAAAGGTCTCGCGGTTAACCAGCGCCACCATCGCCAGCGCCACGACGTACGTTGCCACCACAAATGACCAGGCCGCACCGAACGTCATCTGCCCCGAGGGCAGCGGTCGGTGAGGCTTGTTGATGCGGTCGTTCTCGAGGTCGCAAATCTGGTTGAGGCCGTTCGAGGCAGCGTTGAGCACTGCCGCGGCCAGAGCCGCCAGCGCCACGTGGAACACCGGAAAAGTCACATGCGAAGCCCCATAACCGATGAGCGATCCGGAGAAGATTCCGATCATCGGAGGGACAAGGGTGAACGGCCGCGCAAAGGTCCAGTAGAGCTTGAGCGACTTCATGCGGGGGTTATTCTGCGGCTTCTGGCAGGTGCTGACAAGCGCAAACGGGGGCGGCGGAAATGATCTTTATTCCGGGATCTCGAAGGGAAAGGCGCGGCGAAGGTTGGTGGGGCGCTTATCCGGGTGTAGCCCGGAGTTGATGAAGGCCAGCCACTCGCTGACTTCAGCCTGGGCCACTTCGGTCGTCCGCAGGTCGATGCCGCCATAGGAATAGCGGTCGCGACTGTAGGGGACCAGACTCTTCTTGTAGAAGAACACCAGCGTGTGGCCGGGAGTGGGCGAGAAGATCTTTATCCGTGCCCGGTTAGGCAGGCCATTGGGAAGAAACGAAGAGCCGCGGATTTCGATGCCCACACCTTCCGTGGTGATCTCGAAAGGCTCGACCGCAGTTTCAACGGCAGCGCAGACCGCGCGCGCCACAGGGCTTCCCGCAAGTTCGGCCCGGAGTCTTTCTTCGGTGGGCGGTTCGGGTTTGTTGAGAATCATGACAGGGACCGGCTCGCTGAAGATATCAAACAGCCTAGACCGAAACGGGCCTTCACCCTCCGCCGGCGCTACGGCGAAAGTACTTCGGAAGCGGAAATCGACTTCGGGCGGCGCTTCCACCAGAAATAGGGACGGGCGATTTGCCTTGCCGCGGCCATCTGCATTCCGTACCAGCGCGTGCGCCAGTTCGGCGGCGCGAGATAGCGCGTGTCGCCGGGCTGGACAATCAAGCTCACCTCGATGTTGGGCGTGACGTCGATGGGAATGCGGTTTTTCCGGCACGCCTCGTAGAGGTGGCGGAAGACTACGAGCATGTCTTCGTAGCGCGGCGACGGCCAGTGCTCCATGTCGGCGCCGATGGTGGGACGGAAGATGCAAACTGTCGGGAAGGCGCCGAGCCCCGTGATGTAGTCGATGGCTTTGATGGTGTCCTCGACAGGTTCGACGCCGGCGATGATTTCGCCGGAGCAGGCTCCTTTGCCGAGCTTCCGCGCGGTGTACTCCAGGGCGCGGAAGAAAGTCTTCTGGCCTACCAGTTTCTCTTTGCCGGGGAGAAGCTTCGCAAAGAACTCTGGATTCTGGAACTCGTAGCAGAAGCTGAAGTGGTCGGCGCCAAGGTCAATCAGCCGGTCGTACTTCCACGTGTCGAGCGAGGGGATCAGTTGCAGCCCGACCAGTGCGCCGACGCGCGATTTCACGGCCTTCACATAGGGCGCGGCCACGTCCAGGTCGCGATCGGTCTGGAAGCCGGAATTGAAGTGCACGAAGGTGACGCCGGATTCTTCCTTCGCGGCGCGCGCGACTTCGACGACTTCGCTGACGTCCTTGATGGCGACTTCATTTACGCCCACGTTCAAGCCGGTGGCGCAGAAGCGGCAATTCAGCGCCGGCGAGTGATACCAGAATCCGCAGGAGTTTGAGATGTAGATTCCGAGATAGGTTCCTTGCAGCACGCCGACCTTATGCATCGGCGTGCCACGCGAAGTCGTGCGCGTGTACCACGCTGGCTCGGGTGGAATGCGAACGGGATAACGGAAGCCTTGCCGCTCATCGCGGACCGAGTACGCGCCCGACTCGAGCACCAGCCGGTAGCACGACTGCTGCGCGAAGTCTTCCTCGACGGGAACGTTTATCCAGACGTCTTTGATCGGTCCGGGAATAACGATCTCAAGTCCGCTGCCCAGGCCGGCGCGAGTGCGGCTTATGAACCGCGCGTCCTGCTCCAGAGCACAGGAGGGGTCGACGCGCATCCCCTTGCAAAATAAGTCGATTTCGAGCTCGCAGGGATTGAGGGGGTTGGTAATTCCGTGATAGGTCGTTCCGCTCGAAAGCTGCTCCGACGGAGTGGCCGGGGTTGCTGGAGGCATAGCGACATTTTGTCCGACTGGGGACATTCACACACCTTTATATGACTTCTATCATGTACGCTGCCACTCGGCTTACGTCAATTACGAATGTCGTATCTTTCGGCAGGCGTTTAATTTTGCGACCAATTCAGCCTAACATTCCTGCTCCAAGGGCTGGTTTTCGTGAATGGCCAGTAGCCCTCGTATCACAGCATCCTTGAGAAACCCGGCGTGGGGTGGTTGTGGTTTAGAAGTCCGAGGGAGCCCGACTGGGCGGCGTCGCGGCCCTCAAGTTCCTATGACCAGCCGTCGGGGGGAGCCCGGCGCGGCTGCCCCACAAAATCCCCAGGCCTTGGAGCGCTTCCAGCCCGAAGCCGGCGCCGCCTTGGCGCGGAATCACTCCAACATTTGCGCCGTGCACGAGATCAGCCTTAAGGGAATCTGCGCCCTCGATTGGCAAGCCCCTAAAGCCCGGGGACCGCGCATGCGCCGATCGATCTTGCGGCTGACCTCGCACCAGAGCCTTCCGCGCGCGATAGACCTCCCCCTCGCACGCAACGGTGCGAGAACGTCATCGGGGCCGGCTTGCGCGCGAAAGTGTCCTGGCAGCCCGGGGTGGTTTGGATTCTATCACTCAGTTCGTATGGGAGGAACTCATGCAAACGCGATAACTGAAATGACGCTTCTCGCAGCTCGCCCATAAGGTCTCCCTCCGCCCCCGCAGGCTGTCCAGAACATCAGGACGAGCAAGGCCGTTCCCAGCAGCAACTCGACGCGCCGGCCTCGGGCTCTTGCCATCCCAGTCGGGCCGACCGCGCACGCGCCACCGAGCTTTCGCGAGATCGCGGACATCAAAAGCGATGTCTGCGCCACCGGCCACCAGCCGTCCACAGGGTGCCTAGTCACCGCAACAGCGGCACGGATATGAATCTGACAGTTTCAGCGACGAGAGCAAAGAGGCCCTGAGCTTGTAGGCGATCCATTGCTAAGGTCGTGACAATGTTGACGATTGTGCTTATTGCGATATTGGTCCAGTCTCTCTTATTGAGCCTTTGGGCCGATTCTTCCATATAATCGAGTTTCTCGTTTATCTCGTCCAATTGCTGTTTGGTCGGGTTAGCCTCCCTTACCACATACTCCCTGATCAAACGTGTTTGGTTTCTGACTGGACGCATTTCTTCTGCGCTGATCTTCTCTGTCCCGATATTCCCAGAGGGGAGGTCTACACCAAGTGCTTTCCCCTGGGTATAAACCGACCACGGATCCGGTTGTAAAACCTCTTTCCTAACCCGCAGAACCCATCTTGTGAGGCATTCAAGTACGTCCGCCCACTCTCGGAGTAACGCACTTCCCGAGGTTTGTCCCACGCCGATATCTGGAAAATAAGTTGCGCGAAACTTACTTTCGGCCCACCATTGGGATCGATACTCAATTAGGAAATAGAATCCCGTGG
>Ga0315281_10011331_pt1 | contig 12221 bp, 11 predicted proteins | sample YL17G07_0_MG_FD_204540 | JGI IMG/M metagenome (GOLD analysis project Ga0315281, IMG submission 204540) | Sediment microbial communities from Yellowstone Lake, YNP, Wyoming, USA - YL17G07_0 | ecosystem: Environmental > Aquatic > Freshwater > Lake > Sediment | place: USA: Wyoming | collected... | reverse complement strand
CAACCTCGACACCAAGACGGTCGAAGTCACCGGCGCCCGCGTGCACCTGACCGGCAAGGAATACCAGATGCTGGAGCTGCTCTCGCTCCGCAAGGGCACCACGCTGACCAAGGAGATGTTTCTCAATCATCTCTACGGCGGCATGGACGAGCCGGAACTGAAAATCATCGACGTCTTCATCTGCAAGCTGCGCAAGAAGCTGGCCAACGCCTCGAGCGGCAAGAATTACATCGAGACGGTGTGGGGCCGCGGCTATGTGCTGCGCGAACCGGTCGAGGACGAACACAGAATTCCCGCGTAGGTCGCCACCGCGCGGGTCACAGTCCCCCGCGTTGCGTCTGCGTTCATCTTGAGCCTTCGGGCTCTCTCCTCCCAACTCAAACCCCGCCGCAAGGCGGGGTTTTTTTATGCCGCACAAGCCGTACCCGGCGCCTTAAACAACACGGGCGATGACGCTCGGCTGTTTGGCATTTGGATCGGGAAACGCGCCGCGTGGACGCAACCGCGCGCGCCTCAGCGCTTGATGCCGGCGGTGAGCCGCGCGGCGTCGCCGGCGGCCGGCACCAGCGGCGGCGAGGACACGGTTTTCGCTGCGCTCGGCACATAGAGGCCGCGCTGGTCGATCCGCGGCCGGAAGGCGTCGGTCAGCCCGATCACCGTCTCGGCGGCGCCGAGCATCAGATAGCCGTCGGCGGGAACCGATCGCGCCAGCCGGTTGAGCACGCCGATCTTGGTGTCCTGGTCGAAATAGATCAGCACATTGCGGCAGAACACCACGTCGAACGCGCCGAGCGCGGCAAAGTCGTTGAGCAGATTGAAGCGCTGGAACGTCACCATGGCGCGGATCTCCGGCGCGATCTGCCAGAGCTCACCGGCCTTGCTGAAATACTTCACCAGCAACTGGATCGGCAGCCCGCGCTGCACCTCGAAATGGCTGTACAGCCCGGCCTTGGCCTTCTCCAGCACCGCGGCGGAAATGTCGGTGGCCAGGATCTCGATGCGCCAGCCGACGAGCGCGGGCTGCAGATCGCGCAGCATCATGGCGAGCGAATAGGGCTCCTGGCCGCTGGCGGCGCCGGCGCACCAGATGCGGATGCGTTTGTGGCGCGCGCGCGCGGTCAGCAGCGCCGGCAAAATCAAGGCGCGGACGTGCTTAAACGGCAGCTTGTCGCGGAAAAAATACGTCTCGTTGGTGGTCATCGCCTCGACCACCGCCCCCGCCAGCGCGGCATCCGGCGCCGATTTGAGCTTGAGCACCAGTTCGCCGAGGCCGTTCATGCCGGCCTGACGCGCCACCGGCAACAGCCGGCTCTCCACCAGATATTGCTTGTCGGCGGACAGCACGAGGCCGGAGCGCTCCTGCAGCAGCGCACGCAGATAATCGTAATCCTGCGGCGTCACGCCCGCTCTCCCGCGAACAGGCGCAGCAGCTTGGGCGCGATTTCGTCGAGCGGCAGCACGGCCGAACAGAGGCCGGCATTGGTCACCTGCCCCGGCATGCCCCAGACCACGCTGGTGGCTTCGTCCTGCGCCACCACGCTGCCGCCGGCGCCGACGATCGCCTGCCCGCCGCGCAATCCATCGGAACCCATGCCGGTGAGGACCAGCCCGAGCACCCAAGCGCCCCAGACCGCGGCGGCGGAGGCAAACATCGGATCGACCGCCGGCTTGCAGAAATTAACCAGCGGTCCGTCGTCGATCTCGACGACCGCGACGCCGTTGCGGCGGGCGACTTTCATGTGCTTGCCGCCGGGCGCGATATAGATCGTGCCGGCATTGACCTCCTCGCCGTCCTGCGCCTCGCGCGTGGGGCGCCCGCTGGTACGGGCGATGTGCTCGGCCATGATGGTGGTGAAGGTCGGCGGCATGTGTTGGGTGATAAGAACCGGCACGCGGTCGAACAGGGTGCCGAGCTTGCCGGTCAGCGTGGTCAGCGCTGTCGGGCCGCCGGTCGAGGCGCCGATCACCAGCACGCGCGGCACGGACGCCGGAAACGGCCGCAGCGCCAGCGGCGCGGCATCGGGCACCAGCGGCGGCGACTGGCCGGCGAGCGGCGGCGCGGCGGCAGTGGCCCGGTTGCGCTTGGCGCGCAGGCCGAGTTGGCGGATCTTTTCGATCAGCTCGCGGCGGAAAGACGTGGCGGCGGTAACGTCGCGGTTGCTCTCGGGCTTTGGAATGTAATCGGTGGCGCCGAGCGCAAGCGCCTTCAAGCTGATCTCGGCGTTCCGGCGCGTCAGCGTCGAAGCCATGATGACCACGAGGTCGCGCTTCTTCGCGAGCAGCAGCGGCAACGCCGTCAGGCCGTCGAGCTCCGGCATATCGATATCGAGCACGACCACATCGGGATCGACGCGTTCCAGCTGGTCCACGGCCTCACGGCCGGTGCGCAGCGCCGCCACCACCTGCAAGTCGGCTTCGGCTTCGATCCAGCGCGAGAACATGCCGCGCACGACCACCGCGTCGTCAACGATCATGACGCGGACGCGGCGCGCGGTGACGGCGCTGGCAGAGCCGGGCATGACGGCGACGTTCATCGGAACACTACCTACTGGCGACAAGGGACATTTGCGAGGGGCGAACGGTCAGATCAGCCCGACTTCCTGGAACTTGGCCTCGACGATCTCCTTGTCGAACGGCTTCATGATGTATTCGTTAGCCCCGGCATGCAGCGCGCGGGCGATGTGCGCAACGTCGTTTTCAGTGGTGCAGAACACCACCTTGGGCGCATCGCCGCCGGGCAGCCGGCGCAACGAGCGCAGAAACTCGTAGCCGTCCATCTTCGGCATGTTCCAGTCGAGCAGAATGGCTTCCGGCAGCTGGCGCCGGCAAGCATCAAGCGCCTGCTCGCCGTCCTCGGCTTCGACGATCTGGAAGCCCAGACCTTCGAGGATTCGTCGCGCCACTTTGCGAATGACGCTCGAATCGTCCACGACCAAGCAAGTTTTCATAACACAGCCTCACTTCGTTAAAGCCCGGGCCGCCCCGCAGCTCAGTTGCAGTTTTTTCCAATTTCAAATTTCGCATTACGCCGCCATGGCCTTGGCGCCAATGCCGAGAACGCAGTCGACGTCGACCACGATCAGCAGTTGTTCCTCCAACCGATGGATGCCGGCCGACACCCGCGCCAGGCGCGGATCGAGATTGACCGGATTGGATTCGCGGGCGCGCGCGTCGAGCTTGAGCACTTCGCCGATTTTGTCGATCAATAGTCCGTAGGATTCGCCGCGCGACTCGACTCCGATCGCCATCGGCTGGCTGCCCGCCTCGCGTTTGTCGAGACCGAGCCGGTAACGCATGTCGATCAACGTGACGATACGGCCGCGCAGATTGAGCACGCCCGCGATTTCCGGCGGCGCCAACGGCACCCGCGTCAGCCGATGCGGCGCGAACACGTCCTGCACGCGCAAAATCGGCAGGCCGAACAACTGGCCGCCGATCATCGCGGTGACGTATTCGCTCAAGTTTTCGTTGCCGCCTTCGGTGATCATGAATGCCTCTCAGGCCGCCCGGCCCATGTCGGTCTGCTCCTTGAGCGCCGCGATCAGCCCTTGCCGATCGAATTTGGCGACATAGTCGTGGAAACCAACCTGGCGACCGCGCTCGACCGCCTCGGCCGATACCATCGACGACAGCGCGATGATCGGCAGATCCACCGTGCGCTCGTCGGCGCGCACCGCCTCGGCGAAATCGAAGCCGGTCATGTCGGGCAATTCGATATCGGTGACGACGACGTCGAAGCGCTGCCCGCTCTTGAGCAGAGCCAGCGCCTCGTGCGCGGCAGCGGCGGCGGTGACGTCGTATCCGGCGGCTTGCAGCACCGGCGTGAGCATGTTGCGGAAAAACGGCGAGTCGTCGATCAGCAGAACGCTCGGCATCCTAGCACGCCCCGGCAACTCCTTGCCGCGGAACCAATCTTTGAAGGCGAGCGGGACGAAATGGCCGACATCGATGATCTCGGTGGCCTGTCCCTTGATAATGGCGGAACCCAGCACGCCGGGCGACTCGCTGGCGACCTGAATGTCGAGGCGTTCCTCCACAATGTCGGCGATCTCGTCCACCACCAGCGCCATGGAACGGCTGCCGTCGGAGAACACCAGCAACGGCTGGGCGCCCTCGCCTTTGACCCGGACATGGTCGTCCATACGGATCAGCGGCATCAGATGGCCGCGGTACTGCACCATGTGGCGGCCGTTCGAAAGCTCGATGGTCTTGGCGTCGATTTCCTCAAGACGGGTAATCAGCGAAAGCGGCACGGCCTTCGCCTGGGTCGAGCCGGCGCGAAACACCAGCAGCGAGGTCGTCTTCTCGCTCACGGCGGCCCGCTTGGTCTGCGCCGCCATCGCGGCTTCCTCCGCCGCCAATTGCGTCACCACCGTGCTGCCGAGCGCCCGAACGACGCCGTTCGGATCGATGATCATGATCACCGTGCCGTCGCCCAGGATGGTGTTGCCGGAGAACATCGGAATGTCCCGCAGCTTGCTCGACATCGGCTTCACGACGATTTCTTCGGTATGGAACACGGCATCGACGACGATTCCGAATGTCTGGCTGCTGAACTCGGTCACCACGATGAAACCGTTGGCGACCTCGCTATCGGCGCCGGTCTCAAGGCCGAGCAGCCTGGTCAAGCGCACGACCGGTAACAGTTTGTCGCGCAGACGCAGCACCGCGGTATCCTTGATGTGTTCGATGCGGTGCTCACCGCCCTTTCGTACGCGCACCAGTTCGACCACGGAAAGCTGCGGGATGGCGAAGCGATCACCGCCGGCCTCGACAATCAGCGCCACCACAATGGCGAGGGTAAGTGGAATCCGGATGATGAAGCTCAAGCCGACGCCGGCGACCGACCGGACGTCGATGGTGCCGCCGATTTGATCGATGTTATTTCGCACCACGTCCATGCCAACGCCGCGGCCGGAAATGCTGGTGATTTTCGCGGCCGTGGAAAAGCCGGGTGCAAAAATGAATTTGTGGATTTGCGCTTCCGACAATTTCTCGATTTCGGCCTCGGTGGCGAGACCCTGCGCAACCGCCTTGGCTTTGATGCGCGCGGTATTGAGCCCGCGCCCGTCGTCGGCGATATCGATCACGATCTGTCCGCCCTCGTGATAGGCGGAAAGACGGATTCTGCCGCGTTCCGGCTTGCCCAGCGCGCGCCGCTCCGCCGGCATTTCCAGGCCATGGTCGGCGGAATTGCGCACCATATGGGTGAGCGGATCCTTCATCAGATCGAGCACCTGGCGGTCGAGCTCGGTTTCGCCGCCCTGCAGTTCCAGATCGATCTGCTTGCCGAGTTCGTGGGACAGATCGCGTAGGATGCGCGGCAGCTTCTGCCAGGCATTGCCGATCGGCTGCATCCGCGTCTTCATCACGCCTTCCTGCAGCTCGGCCGTGACGTTGGAGAGCCGCTGCAGCGGCGCCTTGAATTCCGAATCTTCGTGACGGCGAACGATCTCAAGCAGCTGGTTGCGGGTGAGCACCAACTCGGAAACCATCGTCATCAGCTGTTCGAGGGTATCGACAGTGACACGGATCGACTGACTGGCGATCTTGGCGTTTTCGTCGTCGTCTCTTGCCGGCGCCTTGTCCGGCGATGCCGGTGCGGCTTGGGCTTTCGGCGCGGGTGTCTCGACCTCGGTCGAACGGAAAACGCGTTCAAGTTCATCGAGCGAAACCTCATCGGGACGCAACGGCCGCTCCAGCACTTGCGGCACCAGGGTGCCGACTGCTTTCTGTGGCGCTGCCGGCGACGGCGAAATCGCGCTCACCATGCTGACGAGATCGGCGATCAGATCGGTATCGGCGCCCTCCGGCTCGCGCTGATCGCGTTCGAGCGCGTCGAGGATTTCCTTGATGCGATCGATGGTGGCGAGGATCAGCGTGACCGCCTCCCCGCTGGCCGGCAGGCCCTCGCGGAATTTTCCCATCAACGATTCGGCGGCGTGCGCGAGCGCTTCGAGCCGCGGCAGACCGAGAAAACCGCAGGTCCCCTTGATGGTGTGAACGAGACGAAAAATATTCCCGAGAATTTTGGCGTTGTTCGGATCCTGCTCGAAACGCACGAGTTCGACGTCAACGACGTCGAGACTCTCGTTGGTCTCGGTCACGAATTCCCGCAGCAGGTCGTCCATGGAAAACGCTTTCGTGGACGGGGGCTTGGCCCGTCCGGCCGCCGCATTGCGCAAGCGCAGTCAGTGTGTCGGGGAAGCGTTTAATTTTGGTTGCGCAGCAACGCGCGCGGCCACGCGATTAACCATTCGTTAACCCCATCCGCAGCGGAAAAGTCGGGCCGCGCTGCCGTCAGCTTGTGGCGACCACGACCGATTGGCCTTCCATGGCCATGCTCACGGTCAGGCCGCAGGCCTTGGCCAGCAGCCCGGTATAGAACGGCTGGATCCGGTGGGCGTCGACCGCCTCGCCGCCCGGCTCGGCGGTCAGCAGCGTCGGTACGGCCGGAGGAATCCGGGCATTGGTGCCGGCCGCCGTGACCTTGAACCCCATGGCGTCACCGGCGCCGACGGGATCGACCGTCAGCGTACCGCCCCGCGGGATGGTCTGCCCGGCGATCAAAAGCATATTGAGCAGCAGTTTGACCCGGTTTTTCGCCAGCAAAGCGCGCGGCGGCTTCCAGGCCAGTTTGGTCTTGTCGTCCTCGAAAAACCCGCGGGCGATGGTTTCGGCATCGCCGAGATCGAGCTGCGCGCCAGCCGACCCGGCGGCGCCGAAGGCGATGCGGCAAAATTGCAGCTTGGCGGAGGCCGCGCGGGAACTCTTGGTGATGAGGTCGAGGGCGAATTGCTTGGTGGCCTCGTCCTTTTCCTCGGCCAGCACTTCCAGACCATTGACGATCGCGCCGATCGGGCTGATCAGATCGTGGCATACCCGCGAGCAGAGCAGCGCGGCGAGATCAAGGGCTTCGAGAGCGGGGCCGGACATGGACGATGTCTCCGGTACGAGTGGTGGTCGCGAGGCCGGCGAATCGCCGATCATCGCTGCGCCAAGGCGTGATACACCGCACCCGCGCGAGCGCCAAGGACCCGAACGCCAAGGACCGATGGGTCGAGGGAGACCGCAAACGTGACGCCCGATTCCAACATCACGCCACCCATGATCACACCGGACCTGGCCGCGCGGCTGATCGGGGATCTCACCGCAATCGTGGCGCGGGCGTCGGTGGCCATTCTCGCGATCCCGTATACCGACGCAACGCGCCGGACGAAGCCCGACCAGTCTTCAGTCACAGCCGCCGACGAAGCCTCCGAAGTCCTGATCCTCGAATCGCTGGCAAGGCTGCTGCCGAATGTGCCGGTGGTTTCCGAAGAAATGACGAGCCATACGGCGCCGCCAGTATTGGGGGAATGCTTCATTGTTATCGATCCGCTCGATGGCACTCGCGAATATCTTGCCGGCAGCAACGAGTTCACCATCAATCTTGCAATCGTCAGCCAAGGCATGCCGATCGCCGGCATCATTGCCGCCCCGGCGCGCGGCCAATTGTGGCGCGGCGTCATTGGGCATGGCGCCGAGCGCTTACAGTTACGCGCCGGCGGCGCCGACCAGCCGCAGGCGATTCATGCCCGCGCATGGCCCGATCAAGACGCGGTGGCGGCGGTGAGCCGCTCGCATTTCGACGCCGACACCGACGCTTTTCTCGCCCGACTTGGACCGCTCAAACGCAGCCCGGCGGGCTCGGCTTTGAAATTTTGTCAGCTCGCCGAAGGCGGCGCTGACGTCTATCCGCGGCTGGCGCCGACCTGCGAATGGGACGTGGCGGCTGGTCATGCGGTGCTGGCGGCCGCCGGCGGCATTGTCACCACCCCGCAAGCAGCCCCGCTCGCCTATGGCCGCGCCAGCCACGGGTTTCGCGTCCCCGCCTTTGTCGCTTGGGCGGACCCGGCAAAAGCTCGGGCGATGAAGCTTTAAAAGCCGCGACCGGCGCCGGTCAGGGCAAAGTGCGCTGGACCGCCGGCCATCGGAGCTCGGCTGCTTCGATGATCCGCTGCGGATCGGCGGCAAAAGCCGTGCGGGCCTCGTCACTATAGAACAGATAGAGCCGTTGGCCGCTCACCAGCCAGAACAACGGATGCCCGGGCACCGATGCGCCGCGGGCGATGGCAACCGGATCATAGCCGCCGAACTGGGGCGCATAGATCTCCGGGTTGTCGGCAAAAGCGGCACGGTTGCCGGCATTGCGAAACTGCCAGACGATTCCGGCCTGATTGTATTCCATCTCGGGCCGACCAAACTTGGGTTCGGCATCGGTGAAATAGGCAACCGGATCGAAGCCGTTGATGGCGACACCGGTTCGCGGATCGGTCACCGTGCTCAGATTGCCGACCACCTTGGCGGCCAATGGTGCTAAATTACCACTGGCGAGGGTCAGCCCCAAGGCCAGCCATAGTCCGTGGCCAAGCCATCGCGCTTTGCGGCGCTGCCGTGCTGCGGTCATAGTTCTCGCTGAGGTTCCGTCGATTCGGATGGTACGGTTGCTACTTTAGGGTCACCGGCGTGAGCAACCGGTTAAAGTGACCGGAGCTTTTTTACGTAATGGAGCATTCGATGCATGCGGTCGGCCGTCTTGCCATTTTAACCATCCTGGTTTGCGCATTCGGCGCCGATCGGGCCGTTGCCCAATCCGCTTCGCCGCCGTCGAGAACCGGCAGCTATTCGCCCGGCGAACTGGTGCGGACCGGTCATAAGTTCTTCGGCACCGTCTCACGCGAGCTGGCGGAAGTGATCGAAAGGGCCGTAAGCCGCTGGGGCCAACCGAATGGCTACGTGCTCGGCCAGGAAGGCGGCGGCGCCATCGTGGTCGGCCTGCGCTACGGCGACGGCACGCTTTACACCAAGAATGCCGGCGACCGCCGTGTGTTCTGGGAAGGCCCTTCGATCGGCTTTGACATGGGCGGCGAAGGCGCCCGCACCATGATGCTGATCTACAATCTGCCGGAAACCGATGCGATCTATGGGCGTTTCGTCGGCGTCGACGGATCCGCCTATATCGTCGGCGGGTTCGGAATGACGGCGCTGACCGATAGGAACATTGTCGTTGTGCCGATCCGCTCCGGCATCGGACTGCGGCTTGGCGCCAATATCGGCTATCTTAAATTTACCCCACGGGCGACCTGGAACCCGTTCTGACCTCAACGGTCGCCAAAGACGCCGAAATCGGCCCGCCAGGGTTTAGGTTAATCCCGGGTTGCGCTGGCAGTAACGGCCTCCGCATGGCATTGTTTCAGCACGGTTTCCGCAAAGAAGACGTGAGTTGGAGGCGTGCTTCATGATTGAACCGATCATGTTTTTCGGGATCGGATTTCTGGTCGCCGCCCTGCTCGGGCTGGTCGTCATTCCGCTTGTGCATGGCCGCGCGGTCCGGCTGACCATGCGGCGGCTGGAGGCGGCGACGCCGTTGTCGATGGCGGAAATCCAAGCCGACAAGGATCAGCTGCGCGCGGAATTCGCCATGTCGACGCGGCGACTCGAAATGAGCGTCGAGCAGATCAAAAACAAAACCACCAGCCAGCTTGCCGAACTCGGCAAGAAGGGCGACGCCATCAACCGGCTCAAGGTCGAGCTCGGCGAAAAGACCGCCACCATTTTCGCGCTGGAAGCGCGTGACAAGGCGCTACGCGACCAGTTGCGCGCCAGCGAGGAAGAATTCGCCGTCAAGATCGCGGCCGTGCATGACGCCGAGCGCTCGCTGGCCGACAAAGAGAGCGAGCTGGCCAAGATGATGGGCGAGCTGGACGAACGCTCGGTGCTGGCCGACAGCCAGAAGATCGAGATCGTCGCGTTGCGAACCCAGGTCGAGGCGCTCAAAGAGCGGCTCAATGACGCCGCCAACGAGGTCAAGGCCACCGAGGACCGCGTGGCCCACGAGCGCGTCGAGCTCAAAGAGGCGACGACGGAACTGGCCGAAGAGCGCGGCCGGGTGGAGAATCTCGGCCGCCGGGTGGCCGAACTCGAGCAGCAACTGGTGGCGCAAACCACCGAAGCCGAAATTCTCGGCCGCCGCGCGCAGGATCTGGAAAACCGGCTGACCGAACAGTCGCGCCAGCTCACCGAAAGCGAATTCGAGCTCAATCAATTGCGCAACCAGATCGAGACCGCGCGCAAGACCGAAGCCGATTTGCGCACCGCCATCGCCGAAATCGACGGTCGTTCGGGTTCGGCGATGGAAGTGCTCAAGGCCGAAAAGGCCCAGTTGAAGGCCGAGCTTGACCGCGCCAATGACGAGCGCTCGCGGCTGGCCCGCGACCTCGCCAGCCTGAAGCGGGAAACCGAGCAGACCTGGTCGTCCGAGCGGGTGGAGAACGCCCTGCTGCGCGAGCGCATCAATGACGTCGCCGCCGAAGTGGCGCGGCTGGCCTCGGCGCTGGAAGGGCCGAATTCCCCGATCGACGCCATCCTCGCCGCCGAAACGGCGCGCGACAAAACCGCCCTGGCCGCGCTACCCGGCAACGGCGACGCCGAGATCGCCGCCACGCCCTCGAGCAATGGCAATCTCGCCGACCGCATCCGCGCCTTGCAGAGCTACGCCTCGCGGTTGCCGCACTCCGACGAGCCGGCCAGTCGCAATTGAGCCTGGCCGCAGTTGAGCGTGGCCGCGACCCGGCTTGCTTGACACACCTCGGCGCCGCTCCTTATATCGCGCCGCCGTCACGACCGGGCGCTTAGCTCAGCGGGAGAGCGTTCCCTTCACACGGGAGAGGTCGAAGGTTCGATCCCTTCAGCGCCCACCATTCAAAGCCCGCCCGATGCGGGCTTTTTCATTTTCAGAACACCGATCAGGATCGTTCACGGCGGATTTGACCGCCGCCGCGCGCCGCTTCCAGCAACCGCCAAAAACCGTCAACGGCCGGTCGCGAGGGACGGCGGCCGTCAAGCGGCCCCTACGGTCCAGTCAATGCGTTCGCGGCGCCACCGCCCGTTCCCGCAAGCGATAAAACTGGATCGCCTTTTTTGCCGTTTCCGGTTTCAGCCGCGTGAAGGTTTCGAAGTGCTGGTCGAATTTATGCGGCGAGCTGATCTTGGTGCCGGCTTGCAGCAGCAAGACCGCCTTGGCGGTTTCCCACGACAGGCCGATGGCCTTGGCGATGACGATGATCTGATCCGACTGCTCAGACACGAACGCGCGTTCGATCAAACTGATCGGCAGATCGCACAGGATCGATAGCGCCACCACCGTCTCATCGAACTTTCCGGCGCCGGCAAATTCAGCCAATTGCGGCTCGCCGAGTCCGCCCGCCACATGCAGCGATTGAACATGGGCATGCGCGGCGGCATAACCGGCGGACTTCTCCCGCGCCCGCGTCTGGATTTGGTGCGATGCTTGCGCGACGATTTCCAGAATTTGGTTGGCTTTCCGGGGATCGGCGCTGGTCAATTTGTTCTTCACCGATTCCGAGGCATCGGCGAACAATTTCAACAGATGTTGCCGGGGGATCTCCGGGCGCGACCAGGTGCGCGCCGCCAGGTCGTCGTCGCTGGACGATCGCAGAACCAGCGTCGAATAGCCGAATTCGGAAAACGCCGCGCCGTGATTGCCGGCCGCGCTCAGGACCACCTGCTGGTCGCCGCGCTCGACCAGGACGTCGGTGACCGATTCGGCCAGGGTCTTGCGCTGCGAAATGGCCAGCAGGTGCGCCTGACTCTTGGTTTTAGCGCTCTCGAGCAATGTCGCATCGTCGAGCTGGCCGGAATGCGCGAGGATCGGACCGGCGACGTCGATCACGTCGTCCAGCGCCAGCATGCGAATAATCCTGGGCGGCGCATCGGGAACCGTCGCCATGACATGGCCAAAGGCGGCGCGCGACGAGGTCTCGATTTCCTCGAGCAGCCGGCTCATGACGTCGTCGAACAGGGCAACTTGCTCATCCGACAATTTGCCCGACGCCACGACGAACAGATCGGCCACGCGCCGCAAGATCGCGGCCCGATCGCCGATATTCTTGTCGGTGATGACATGTTCAAGATCGTCGATCAGCGCTTGTTGTGCACTTGCCATTTTCAACCCCGGAGTAACGGCCGGCTGCCCAGCAGCCGACACGCGCGACTTCTTGTTCGATTACGCGGCTTCAACGGCCTGCCCCTTCTGATCAAGGGCGGCAAAGTTCAGCTCGGCCAGCGGGCCCGGCCGGGCGAACAGGTAGCCTTGGATCTGATGGACGCCGGCCGCCCGCAGCAACTCGAATTGCTGTTTGGTTTCGACGCCTTCGGCG
>Ga0315281_10011330_pt1 | contig 12223 bp, 9 predicted proteins | sample YL17G07_0_MG_FD_204540 | JGI IMG/M metagenome (GOLD analysis project Ga0315281, IMG submission 204540) | Sediment microbial communities from Yellowstone Lake, YNP, Wyoming, USA - YL17G07_0 | ecosystem: Environmental > Aquatic > Freshwater > Lake > Sediment | place: USA: Wyoming | collected... | reverse complement strand
CTGACCGAGGAGAACATCAGGATCACCGACCAGGCCCTGCTCAAGCTCATCCGCGGCTACACCCGCGAGGCCGGCGTCCGGAACCTCGAACGGGAGCTCACCACGATCTGCCGCAAGATCGTCAAGCGCGTCGTCGAGCAAGGCAAGGACCACAAGGAGAAGATCACGCCCAAGAACCTCGAGGGGTACCTGGGCATCCCCAAGTTCCGCCGGTCCGAGTTCGACAAGAAAGACGAGGTCGGGGTCGGCACGGGCATGGCCTGGACGGAATTCGGCGGGGAACTCCTGAGGTTCGAGGCGACGAAGATCCACGGCAAGGGAAATTTCACCCTGACCGGCCAGCTCGGCGAGATCATGCAGGAGTCCGCCCAGACGGCTTTTTCCTTCGTCCGGGGGAAGATCTACGAGCTCGACATCGCCCGGGACCTCCACCGGAATTCCGACATCCATATCCACGTGCCCGAGGGTGCGACACCCAAGGAAGGCCCCTCGGCGGGGATCACCATCGCCACTGCCATTATCTCCCTCCTGACCGACATCCCGGTGAGCAAGAAAGTGGCCATGAGCGGCGAGATCACGCTGAAGGGCAAGGTCCTGCCCGTGGGCGGGATCAAGGAGAAGCTCCTGGCGGCCTACCGGGAAGGCATCCGCGAGGCCATCCTTCCCCTCGACAACCGGCCCGACCTGAAGGACCTCCCCAAGGCCATCAAGACGGGAATGACCATCCATCTCGTCGAGACGATGGACGATGTCCTGAAGATCGCCCTGACCCGCAAACTGCCCGAGAAACCCGCCGAGGCCCGGGACAAGAAGACGCCCGCCGCCGAGGCGGAGCGGCCGGCCCGCAAGGCTGAGGACGAAGCGGCCAAGGAGCCGCCCCTGACCAACTGAAGCCGTTTTACCGATTAATTTATATCGCCAATCCATCTTGGGAGAAAAGCCACACATGGTGACTAAAAAGAACGATACCGAAATTAACCCCAACAAAGAGTACAAGTTGGTCGACCTCGAGGAGAAGGAGGTCGCGGCCCTGAAGAAGATCGGTTCGGGCATGGGCATGGAGGATCGGGAGGTCGAAGATACCAGCAAGCACCACCTGATCTTCAAGATCCTGGAGGCCCAGGCCAAGAAACAGGGCCTGCTGTTCTCGGAAGGCGTCCTCGAATGCCTGGAGGACGGCTTCGGTTTCTTGCGGGCCCCGGAGTTCAGCTACTTGCCCAGCCAGGACGACATCTATGTTTCGCCGTCGCAGATCCGGAAGTTCCAGCTCCGGACCGGCGACACGATCTCGGGCGTCGTCCGGGCCCCCAAGAACGGCGAGAAATACTTCGCCCTGATCAAGATCGAGGCCGTCAACTTCCTGGACCCCGACTTCATCATCGAGGAGCGGCGGAATGTCCACTTCGAGAGCCTGACGCCGCTTTACCCCTTCGAGATGATCAAGCTCCAGGACGGCAACCCGAAGAACATGAATGCCCGGGTCATGGAGCTCCTGACCCCCATCGGCAAGGGCCAGCGCGGCTTGATCGTCTCGCCGCCGCGGGCCGGCAAGACGACCATCCTCAAGACGATCGCCAAGTCCATCGAAAAGAACCACCCGGAGATCTTCCTCATCGTCCTGCTCATCGCCGAGCGACCCGAGGAAGTCACGGATTTCAAGCGTAGTGTCAACGCCGAAGTCGTCGCCTCGACCTTCGACGAGCCGCCGACGCGCAACGCCCAGGTCGCCAACATCGTCCTGGAGAAGGCCAAGCGCCTCGTCGAGATCAAGCGGGACGTTGTCATCCTCCTCGACTCGATCACCCGCCTGGCCCGGGCCCACAACGCCATCGTCCCGCCCTCGGGCAAGGTCCTCTCGGGCGGCATCGACGCCAACGCCCTGCACAAGCCCAAGAAGTTCTTCGGGTCGGCCCGCAAGATCGAGGAGGGCGGCAGCCTGACCATCCTGGCCACGGCCCTGGTCGACACGGGCAGCCGGATGGACGAGGTCATCTTCGAGGAGTTCAAGGGCACGGGCAACATGGAGATCAACCTCGACCGCCGGCTCGTCGACAAGAGGATCTTCCCGGCCATCGACATCAGCCGCTCCGGAACGCGGAAGGAGGAGCTCCTCATCGAGGAACTCGACCTCAACCGGATCTGGATCCTGCGCAAGGTCCTCAGCCAGATGAACGAGGTCGAGGCCGTCGAGCTCCTCATCGACAAGCTCAGCAAGACCAAGGTCAACCAGGACTTCCTCAACGCCATGAGCAAGGGTATGTAAGGGTCCCGCTATGAGACGGCTGGGCCTCATCGGAGGCATGACCTGGCACTCGACGGTCGATTACTACCGGCTCATCAATGCAGGCGTCCAGGAGAGGCTGGGGGGCTCCCACTCGGCCGACCTGGTCATGCTTTCGGTCGATTTCGGGCCTGTCGAGGACATGCAGGGGAGGGGTGACTGGGCCGGGATGGGGAAGCTCATGGGGGAGTGGGCCAGCCGCCTGGAGGCTGCCGGGGCGGAGGGCCTTGTCATCTGCACGAACACCATGCACTGCCTGGCCGACTGCGTGACCGGGGCCGTGTCCATCCCGCTCATCCACATCGCCGACGCAACCGCCGGCGCGATCAAGGAAAAAGGGCTGGCGACGGTCGGTCTCCTGGGCACCCGCTACACGATGGAGTTGGACTTCTACCGCGGCCGGCTCGAAAAAGCGCATAGCTTGAAGGTTCTCATCCCCGATGAGCCCGGGCGGACGTCGGTCCACGACATCATCTACAAGGAACTCGCCCAAGGCCGCGTCAGCGAGGAATCGCGTCGGGCCTACATCGAGGTCATCCGGGAGCTCGAGGGCCGCGGGGCGCAGGGAGTCATTCTTGGCTGTACCGAGATCCCGCTGTTGATCAAGGCTGCGGACAGCCCCATCCCGGTCTTCGACACGACAGCCCTCCACGCCGCCGCGGCCGTGGACTTCGCCCTTTCCCGGTAAGCCGACCCTTCGGCCAGCCTCTCTCCAACGCCTGAAAATTGACGTATTCCGATGGTTATGCTATGACTCTTTTCGGGGACGGTTACATATCATGAACCACGACGATAGCCTCCATCGGGTGAGCGGCCTCTCCAGCCTGATCGGCAATACGCCCCTTTTAGAGATCGATTTTCAATACCGAGGCGAACCGAGGACGGTTTACGCCAAAGCCGAGAATCTCAACATGACGGGGAGCATCAAGGACCGCATGGCTTTTCATATCCTCAAAAAAGGATACGAGAGGGGACTGCTCCGGCCAGGCGATTGGATCGTTGAGGCGACAAGCGGCAATACGGGGATCTCCTTCGCCGCCATCGGGCGTGCCCTTGGCCATCCCGTGTACATCTTCATGCCCGAATGGATGAGCGACGAACGTAAGAACCTCATCCGCAGTCTGGGAGCTAAAATCCGTTTGGTCAGCCGGGAGGAGAACGGGTTTCTCGGGAGCATACGCCTGGCTGAGGATTGGGCCGTCCAAAACGGTCAAGCTTTCCTGCCCCGGCAGTTCTCGAACCAAGACAATGTCACGGCCCATTTCGAGACCACGGGCCCCGAGATTTGGTGGCAGATGAGCTTCCGCCGCCTCCGTCCCGCAGCCTTTGTGGCTGGCGTGGGCACCGGGGGGACCATCATGGGGGCCGGACGCTTCTTGAAAATGCGGAATCCCGGCATCCGTATCCACCCCTTGGAGCCCTCCAATTCGCCCACGCTGTCGACGGGGTACAAAGTGGGGAAACACCGCATCCAGGGGATCTCCGACGAGTTCATCCCCCCCATCCTCGAGATGGGAGAGACGGCCGAGGTCGTTGGCGTCGACGATGGCGACGCAATCCTCATGGCCCAGAAGCTGGCTGCGGAATTGGGTATCGGCGTAGGCATCTCTTCGGGGGCTAATTTTCTCGGGGCCCTGAAAGTCTTGAACGAATTGGGCCCGGAGGCGGCCGTCGTGACCGTTTTTCCAGACGATAATAAGAAATACATGAGCACCGATCTGCTACGCAATGAGCCGCCCAAGCCGGAGTTCCTTTCTTCAGAAGTCCGCCTCCGTGGGTACCGGGCTTTCAAGCGGGTTTGTCATACCTGCTGCGTCCCGGGCGATTGCATCGAAGCCCAAGCCTATGACCTCTTTCCCGAAGAACCCCTCCCGCCGTGCCCCCGCCGGGGATAGGGAGCCTGCCCGGGTACCCATGCCGGCCTGATGGGCGGCCCGGTTTATTTCCGGGGGGCGTAGGACAGGTCGGGCCGGTAGCGGCCGGCCTTGGATTCGAGCTTCCGGATGAGGGCCCGGGTCCGCTTGGAAAGGTCGGCGCCCGCATCGCCCATCAACTTCCAGAATCTCTCCTCGGCGGCGGCGGTGTCGGCCGGGGTCTTGCCGTATTCGAACCAGATGTAGACGGGCATCTTCGTTCCCAGGTCGCCGACGTACGTCAGGAAGGGGTCGCGCGACTTCCTGGCCTTACTCAGGGCGGACCATTCCTTGTTGAGGGCCTCAAATTCAGCCTCCTTACCGGGGACGACCCAGACGAAGTCCCAGGTGTAATGGCCGATCTCGTCCGGTTTCAGGCGTTCTTTTTCCGGAACGAACGAGATGTCGGAGCGGTAATACCAGAACTGGTAAACCCGTTCGATCTCCGCGGCGACGATCCGGCGGTGGACGGCTTGCAGGTTAGCCGGCCCCATCTTCAGAGCCAGTTCTGCCCAGGCTTTCGCCCAACGGTCGACTTCGGCAAAACCCTTGAGTCCGTAGACCACGAAGTAATGACTGTCGTCCGTGACATAGGTGTCAAAGAGGAAAGGGAAGCCGTGCTTAACGAGGTGGGCTAGGAGCTCTTTCAAGGCGGATTCGTATTCGGGGGCCCGGGAGGCGTCGACCAGGAAATCGCCCATGAGATAGAGCTGGGACGGATTCTCCTGGGCCAAGCCCTGGTCCGGCCAGGCGACGAGGAGCACCGCGAGCCCCAGAACGAAGAAACCCAGCCAGGCTTTTCTCATGATGTCCTCCTTCCGGCAGCCGGTCTGTTTCCCGGCAGAAATGTTAGATGGCTTCCCAACAGCTCTATGAGTTCAAGATTGCCCGGTACGCGGAAGGCTGTCAAGGCTTTTCCTTAAACATGTTTATAATCAATATGATAAGCTCAGAAATTCACGTATATTACTGATAATAAATAATATACGAGCAATATCGAGTCCGATAGCGGGGGAGGGACTTGCCCGAAAATCGGAGGGAATGCCGTTAGCTATGATCCCAGCGGAAATAGGGAAGGTCAATGAGGAGCCTTGTAATCTTGTTGCGCCCCTAGGTCAATCCAATTTTTTCTAAGAATAAAAAATGTTCCAGAGGGTCTGGAGAATCCGCCGGGCATCATGTTGCCCGGAGTTTCTTCTGTCACACACAGGGTGCTCGAGCAGACAATGAGTCATTTTTTGACGGTTTTAGAGGCGACCCGGGTGAGGGCCTAAAAAGTCGATTCGCATTTCGATAACCGCGGCGGGCAGAAATGAGGGGAAAATCCAACCGATAGCGAGGAGAATTCAGGGAGATTTCCTCAATTGCTCAGGGATTGGGTAAACGCGATACCAACAGGCTGTGGAGAAATGCATATGTATGATAAGAAATAACTTGGCGCTTGCCAACATATTGAGTCGCATAAGAGTTATTATGTCAACTAATACCGAGGGGCGGAAAGAGGTTCGAAGGCGATCGATTTACAGGAACAGGTTCCCCCCCCGCGTTTACCCTTTAAGCGCCGGCGTCTCGTCCCTTTTCCGAATTTGGTCGATGATCTCCTGGAGGACGGCGATGATCTCCTGTTTCGAGACCGTCTGTTTCTTGAATTCGAGCCTTAGCCGGAACTTGTCGGTGTCCGCGGGGACGAAATTGTAGACGTAATACTTGAGTTTCTTGGTCTTCCCTTTGAGATACTTGGCTAAATCCCGCGTATCCTCGCGCGTCAGGCGCCGATCGACGATCTCCCGCGCCAGTTTGAGCATGTCCTCTTCCGATTTTTGCTTGGCGATCTCGATGATGGTCGACCGGCTGAAGACGCCCGTCTCCCGGATGATGTCCCGGACATTCTTGGGAATCTTGACTATAGACAGGATCTCGGTTATCGTCGACCGGGCCTTGCCAATCTTTTCCGAGATCTGCTGATGGTGGTACTGATGGATATCGGCCAGGGCCTGAAGCCCGTCGGCCTCCTCGAAAATGTCGAGGTCCTTGCGCTGGAGGTTCTCGATCAGAGCGATCTCCATGGCCTCGTTGTCCTCGACGTCCATTTCGATGCAGGGTAATTCCTTGAGGCCGATGTTCTTGGCGGCAATAAAACGCCTTTCGCCGGCGATGATCTCGAACCGGCTGCCCTTGGGCCGGACGAGGATGGGCTCTAGAATGCCTTTGCTCTTGATCGAGTCCTGGAGCTCCCCGATATTGCCGAGCTCACATCGGGCTTGATGGGGATTCGGGTCGATTTTCTCGATGGGGATCATGCGGATCCTCGGGCCGAGCGACCTCACGGAGATCAGATCGACGTAATGGCCATCGTGTTTCATCCCCACCGCTTCAGGCAGGCCGGATCTTTTAGTTTTTTGCACGATGCATTATCTCCTCGGCGACTTTCTGATATTGCTCCGCCCCAATGGAATTGGGCGCATAAGTGAATATCGATTCTTTGTAAGCCGGGCTTTCCTCGAGCTTGACGCTCTTCGAAATGTAGGTTTTGAAAAGCTTGGCGCCGAAGACTTTCCTGATCCTCTCGACGACGTCCCGGGCCAGGTTCGTCCGCTTGTCGAAAAGGGTGATCAACACGCCCAGGACCTTGAGGTTGGGGTTGGCGATCCGCTTGACTTTCTCGATCGTCTCGAGCAGGTCGTCCGTCCCCTCCAGGCAGAGATAAGAGGACTGGATGGGTATGAGAACGTAGTTCGCCGCGACCAGGGCGTTCAAAGTGATCAGGCCTAGCGTGGGAGGAGTGTCGATGAAGATGTACTGGTACTTGCCCCGGACCTGTTCCAGCGCGTCCTTGAGGCGGAAATGGCCGTCGAATTCGCCGGCTAGCGAAGGCTCGAGCTTGGCCATGGAGATCTTGGTGATGGCTATGTCCAGGCCGGGGATGTTCGACCGGACGATGATGTCCTCGAGTCTCTCGCCCTTGGTCATCAGGACGTCGTAAAGAGATTTTTCATATTTTTCGGGGTTAGCGACCGTCGAGATGGTGCTGTGGGCCTGTGGGTCCATATCCATCAAAAGAACTTTTTTTCCCATCAAGGCGATGCCCGCTGCGACATTGATAGACGTGGTCGTTTTTCCGACCCCGCCCTTCTGATTCGTTATCGCTATGATCAAGAGGCTTCTCTCCCTCCAAGGACGAATGCCCGAATAAGAATATTTTATAGTCCTCAAGATGATAAAAAGCAAGAGGCGCAGAACTATTTTTGAAAGAATCCACGAAATATTTCTATATGGACGAGAATGAGGTCTCGATTTTATCGCGATCCCCTTTCGAGGAAATAGCAGTTAGAAGGATTTTCAAGGCGGAAACCGGCAATGTCGGCAGGCCGACATATCTCATAACTTGTTGTATGTTATGAGGATAGCTAATATTTAAAGAGAAGGTTGGCGAGCATTATCGCGGCCCCAGAGTATTCTTCAAGATGATGGATGGATAATATTTCGAGCTCGAAGAGGCGGGGGGACATTCAACCGCTTCTGAAAACCGAAAACGCCAACGCGCTCCGTGGGGCTGGCGGAGTTCTGCAAGTTCATTTGAAAGTGACCATGTCAAGGTAAGTAGCAGATAATAATATAAATACGAGCATTGTTTCTAATATATTGATTATAAATACTTTACGTGTTTGCGGCAGCCCTTTTGGGGAAAGGCGCTGGGAAACAGGGTTGCCGGTTGGAATTGGACGGGATTATGCGTACAATGGGCATCGCCATGACCATTGCTGTTGAAGACGCATCGAGACCCGGGTTTCTCAGACGGCTCGGCCTCCTGGACACGTCCTTCCTCGTCATCGGCGCCGTGGTCGGCTCGGGGATCTTCATGACGCCCGGGCTCATCGCCGCCGGCCTCCCCTCCCCCGGCCTCCTCCTGACGGTCTGGCTGGCCGGAGGCCTGGTCACCCTCTGCGGGGCCCTTTCTTTCGCCGAACTCGGGGCCATGTACCCGCAGGCCGGCGGCCAGTACGTCTACCTCCGGGAGGCCTACGGCCCGGCGGCGGCTTTTCTGTTCGGTTGGGCCTTTTTTGGTTTCATCATGTGCGGTGGGCTGGCGGCCCTGGCCGTGGCCTTCGCCGAGTTCCTCGGGTCCTTCGTCCCCGCTCTTTCGACGGGACACATCCTTTTCCGGGTCGAAGCGGCCGGGCTTTCCTACAGCCTGTCGGTCGGGCAGATCGTTGCCGCCACGTCACTCTTGGCGGTGACCTTCCTCAATTCCTTCGGGATCCGCTCCGGCGCGGCCGTCCAGAACTTCCTGACTGTCATCCGCCTCGGCACGGTCGCAGCGCTCGTCGGCCTGGGAGTTCTCTTCGGCGCCAAGACGGGCGGCGTCAATTTCCATCCTCTGTTTCCCCCCGGGCCGGCCTTCCCCGGCGTCCTCAAGCCCCTCGGCCTGGCCCTCGTGGCCGTATTCTGGACCTACGACGGCTGGTACGCCGTCAACTGTACGGCCGAGGAGATCCGCGACCCGGAGCGAACGATCCCCCGTGGCTTGACCATGGGAGTTTTGGCCGTGACCGCCATCTATGTCCTGGTCAACTTCGTCTACCTCCTCGCTCTGCCCCTCGGACAAATAAAGGGAGTGACCCGCGTCGGCGAACTGGCCGCCTCGGCCATGTTCGGCGATGGGGGGGCAGCATTGTTTTCGGCCCTGGTAATGGTCTCGGTGTTCGGATGCCTGAATGCCAACATCCTTTTCGGCCCCCGCGTTTTTTACGCCATGGCCAGGGATGGGCACTTTTTCCGGGCCATGGGCCGGCTCGGCGTGCGCAGCCGGGTCCCGACAGGAGCGTTGTGGGGCCAGGCGGCCTGGTCGGCCGTCCTCTGCCTTTCAGGGACCTACGAATCGCTTTATGAGTACATGGTGTTCGCCCTCCTCCTCTTTTTCGCGGCGACGGGGCTGGCCGTTTTCGTTCTCCGGTACAAGCGCCCGGGGACGCCCCGCCCTTACCGGACCTGGGGATATCCCGCCGTTCCCCTGGTTTTCATCGTCATGTGCCTTGCGGTGTTTTCGAGCATCGTCATCTCCCAGCCGCTCAAGTCCGCGGCCGGGGCCGGGCTTCTTCTGGCGGGCTTCCCCGTCTACCTGGTCTGGAAGAGCCGCGGCGGCCGCAACCCGGCCGGGACGATAAAAAAAGATTCCCCTGATGCCGAATTTCGTTTAAGATGATGCCGTTCGAAAAATCGAGGAGCCGATGACCGATACGACCTTCACCGTCCAGGTCCTTCCCGACGGGATCAAGGTCCGGGCCCGGGCCGGCGAGGTCCTGGCCGACGTCCTCGCCCGGGCTGGGATCCCGCTCAGCTTCTACTGCCACCAGCGGGGGATCTGCGGCAAGTGCGCCGTCCGCATCCTCAACGGTCCCCTGCCCTTCCCCGCCGCGCTCGAGGCGTCCCTTCTCGAGAACCGTCAGCTCGGCCCCGACCATCGGCTGGCCTGCCGCTATGAAGTTTGCAGCGACCTCACCGTGGAAACGCTCCCGGGGTCGCGCCTCGAAAAGATCGCCGTCCTCGACACGGGAGCCCCCTCGGCGGTCTTCATCGACCCCGCCGTGAAGAAGCTCTCGCTCGTCCTGAAAAAGCCGTCCCTGTACTCTCCGACGGCGGTGGCGGACACCCTCCGGGCGGGCTTGAAGTCGCCCGGGCTCAGCCTTCCCCTGGCGGTCCTGTCGAAGCTCGGCGGCCCGATCCTCTCCGGGGGACGGCCGGCGACCGCCGTCCTCTACGACGACCAGGAGATCCTCGACATCGAACCGGACGATACCGGGAGCGAGGCCTACGGCCTGGCGGTCGACCTGGGCACGAGCACGGTCGTCGCCGAACTCGTCGACCTGAGGACCGGGAAGGTCGTCGAGCGGGCCGCCGCGGTCAACGCCCAGAATTCCTACGGTGCAGACGTCGTCTCGCGGATCACTTTCGCCTTCGAGAATCCCGATAACCTCCGGCGCCTGAAAAACGTCGCCGTCCAGCTCATCAACGACCTCGTCGCAGGCATGTCCAGGCGGAGCGGGGTCCCGCGTCACCGCATCTACGACGCGGTCATCGCCGGGAACACGACCATGAACCACATCCTCTGCGGCGTCTCCGTCGACCCGCTCGCCCTCGCCCCCTTCCACGCCGTGTTCTCGAGCCTGCCGCCGCTCGCCGCCTCCGAGATCGGGTTCGCCCTCCATCCCCAGGCCCGGGTCTACATCGTGCCCAACATCAAGAGCTTCGTCGGCGGGGACATCACGGCCGGGCTCGTCGCCTCGGAGTTCGCCGGGAAGGCCGCAAACGAGCTCTACATCGACCTCGGGACCAACGGCGAGATCGTCCTCAAGAAGGGCCGCGAATTCGTGACCACGTCGACGGCCGCCGGGCCGGCCTTCGAAGGCATGAATATCAGCTGCGGCATGCTGGCGGTCGCCGGGGCCATCCACCGGGCTGAATGGGATAACGGTTTCAAATTCCGCACGGTCGACGACCTCCCTCCCCAGGGCGTCTGCGGGACCGGCCTCATCGACATCATGGCCCTGGCCCTCGCCCAGAGCGTCCTCGGCCGCGACGGCCGGATCGTCGGACCGGAAAAGAAGATCCGGCTGACCGACCGGCTTTCTCTGACCCAGCAGGACGTCCGGGGCGTCCAGCTGGCCGTGGCCGCGGTCAGGAGCGGAGTGAGGCTGATGCTCCGGGAGTTCCGTGTTTCGATGGCCCAACTCGACCGGGTCCTCGTCGCCGGGGCTTTCGGCAGTTCCTTGGACATTGGGAACGCCCAAGCCCTGGGGCTTCTGCCGGACGTCCCCGAGCGCAAGGTCGCGTTCATCGGCAACGCGTCTCTGGCCGGGGCCCGGAAGCTCCTGCTGTCCCGGCCCGACCGGACGGCCGCAGAGACCCTGGCCGCCAAGATCGCCCACGTCTCCCTGGCCACCCGGCCGGATTTCCAGGATGAGTTCGTCCACGCCCTCGAATTCAAGCCGTATCCAGGAGGGGGAAAATGACCTTACCTCTGCTCGACCTCGTCAAGACCCGGACGGTTCTCCTCGACGGCGCCATGGGGACCGAACTCATGGCCCGGGGACTCCCCCAAGGGACGGCGCCGGAAGCCTGGAATGTCGAGCGTCCCGGCCTCATCAAGGAGATCCACGGCGAATACTTCGCGGCCGGAGCGGATGTCGTCTTAACCAACAGCTTCGGGGGAAACGTTCTCAAATTGGCCGGGCACGGCCTCGGGGACCGGACCTATGAGCTGAACCTGGCAGCGGCCCGCCTGGCCCGGGAAATCGCCCCCGCCGGACGCTACGTGGCCGGAAGCATGGGCCCCACGGGAAAGTTTCTGAAACCCCAGGGGGATTTCACCGAGGAGGACTTCGCCGCCGCATACGCCGAACAGGCCCGCGGCCTCGCCGATGGCGGAGCGGATGTCCTGCTCGTCGAGACGCAATACGATCTGCGCGAGGCTCTCGCGGCGGTCCGCGGCGCGCGAAGCTTTTGCTCGCTTCCCGTCTTCGTCACCATGACATTTAACTCATTCCCGCGCGGCTATTTCACCCTCATGGGAGACACCGTCGTCCGGTCGGCCGCGGAGCTCGAGAAGGAAGGCGTCGGGGCGGTGGGGGCCAACTGCACGCTGAACAGCGAACAGATGGTCGGCTGCGTCCGGGCCCTCAGGGAGGCGACGGCCCTGCCCATCATTGCCCAGGCCAACGCCGGACAGCCAGTTATCGGCCAGGACGGCCGCGTCGGCTATTCCCAGGGCCTTGAAGACTACGTGCGGTTCGTCCCCGAGATCGTTCGGGCCGGCGCCGGCTTCGTCGGGGGCTGCTGCGGAACGAACCCGTCGTTTATCCGGGCTATGGCCCGAAAAATTAGAGAGGAGTCGTCATGATCAAAGATGAACTTTTGCGGAGCATGAACGAAGCGATCGTCGCCGGCGACAAGGCGGCCGCCGTGGCCCTCGCGGCAGACGCCGTCCGGTCCGGGGCGGATCTTCTCGAGGTCATCGAGAAAGGATTTGTCA